>Ga0214480_100568_pt1 | contig 18469 bp, 7 predicted proteins | sample M1_20Mar14CPVII9_3_FD_165042 | JGI IMG/M metagenome (GOLD analysis project Ga0214480, IMG submission 165042) | Marine eukaryotic communities from Monterey Bay, California, United States - M1_20Mar14CPVII9sort6BwellE17 | ecosystem: Environmental > Aquatic > Marine > Unclassified | place: USA... | reverse complement strand
AAGGAGCATGAAATAAGAATCCGTACTAATGTCATTAAGGGAATCTTGAACAAGGCTGTATCAGCAGAAGATGGGGAAGTCACAAACAACTCATATTGGGAAAGTTCTATGATTTGCAAAGTTCTTCTATCAAACATCAAGTCAATCACTAATCCATCTGATACTAAAAATGAAGGACAAGATCAAGAGGATAACAAAGAACCACAAGATCAAATCATTACTTCAGAGCCTTCAACTCTAGTGCAATTCAAAGATGAACCTGTCGAACAAAGTGAACAACCAATGGCTCAACTGTATTCTCTGCGGTGCTCACCCATCTTTCTATTAAGGGCATTTGCTTCTCAACAAGCAAAAGGGGTTGTTGCCAGTAGTGGTGATATTTCTTCCAAGACGGCAATAATTGACCCGCCATCTCTAACCAAGTTGCAAGTGAATTACAAAGACTTGACTGATCTGCTACTTGACAAGTTATACCTTACAAAACGATTTGAACTACAAGGCCCATACGATGCCACAATAACTCATCTCTCCAACTGGCAAAGTACATTTGATTTTCATAGCAACCTTGTCAAATACAAGAGTGAGGATGAATACGAAGATTCCAAAGCTTTAGATGACATGCTAGGAGACGAAAGTAGTTACGAAACGTTTGTGGCATTGATTGTATCATCACTTCATTCTCATCTACAAACAATACTAATTAGAACTGGATATGAAGAAAGCAAAATCAAGAATGTTGAAGGCTCAACGAGCAAGAACGGTGGCAAAAAGTCAAATGTCTCAATACACAACTATGCCAATATTGTCGCCAATTGTTTGGAAATAGGTCGTGCCCTTCATCATCTAGGTGTGTGTCTTGGTCGACGACAAAGAGATAGTGGCAAGGATCAAAACGACAAAGTCTCTAATAACGAAGTTCTAGTGCAAAATGGAGAAATAAAGGATGAACATGGCTCAATCAATGCAGTTGCACTGGAGGTTAAAGCTTATAAAGATGCTTTAGATGCTTACAAGGCAGCCATTAATGTACTTTCAAAGGCTGAGAAAAGTGCCCTATCAAATGCCATGAAAGATACAGAACGCGATCAACGCAGACGTGGTGCGGATGGAGCTGTTCAACAACAAGAAAGAGAAGCGTCTAATACCTTCCGTGATATGTCAGAAGCACGAGATATGCCTAATGATGAGCTGCAAGAGATCAGGGAGGCTAAAATCTCTGCAGAGCTGCATCTGGCTGACACCCTTAATTGCCTAGGATATTGTCATGACTCCAAGCTTTCTGAGTATGACAAATCACTAATGGCATACAGGGAATCATTATCATTGTACATTCGACATGTTGGGCGATTTCATACAATGGTGAGTAATGCATTACACAATATGGGTGCCATTCATGTTGAACTAGGACAGTGGAGAGAATCGGCGAGCTGCTTCCGACAATGTCTAGCTATATTAAAGAAAAGAGATGATAAAGAGCAAGCTGAGAATTCTAATTTGAGTATTGAACATCAACAGAAGTTTATCACTCTACAGTGTTTGGGTAACTCGCTTTCCGAGCTTGGAGAATACGACTCGTCTGTGGCTTGTTTCCAGGAAATCTTAAACGCCTCACAAACAAGTCAAGAACCGTCGTCGACAGAGTTGAATTCATTTACGATTGAAGTACAGTCTCAAATGGGTCAGGTGTATCTCAAGCAAGCTTCGAAACTTAGTAGATCTTACAATTGGCAATGTCACTTGACATTATTCTCCGAGACTGAGAACAAGAAGGAGGAAGATCCTGCATTAATACTGGCTCGTGTGCCGCCATTGGAACGCAAAGGTAAAGAGTGTATATTGAAGGCAATCCATTCAAGAAGAAAGTTATGTTATGCCGCTAATACTACCACAAACGACACTACAACGAGCGATGCTGATATCTTTTCAAGTGTTGACAAAAAGGGAGATTCTCAAAATCTTGCTATGGATAAAGACAAAGATGACACCCTCAGAGTTTCTATAGATGTATCATCGGATCAATTGGCAGCATTGGCAAAAGACTTACTTGCTGTTGGAAGAGTAGAGTTCCGCTCACGATCGTACAAATCAGCACTTTCATACTGTTGGGAGTCACTTCTTATCATTGGCTTGCTGATTTCACAAAGCGTGGGTAATACTGAATCTGCGAGTGAAATAAGAGATATGCTAGCTTTCAACAAGGATATTCTCAAATCAGAGTCAATGATGTTTCAAGTTCCAGACAATATATTCAGTATTTTAGATTTGGTACCGGGTATTCCATCTACTACAGACAGTCTTGGCAAAGATTATGTTCAGCTGTTATTCTTGATTGGTACTCTATGCACACGGACTAATGGTGTTGACTATGCAAAGACGTTGTTTCTCAAGGCTCAAGCTTTACTTAATCCGCGGTTCAGTGAACCCGACCAGAAGTCAAAGGGCAATCTTGAAGAGGCTGTGCTTCAACTAGATATTGCATTCTTAAATCTGAGGATTGGGTATGTCGAACGAGAGTTAGGTAACTTCGAAACCGCTGCATCCAAGTTCAAAGAAGGAATCAAGCTGTTCAACTCCATATCCACCCATCCCATTCTATCTAGTGAAAGCAATGTAAACATGGAAAATGGCAAGTCGGATAAAAGAAAAGCATCCCAGCATGAGCTTCAACGCAAAGAACTTGACATGATTCGGAAAAGTGGCTTTGCATGTGCACTTCACCGTCTTGGTCAGACTCGTATTCAACAAGGTAAATCAGATAAGGCTATGAAATGCTTTGAAGATACAGCTCGTATGCTTAAAGAGATTCATGATGCAAGAACTGAGTTCTCAAAGGGGAAACCTCCCTCGGTACCTTCATTCAATTCACGGTGCTGTTGGGAAGAGGTGTCTTCCATTACTACCTCAATGATACTAAGTGATGCTAATGAACGTTCTGGTCGATTAAACATGAAGGGGGGCTCAGACAGTTTCAGCTTGCAGTGTTTTGAACGAGCAATAGGAATGCGCGAATCAGTTACAAGCACATTTGGCTCTATATCAATAGTCGATACCGAATCTTCTTTAGAAGCCTTTGAAACAAAGGCTTGTGACAAGAGTAATATGGAGTGCTACTTGGCAATGCTTCAGCTTATTGAAAACAAAGGTCTGCAGAAGAAAAACAAGAAGAAATCTTCTAGCGGATGGGATGAGGAGGAGTTTGACTTTATGGAGGACGAAGAGTCAGAAGTTGATGACGACATGTTGACTAAAGAGGATGTACTCTTTCGAATGGGTAATCTCCAAATGAAGATGGAAAGGTATAGAGACGCTATCAAATCTTACAAAGAAGCAGAAGCCCTCACAGTGGCACAGCTCGGTAGCAAAGATCATGCCATTGTTATGAATATTCTTCACAACTTGGGTAATGCTCATAGAGCAGTTTATCTATCTGCTTCCTCAAAAGAGGGTCTGTCATCCAAAGATGACGCCATTGCATGTTACTCTGAGTCGATACGAATATCACAAGTGTTCTTTGGGAAGCAGCATGTTACATCAAGTGAATCAATTCAAGACCTTGCTATTTTATACATGAAGGCTAGGAACATTTGCATGGTCATTTCAACTGAGGAGAAGAATAATGACAACGATGATGAGTTTGCCTACAAGTCATTCAAAGAGTCGTTATCTATACGAAAGAACGACGAAACGCCCAACGAGCTTGAGATTGCAGTAACTTTACAATATCTAGGAGATATGTGCCTGAAGAAAATCTCATTGTACTACCAATCAGATGATTCTGATACCCTCAAGTTTGTCGATGAAGCTATTGGTTTCTTCGCTGAAAGTCTAAAGATTCGAAAGTTATTACTAGGCCATGATAGTCTCTTTATTGCAGACACATATCAAAGTATGGGTGTTGCTCACCTTAACCGTGCACTCGCATTGAAGAATGATGCTACCAAGATGGAATCTGAGATTGGCAAAGCATCAAAAGCATTCAATTCTGCACTTGACGTACGGAAGGCAGTTTCAAACACATACACTAAGCCAATTGATGACTCCAAGCTGTCAAATGAACAAAAAGACTCGATACTTATGGAGGCACACTGTCTCTTTTACCTCGGTCGTGTGGACGAAACACGTTCAAAGTATGATGAAGCCAGCTCACACTATGATAATGCTCTTACTCTTTTTCGGAGTGAGGGAAAGCGAAGGTTGATGAGGATTAATGATTTGAAGACCAAGCAAGATATTGATTTAGAAGGCAAGTTGTCAATGGAATTGGAGGCTATCAATCTTTGGGCAGCTCGCGTATTGTACCACATGGCAAGTATTCACATGGCTACTAACAATAGTGGGGACTCAATCAAGTGTAATGAGGAGGCACTACGAATTCGAAGCCAGTGTAAGAGTACAAAGCAAAAGGGATTGAATAATGCTTTGATACACCTCGCTTTGGCAAAGACTTTCTACGGTATTGGGAACTACGACAGAGCTATCGAGTACTACTCACAGTCACTTCGAACATATCTAGCATTCTTTGGCAAGGATAGTATAGATGTTGCTGATACACTAGTTGGGATGGGTAAGGCCTTTGCCAAGAATTCTGTTTATGAAAAGTCCATGCAGTGTTATGACAAGGCTATGCGTGTATTGGAATATCGTGAGGGATCAGCCATGAAGGAAAAGAAGGGTTTGCTTCATCGTGAAATCGCTCATACTATACAGCGCTTAGATGGAGATATATTTGAGGTACTGGAACATTATCGCTCGTCGGTATCATTTCTTGAAGAATACAATGAACGGCATAGAGATGCAGCTACATTTACTGACAAGATAGATCCCAACAAGCGACTCTTGTTGTATTATTCAGAGATGTTGGCTATTTTGCGGCAAGTACTAAGTATCGAGAGAGATAAAAACATTAGAGCCGAGCTCCGTGATGAGATAGGTGACGTACTACATCGGATGGGAAATCTCCATGCCACATTTTCCAATTATATTGATGCCATGAGTTGCTTCACTGAAGTTCTACAGACCCAACGGGAGACTAATAACGATGAACTTCGTATTGCTGACCTGTTGTTCAATATGGGAAATATTTACCTCGAACAAGATATACCTGACGAGTCGCTCGAATGTCTGCGTGAGAGTTATGACATCACAAAGGAAGCTTTAGGAGAAGATTCACCAGAATTACATTCAACCATGTACTTGATGGGTGTTGCCATGACAAAGATTGGTGAGTATGACAGTGCATCCAAGTGGTTGAAGAAAGCCCTCTCTGTGCTCAGAACTGAGAATGATATGGATCATGTCGTGGATGAAGCTGCACGTGGTAAGACGTTGCATCAAATGGGTACAGTATATGAAAAGTTGGGAGATCAAGACAAGGGTCTATCATGTTTAAGACAGTCAATTCAGATTCTGAAAGCTTTCCAAGGAGATGATCGTGAGCTTTCAAACGCCTTGAACACTATGGGCAACTTGTTACGGAATGTGTCTGACTTTAATCAAGCCTTGGACTGCTACAACCAAAGTTTGGTAATTCGAACAGATCTTGGAGATGAATTGATGGTTGCAAACACCAAGAATAATATAGGAGCAGGCTTGTCAGCTATGAGCAACCTAGACCGTGCTATGGCCTTCTCTGCCGAGGCTCTACGTCTCAAGACTGAACGACTAGGCAGTAATAGTGTTGAGACTGGAAGGGCACTTGTAAACATGGGACAGCTTTACCTTGATCAAAAGCAGTATAATACTGCTGAGAGATACTTCCAGAGAGGGCGTCGAATCTTCAACGATATTCTAGGTAATGGTCATCCTGATATTGCCATGTGTGTGCACAAGCTGGGTGTCATCAAAGAAGCATTATCAGATGATGACGGTGCTCTTGACTATTACCTTCAAAGTATCAATATCTTCAAGAGTAATATTGACTATGAGAAGAATGTCAACTTGGCTTTCAGTTTACACAACGCTGCTTTGATTTATATGAAACAAAGAGACTTTATGACCGCTTTAGATCATATGATTGAGGCTGTTGATATCAAGGTTGCAACTCTCGGGACTAGTCACTCTGAAACTGCTGCTTCTCAGCACTTCCTTGGGACAATTTATATTGAGTTGGGAGATTTAGAATCAGCACTTAATCATTTCAAGGATGCTCTCCAGGCGAGGGTACAATGCTTTGGGACAGAAAATATTGATGTTGCAGGGACTTTGTATTGTCTTGGCCAGGTTCACTTCAAAAGGGACGAGTTTGAGGAAGCAATTGATTGTCTAGCTGAGAACTTGCGTGTCTTTCGAAAGTTCGGATCCACTGACAATGAAGAAATATCAAAGGCTGAGCTACTTCTGGGTAGTTCATATCAAGAACGGGGAGAGTTTGACCTAGCAAAGGAACATTTATTGCAAGCATTGGATATTATGATTTCGACTCATGGCTCCAACAATCTAGATGTTGCTCAAGCATTATTCCGACTTGGCATTTGTTTCTGTGAAATGAATGATTACACATCATCACTAGACAAATTCAAGGAGTGTCTAGAAATAAGAACGAACTTGTTAGGTAACCTACACATTGAATGTGCAAACACCTATGAGAGTATAGGAATTGTTCAGCAAAAGATTGATGCACATGAAGATGCCATTCATTCCTTTGAAAGGGCTCTAGCAATCAAGAAGACGGCACTTGAAGACGATGACGAAGATATTTGTATTCTAATGGCGTTTATCGGTAGCAGTTTGTTTGAACTCAAACGATATGATGAGGCCGTAAACTATTTCAGCGACTCAATGGAGAGGAAGATGAAACATTATGGTAGAGCTGATGAGGAGTATGCCATGTCAGTTATTGATCTTGCCTCGGCTTATGCCAAAGTGAAAGACAAACGTCAAGCGATGGAGGTAGGTTATCAGGATGTTTTATCTTTCCATTGTATATCTTTGAATATCACCTTACAATTCTAACCTGCTTTTCACCATACCATAGTATTACCGGGAGGCAATTCAATCTGGTGGTCTTTCTAGTGATTCATGGGAACTTGGAGTAGCTCACAAGTACTTAGCTGGATACTTCTTTGATCAAAACATGATTTCTCCATCAATCGAGAGCTACAACGAAGCTGTATCAATCTTTGAATGGAACATTAGTAACGCTCAAGATTCTGAAGACTTGAAGATTGATGACATTATTGAATGTTATGCCAACCTCCTTGATTTAGAAGATAATGAAACCGGACCAATATCCGAAGTTCGAGCTGACTTGTGCTATAAAATTGCAAACAGTTATGTACAAATTAGTAAACACGAAGATGCAGTATTAATGTACCGTGAGGCGATCATGATACAGTCACAACTTCATGGTAATGACCATTTGAGTGTCGCTAACTCGCTTCACAATCTTGGAAACTGTTATCGAGATCTCAACGACTTCCAAAAGAGTGCCGAATGCCTCAACAGATCTCTTTCACTATCTACGGTTAACTTTCAAGAGGAGAATGAAGAGGTGGCTGATACATGCCACTGCCTTGCCATGACTCTCATGTCAACATGTGAACTAGACGAGGCTATTTCACTCTTTGAACGAGCTTTAGCCATACGGAAGACAAAACTCGGTGCATTAGATCTTAACACGGCATCAACTCTGTATTCCTTAGCGGCAATTAATCAAATGAGAGGAACTTGGAATAACGCTACCAAGTATTGCAAAGAAGCACTGAAAATCCAGAGGATGACTGTAGGGGATGATAATGCCATCACTGCCCGTACATTGGAGTGTATCGGTCGCATACACATGGATAAGAGGGAATTTGAAAACGCAATGCAGTGCTTCAATAAGTGTATTCCACAAGGCAAGCTAAAGTTGCAACTTGAATGTGGTATTATCCATCAATTCAGAGGAGAGACATTAAAAGCTCGTAGTATGTTCATCAAAGCAGGTCAACATGCGGCTGAGCAATTAGGTCTGTCGGTACTTGAGACCGAAGAGCTAGATGTTGTGAATCTGACATCTAGATTTGAAGAGAAGAAGCATCAGACAAAGGATAGATATCTCCTCAGCTTTGCAGAAAATGTAATGTTCTATGGTCAGGTGTTGTTGAATATTGAGAAATACAGTGAGGCTTTGGAATGCTACAGATTCTCAAATTTCATCTTTCAAACAAAGTATGGTTCTGACCACTTGGTTATTGCTGAGAATCTCCATCAAACAGGTTATCTCCTTGAGAAGATTGCACCCGCAGACCAGTTAGATGAAACACTTGAACAATTGACAGAAGCACTGAGAGTTAGAAAGCTGCACTTGGCTGATGGTCATCCAGATCTAGAAGAAACATTACTGTGTCTAGGGAGAGTGCATCACAAGCGTGGCAATATTAAGAATGCTCTTAATTTCCTCATTGATGCCATAAAGGCAAGGGATAGTCGGCTGGGGAGAAAGCATGCTCGGATAGATGATGCTGATGCTTTACTACAAGTTGGACAACTTCAACAGCAATCGGGTCAGTATCGACAGGCCCTTGAAAGCTTTGAAGAGTGCCTTGGCATAAGACGCCAGATCCTTGGTAGTGATCATCCACAAATTGGCGAGCTCTTGTTCTACATTGGAAACCTTCTCCGTGAGGTTGGTGATTTAGATTTAGCCCAAGAACGATTTGAAGAGTCCCTATCCATTGTTCAAAAGTTAGATCCAAACAGTAGTGAAACGGCAGATACATTATTCAGTCTGGGTGTGCTGCACACAGAACAAAAGAATTATTCATCAGCACTTGATTCATACATTGGATCATTACAGATTCATAAAGCAAGAGGAGCATCAATGGTTGCCATTGCTGAGATACTGAACAACATTGGTATTACATACTACGAAATGAAGGAGTATGAAAACGCTCAAGTATATCATGGTGAAGCACTCGAATCATTGATACAAGAACTTGGTGAAGATCATACTGATGTAGCATTCTGTTGGCATTCTCTCGGAGCCGTCGCCCAAGAACTTGGTGCACAAATGGAAGCGCTGAATTGTTTTCAGAATGCTGTTAGGATTGAAAGATCAGAGATGTATCTTCAAAGTCTTGGTATCTGTTTAGTCAAATTGAATGACAATGAGAATGCCTTTGTCTGTCTGGATGAAGCATACCGTGCAAAGTCACTCACCGACGACATTGATGATGATCTTGCAGAAATCCAGCGTAATCTTGGAATCATTTGGATGAGGAAACAAAAGTTTGATGAAGCTCTCAAATGTTTTGAGAGTGCACTGAAGATTAAAATACCCAATGTTGGTGATACAGATAAGGATTATGCAAATCTAATGGCTTGCTTAGATGGGGCATCGAATGCTGTAGCGGCATTATATGGTACTAACCATATGAAGTATGCAAGATTATTGCATCAAAAAGGTAACTTCCATGGTGCTCACAAGGAGCATTCACAGGCCATCGACGCCTATGTGGAAGCATTGCGTATATACAAGGGCGAGCATGGTGATTCACATCTCAGTGTAGCAAACACACTCTTCAACCTTGGTGTCTCCTTGAATGCAAAGGGCACTCCAGATAAGGCAATACGGTGCTTCACAAAGGCCCTTCGTATTACTTCTGCAAGGTTGGGTGAAGATCATCTTGATGTTGCTGATACATTCGAACAAGTTGCCGAGTCAAACAAGCTCCTTCACAGATACAACGACACGGTAAACTTTTACGAAAAGGCTCTTGCTGTAAGAAAGGAGGCGACAGGAGGAGGGGATGTCAAGTCAGCTGCCATCATGTATGAGATTGGTAATATTCAATACCAACAAGAGTTATGGGGTGAAGCCGAGAAAGCATTTAAAGAATCCATTAGAATACGCACGGTTCAGATTGGCCAAGACGATCCCTTGGTGGCTGAGTCAATGTATAGTCTAGGACTTGTCTTCAAGTCACGGAGTGATAATTCAAAAGCATTAAAGTACATGGAAGGATCGTTGCGCATTAGAAAGTCAAAGCTTACCGACACTGATCCTCAGTTAGCTGATAACTTCCATTCGTTGGGGGAACTTCATAGTGTGATTGGAAACGCTGACAAATCTGTTTTCTGCTTTGACAAAGCTATGAAAATATACACCGAAGTCAATGGGAAGAATAGTAATGAGGTTGCATTATCACTTCGAGGAAAGGGTGAGAGCCTGCGCTTGAGTGAGCAACTCACTGAAGCTCTCGCCTGTTTCTCAGAATGGCTAGGTATAAGGAAAGAAATTGATGGCCCTGCACCTGGGAAGGAAAGCGGCGATGTACTAACACTCATGGGAGACATTTACTCACAGTTAGGGGATAGTACAAGTGCATCATCATCATTTGCATCTGCACTCACCACATATAGGCAAATTTTCGGTACAAAACACCCAACAGTAGCAGATGTCTTACAACGCATGTCTATTCACTTTGTCAAGGTTAAGGAGTATGAACGAGGTTACTCTTGTGTCAAAGAAGCTTTAGCTCTCCGTCAAACTCTACTTGGAGAAGATGATATCAAGACTGGTGATTCACATTATTGTATGGGAACTATTCTATATGAATGGAAGAATTATTCTGAAGCAAGCATTGAGTTTGAACGAGCACGAGATGTACACAAGGAAAAGCTTGGTGATGTGCATCTAAGTGTTGCAAATTCAAACTATTATCTCGGTTGTATTCATGGTAAGTTGTTGTATGTATTTCATAGGAGATGTACCATTGTACCTATGTTTCTTACCAATGTCTCTCACCTCTTCCCACAGAACGAAATGGAGATTATGAAATGGCAGTTCAGTGCCTCCAAGAAGCACTAACCGGAAGACAAGAGCATCTTGATGCAATGGACCCCGAGATTGCCGATAACCTCGCAAGGCTAGGTCATGTCTACAACAGACAATCTGAGTATGACCAGGCTGTGACAGTCTTTTCTGACTGTCTCAAGATCCGGGAAGCAACTCGTGGTACAGACACGGCATCACTGCTTAAGGTTGCAGATGCACTATTTGATCTTGGAACTGCCTTGCAGATGGCATTAGATACTCAGAGATCAATGCAACTCTTCACAGACGCCTTGAAAGAGTATCAACGACACTTGACAGATCCAAATGATGTTAAGATTGCACAGTGCCATTCATGTATAGGAGAGATTCATGAGAAGACTAATGATCTGACCAAGGCAGTGATTAGTTTGGAACTTGCTTCAAACATCTTCGAGTCTCATATTGGACCTGATCCAACCGAGAAAGATGTCAAATCGTCAAAGAAGGGTACTGATATCTATTCAGGTCAAGCAGAAACATTATTCCGTCTAGCTACAGCCAAGGACAGACTGGGTGAGGAAGCGACAGCCTTGAAACAATATAGAAAGGCAATGAGATTGTACAAGTCACTATTTGGTCGAGACTCGCTATTTGTTGCAAAGATTCTCAACCGTCTTGCCAACATGAAAGGTCGTGATGGCTCAGTCGACAAAGCAATGGTGTTATTTGATGAGAGCTTACGTATCCGAATGTTACATTTAGGTAATAATCATGAAGATGTTGCAGAGACATTGTTCGGTATGGGCATTGTCTTTGAAAAACGCCGAGACTACGGCGCTGCAATGAAGGCATACTCTGATTGTTTGAGAATCCGATCATCCAAGTTTGGTAGTGATAGTATGGAAGTTGCACAGGTTGTTGTGAATATCGGAGTTGTCAGAGGAAACAAAGGTGACTTCTCTGGTGCACTTAAAAGTTGGAACAAGGCTCTATCCATTTATCGAAAGCATGGATTGGGTGATTCTGATACTCTTGTTGCCACTGTGCTTAACCATCAACGTCTTGCAAATCAACTTAAAAGACGTGGTAGGCATAAATAAATAAGAATAGCATATATGATATATCAATGAAGCAGTTTCTCATAGTTGTTGTCTAGGTTCTTGCTTTTGAAAAGACAGAAGAAGTCAATCATGGACAGGCATCTTCAATTATATCAAACATGATGTTCTAAGCAATCCGTTAAATATCAAATCTGTTCATCCACTATTTGATGCAACAAATCACAAAACACCATTATATTATAGACAAACCATGCCAGCCAATTCGAAAGACTCCGAGATGCACCCTGCCGCCGCAGTCTTCCGTACAGTATTATTGAATGAGATCAGCATAGAGAACAAAAGTCTACTGGAAGATGTAGAGCGCCTTCAACCTCTATTAAATCATATACAGCAGATTGGAAGTGGTTGCGTATGTTGGTGGTGGGGAACGAATAGGTGTCACTCAAAACGATGTAATACAGCTGTCTCCAAGTATAAAACAAACCATTTCTGGGTTAAAGTTGTCCGATGGAAAAGTGGTTTCAACTTCGTCAGGAAAGGATGTATTCGTAATACCCATTCTATCAAGCAAGGAGTTTCCTCTACAGTTTAGTATGCTTGATGGTGGCGTGGGGGTTACATTGGGAGGTAGGTCTCTAGGACTCTTCCCACAAACATACAATCGTATATCAAATTGCCTCAGCGATTCTTTGATTCCAGAGGTTAATGAAGACGACACCACTACTATCACTATTCACATTTCAGAACACACTCATATTGTTTGTGAGCTGCTTGGGTTGAGTAATGAAGAGATTATTGCTATTAGAGAAGACCCAGGGTCTTTAAGTTACTACTCGTCTTTTATATTCGACGATGAGGGTCCTCGGCAAAACAACAACAGATCATTTACACCTAATTCAATTGTCATGGAACTGTCGGATACACTAAAAGAAACACTTGGACTTCTTGGAAATTTGGATCACACGGAATCTAGAGAATTATCCCCTTCTGACGAGTTGCGTGAAGTATCTATTGCCGCTCTAGGGGATGAAGATCATAAGAAGATGTTGGATGACAACATGAGGCTCAAGTTGCAGCACGAAGCCCTAATGAAGATTCGTAGTCTACTTTTGAAGGTTGATTTCTCTCATAACAAGGGTTCGTTCTCCTTTTCTCTAGATGAAGGAGAAGTAGAAGAATACGATGTTGGCCATCCAAAATGGTGCGTCAACGTTGATGGTAAAGAGATGACTTCAATAGCATTAATTGATGTCTTGAGTATCTCTCTCACAATCTCGGGAACCCAAGTACAACAAGATCGCAGGTCACCGTATGTAGATCGTACTGCATATACCATGTTGTGTAAAGAAAATGGTTTTCCTTTTGGGATGAAGATCCCAATCCTTTATGGCGTCAACGTAATTGGAATCTTCAATTGGAACGCTCACAGCAATGATGAGATTATGTCTATCGCTGATAATTTCCGTGCTAGAATTCATTCATCCTTGATGGGTGGGAATTTACATCGTGACGGTGTCCCTGTACCTATGCTCCCCCCTACATTCAAAGTGCACCTATTGCAGATTGAGTTTGCTCCTAATTCGTTAATTTCGCATGTCCTCAAGATGACTGGTGTAGGCGAAGAGCTGTTCTCAACCGTTGGAGGAGAAGCTGTATCTACGAAGTAAAGGAGTAATGATGTGTTTGATGTGTGATGAGGGGAGTACTTATATTGAGAAGATTCCCATAAAACTTTAATGTAATAATGTATTGGAGTTTGTGTTTGAAGATCAAATAACTAATACATATATCAACCAACTACCTACTTATCCACGGCCACTTCTTCTATCATAATCAAGAGCAGGATGATTTGAAGATGCAAGTCTACCACCACCATTATTATCACCTCCATCTGTTGTTACATGTCGTTCTACTCTCCCATCGGGATGAGTAATAGTACGCTCAGTTACTGTTTGTCGTACCCCATTGACAACAGTCGTTCGAGTGGATGTTGAAACAGATTGACCACCGCCATGACGAGAAGAGCTAGATGATGAGAAGAATGATGATGATGACATCCCACCGCCACCTCCCATTAATTGTTGATTGTGCATACTGCCATGCATACTGCCGTGCATACTATTCATCATTTGACTCATACTACTTTGTCCAAAACCTCCCATCATTCCGCCAGAAAAGAAGGGATCAGAGAAGAATGGATCTGATGCAAATGGATCACTTCTCATGCCACTATGTTGTTGCCGCTGCCGTTGTTGCCGATGACTATTGTTATTTTGATTACGTCCCAATTCATCTGCAAAGAACTGTTCAAATAATTGGAAAGGATCAGTAAAATTATGAAAATCCGAAGGCTGATTTGATCTCCGTCTACTACTTTGTGTATTGCCACCAAAACCAAAACCAAAACCAAAAGGTGATGAAAAGAAATGATCAAATGGATCATGACCAAATCCTCTTCTACTCTGCTGATACTGCTCTTGTTGTAATCCTTCATCGTATTCTCGCCTTTTATTACTATCAGATAGTATTTCATAGGCGTGACCAATTGACGAAAAGATATGATGTGCAGTATCCTTATCTGCTTCTGACGATTGTCTATCTGGGTGATGTTTCAATGCCAATTTTCTATACGATAGTTTAATCTGCTGAATTGTAGCATTACGCGGTACACCGAGGATTTGGTATGGACAAGATGAATCAAAGTTAGGCTGATTTGTTGATGTAGAGTTGGTTGTATCTCTGCTACTACTATTCATATCTTGTGAGCGTCGCTTTGGCGGTGAACCGGCGGTAGATGAAGAAGATTGTGATTGACGCTTTGGCATATTATTGAAGGATTATTGCATCCACAGGCATTAGTTGCAACTGCAGACTGCACAAATCACGCTGAGTTGAGTTATGAAATCTTTTCGTCTTTTGTTTTCGGGTGAAAACTTCTTGAGTTAGTGTCACATTTCCACCATCTGAACCAGATCTCTGCCATCTACAAACAGTACTCTTCTATACGCGTGCTTAGTAGTAGTTCTCTGGTGTAGCTCTAACATACTTTCTTAACTTATTAACACATACTATTCCAATGATAAGCATCTAATGCCACCATTTTCCTTTCTCTGTGCTCACTAACAGCACATCCACTTTCTAACTTTAAAAGCATCCTTCCCTTGGACATTGCGGTCCGCATTGTGAATGAGTTTCAAACATTGGAACCTGCATCGATAGACAGTGGTAAGAAATCATAAGATATGCACGACACATGAACAGATATATGCACACACAGAGCAAAGCTACAAACTTACCATCCAGTTGTCCCCTTCCTTAGCCTGGAAGCTACCCATGGCACAATTCCCTGCTCTCACATATCGACATACTTGCATACGACATGTCACGCCTTCACTATTAGTTCTAATCGAATCACCACAACCGACATATCGAGATGCTCTCCACAGCGCCTGTGTCAAGTGTGCATTTCTTGGGTACCCCCAGAATTCTTCATCATCTACCCATCGCTTGAGTATATTCTCTGGAGGATACAATCCAGCCCATTGTCCTCCATTACCAAAGTTCTTTGCAAGATTCTCACCCTCCTCGACATCACTTTCATGTGCAATCCCTTCCTGATCACAGTCATCGAGTAGTTCATCTGCCCAACTTTGTGCATCCTTTGCTAATTCAGTTGACCACTTTAATGGTACATATCCCGGTAATCCATTATTACGTTGATGCCAATCTTCTCGTCTGATATTATGCGCTATTAACCATTCATTATCACGTTCATTCATTGTTGATTCCCAATCAAATCCAACTAGTATATCATGACTTATTTCCTGTCGGTACCAACCGCCTCGGAATATCTCTTCATTGTCTAGGTATACTCGATACCATCCGTCACTACCGTTGGAACAACAGAATCCATCTCCGAATTGATCCCGGAGTGTAAATCGATACTTACCAGGAGATAGAGTAATATCAAGATTAACTTGTTCATTCGCTACATATGTATTCTCATCTACAGATTCAATCATATTAGTTTCCATATTGGTATCTATATCAACTTTATATAGTGTCCATGAAGTTTCCTCACCGTATTGATCTGTCTTTAATTGTATATTAAGTGTTTGTGTACCTGATTGTAGGAAGGCATCTTTAAAGCTCAATGCTGTATCACTTGCAACGACAGCATCTAGGGTATCCAAATTGTTATTAACAGGTATCGACGGAGGTGGAGTAGGGTTGGGTGTGGGGTTTTTAGTTGTAGGAATAGATGTCGTAACTGGGTTGATTATTGGACTATTTGTTATTCTTTGAGTTGGTACTGAAGTAGTGGCAACTGGTGGAGATGGTGGTGGATTATTGGTATTGCTACCATTTGATTCATTAGGTTCTGTTGAGGGTTGAGGAGGAGGGGGTACTGATGTACTACTAACGGGTGATGGAGTCAGCACATCCTCAATAGTAACACCAAATCCAACACCTGGCGTTGTTGTTGAAGGTGATGATACTGATTCTTCTTGTTGTCCATTTCCTGCTTCATCTTCTTCTTGAGTATCAAGAGGAAATGGGGCAGGTACAACTTCATCTTCATTATTGTTAGGGGCTGTGTCTTCTTCCTGATCACTTACTTCTTGTTCAGAAGCACCGCTATCATGTATAGTATCCGTTTCGGTTCCCGTCCAGATTGTAACCCCACTTTCTTCTTCTGATGAGGAAGGGCTTGATTCTGCTTGCTCATTTGTTTCTTGATCAGCAGGACTTGTATCTTGATCTTCCGTCCAAATTGTATCCTCAGCTACTTCTTCATTATTAATTGTAGGAGATTGAACTGGCGCACCTGTTGATATAACATCCTCGTTATTCTCGCCGTCTTCCTCTTGAGTTATTGTTGGATAAAATGTAGGTTCATAAGTTGGCACTACATTCTTATTCTCACCATCTTGTCCTGCCACACCACTGCCTCCTTTTTCTTCCGTATCTGATATTAAATTAGCATTACTATTATTACTACCATTGCCATTATTTGTAAGCGCTTGATGTAAAGCAACACCACCCGCTGCAATTGCACCCAAACAAACTAATACTAATAGTATACATACTAATTTTCTCTTTCTTCTTCCTTTAGTTATATCATCTTTCATAATACCATTATCTTCATCATATAATAAGCCATCTGACTTATGAGTATTATTAAAATTATTCCATGTTATATGATCATTCGATCGATCACCATCAATTATATTATTGTTTTCGGCATAGTGATCATCCCATGTTTTTGTCGATGTTATTGATGGTGCGACGCTTGCGAATGATCGTTGTGATCGTGAAATAGATGATGGCGATATTGGACCATCGTCTACTGATATTGGAAATGATGGATTGGCCAATGGTGATATTATTGATTGTGGTTTTGATGATATTATTATGTTATTGTTGCTTTCGATATCGTTAAGTGACATATGAGATGTATTATTGCTATTACTTTTATTACTACGTGGTGTTCTTGGTGTACTAGCAAGTGATGATGGACTTCGTATAGTTGCAACTGCTGTATTGGTATTGTTTATAGCTGGACTTTCAATATCGGTTGTACTGCTTATCATTTCTTTGTTGTTGAAATATTGTTGGGACTGTTGTTGTTGTTGCTGTCGATTGTCAAAAAAATCGTCATCGTCGTAAAGACCCCCACTTCTATCATCATCAGCAGCATTTAACAAGTTATCATTAGTATCATTGTTAGTTGTATCAACAGCACAATTTAACATATTAGAAGCAGCCAATACCAAGTTGGAATTACATTGTGTTTGTGTGGTCGTGTGTGTGGTATCCGTCATGTGAGTTAGTATTGAATGGTTGTTGTTGAACTCGTAAGTAACATGTTGTCCCCAAGGTTGGTCAATCGTTGAGCATCTGATTGCAATCTACTATTACATACATTATGGTACCTATGCAGCAAGAAAAGGACAAAGTGAAAGCTTCTTTCAGCCGGGCAAAATTCGCCCTTTATCCTCCTCACCGCCCTTTCAGTTTCACGAGCCAAATTTCAGAGCAACGCAACAACTAACTATTTACTGAGTTGACAGCGATGGAAGGAGCAGCAACCCAATTGACGGCAGCTAAGCCGTCGTCGAATAGATGTAATACAAGGAATAGTAGTAAAAATGAAGAGAATAATCTAGTGGGTGGGAGGGGTAAAGATCAACAACAAAAACAACAACAAAGTCAAGTTGCTCAAGATGAGGAGAATCGAGAAAATGGATCTCCCGACGGCAAGCGGAAACTAACCAGTTCTCCTGCTAGAGCAAAGAAGAAGTTACATCCTACTGTTGATTCTCCTTGTAGGAGGATTGAAGCAAACAACGGGTCAAACAATTCATTCAATAATAATAATAATTCATACAACTCAAGCAATGCTACATCATTACAATTTCCTGTTTCATCATCATCTACCCCAACAATACCAAATGTCAACAATACAACAACAACTTCATCATATATATCATCATCATTACAATCCAATAGTACATCATCAACTTCAGTGTCGTCATCATTATCGTCATCGTCTACGACCACTGCCACTGAGATATTATCAAATTCGGTAGCAGCAGTCGCACCATCCTCTACCAATGTGGTAACGTCTAATTCGTCCTCTATTAGTTCAGAGGCATTCATTCAAGTTCGT
>Ga0214480_100567_pt1 | contig 18496 bp, 12 predicted proteins | sample M1_20Mar14CPVII9_3_FD_165042 | JGI IMG/M metagenome (GOLD analysis project Ga0214480, IMG submission 165042) | Marine eukaryotic communities from Monterey Bay, California, United States - M1_20Mar14CPVII9sort6BwellE17 | ecosystem: Environmental > Aquatic > Marine > Unclassified | place: USA... | reverse complement strand
AGTACTCTCCCCCCTTATCATCAAACTATTATCAAGTATTGCAACACGTTGTTTTTGCAATATACCATAGTATACGAATTGCAATATAGGGATCGTCGACATAACACATCATGTGTCTTCTTCTGTTGGGTTGTCCCTCCTCCTCGTCTCTCCTACCTGTCGGGGGCCCAATTAAAAAAGCGCCGCCGCAGCCGCCATCGCCCGATGGATAAATAAATATATTATATAACTAATACTAACCTCGACTCAATATATATGTTATATACAGTCTTGTCATTCGATAGTTATTGTCTGATGATTCACGCACTTCTCGTAGATCGGCCCAAGAATCTTCTGTTCTCTCTTCTCTCTCTGTTTATTATACAATATTCTCTTGATGCAACTAGCACCCTTTTCTTATCTAATAATAGATGCAATAGAGTATGGCAGATTATAATGTGTCCTCTTTGTGCCGTAGCGTCATGTGCGGTAGTCGAACTTGTCAATTTAGTGAAGAGTCATTTCCTTTGTTATTATGTCGTCAGTTTAGCTTTTATTCTTATTGGACACGAGTAACATTGCGATGTTAGTGCCGTTAAATAACTTCGGGGTTCGCTTTTATTTCTCTTATGTCTTGTGGCCGAGAGGTGAGAAAGCAAGGATATTGAGAAAGGATACCTACTTTTCAGGCTTGCTAAAATAGCTCTTTATGATTTCATAGCAACTATTAACTCATTGCACATAGCAGTAGCCCATCGCCTTTATCAAATAATAGAGCGGTAACAATGGAGCCCAATGCAGCAGCACGAGCATTGGATAATCTTAATCTCAACAATAGCCGTGGCGGCGGTGGAAGATCACATGGCAGTATGCAAAGAAATGCTTCTGGAGGAGAGTTACGTCGACTACATCAAACAACTACTCGTAATGGCCCTTCCCCTAATAGTAACTTCGACAATATGGTAGCAGATCAAAGTGGTGGTGGTATATTAGATAATTCATATGGCAATAATAGTGCCGCCGCTTCTTCAGTACGACAGAGTAGTAGGAATATAACTAATTCAAGAGGTATCAAAACAAGTTTTACAACAAAACAAATGCAGAATCAACCACCCCCACCTGATAGAAGATATAATCGTCGTATCGATCCAACATATGGTGTTGATTCACATAGTGTTATATCAGGATTGTCAATGGGTACGGCTAATTTTGCTAAAGCTAATGCAAAGATGAAGGAATCATATCAGAATAGTAGTAATACAAATACTAATGCAAAGGGATGTGGAGCTGCTCCTAGAAGATTTAGTATTGGTGTACAGCAGCAGCAACAGCAACAGACACGACGAACACCCATGACATATAATAATAGATCTGCATCAATGCCAGTAAGTAGTGGAGATATTAAACAAAAGATTAACGATAAACGACGACAAACTGTTGCTTCTAACAATTCGAATAATAGCAATAATTCCCAACAATCATCTAGTTATTATAATGGTCTCGATGGTTCGAATAGATCCGGATATAGTGACAGCGGTAATAATAATAATCATGTTGTTACGAATAATGGATATGAAGAACCATCTCAACAACAACAACAACAACAACGCACCGCATATAATGTAGCAACTACAAATCCAAGTTGGTTTAATAACAATAATAATGGAGGATACACTAATAACAATTATGATCCAAACGATGATGATGATGATTGTACAATGGTAACAAAAGCACAGGCATTAAATCCCAAGGCAATGGCAAAAGCTAAACATATGACATACCCTCAGGGTGAGGTAACCATCATATATACAGATGTTCAAGGTTCGACATCCTTTTGGGAAACATGTCCAAGTGATATGAAAACAGCCACGGATATACATGATAAGATTATGAGACAATGCTATACTGATCATCAGGGGTATGAAATCACCACCGAGGGTGATGCATTCAACTTGGCATTTCAACACCCAGCTGATGCATTGGCATTTGCATTACAGGCACAACTTAAGTTATACAAGGCAGATTGGCCAATGGGAATATTAAATCATCCAGATGGTAAGGACGAGCCGGCATTGAAATATCGTGGATTTAGGGTTCGGTTTGGTATACATCATGGACATACGACTAGTAGGGTACATGAGAATACAGGACGGACAGTCTATGCCGGGGATGGTGTTAAGATTGCTAAATCGATAGAGGGGATGTGTCACGGTGGACAGATCTTAACATCGATGGAAACATGGAAGGCTGTTAGTGGTATGGCGGAACGATATCTTGGTAGGCCGCAGGTATTAGATTGTGGTGAACACTTGTTGTTTGAGACGAAGGATCAGGCATCTGGTTCGTCGGGTGTTACTACCACAAGATATACTCGACGTATCATGCAGCTTGTACCGAGTGATTTAGCATTTGACTTCTTCGAGGCACGAGGTCGACGAGATGTCCCGTCCGAGGATGGTACGATGGGATATGAAATCAAGGATGCCAATAATGTTTCGGGAAGACTCTTCCCACCTCTTATATCCAAGAGACAGTTGACAACATGCTTCCTCAATGCTCCGTATGCCAATGGTAAGGTCACGATATGCTTTGTCTATACTGTTGGTTTAGGAGATACGGACAATAAGGCTCGGAACCTTGCCGTATTGGCAAAGTGTGTTCGGAAACAACTGCTAGCCTTGTCTCCTCCGGGGTATGAATGTCAAGAGGACGACGGATGTTGGATGCTTGCATTTGACAGGATGGCTCATGCTGTTACATTCGGCCTAAACTTGAAGGCCGCGGTGATGCAGGGCAGTGCTAATGATTTAGTGGGAAGTGTCGATCGTGAGAATATGTTCAAGGTCGGTGTATTATCTGGTCCATTTACAAGTATGGGACCTCACAAGACAACTGGAATGGCCGATTACTTTGGCCCGATAGTTAATAGAGCGGCGAGAGTGGCATCGAATTGTGAACCTGGTCAAATCTGTGTTGGTATACCGCTATCCAACGGCGTGTCAGCTGACCCTCCAGACTTTGGACCTACAATCAATGTGAGATTACAGGGCATCAAGAAGCTAAAGGGAATCACCATTGATGTGGCTATCTTTTCATGCAACAAGAAACGAATTGAAACTCCATACAAGTAAAGTTGGTGGTGAGGCATTCGTGTGTAAGTGCTAATATATATATGCATATATAAAGTAAAGGAAGTCACTAAATGGGATAACAACATCGATTCTTTATTACAAGTTATCACATTCTTCTTTATTGACGTACACATAAATATCTTCGTTCTTACTCGTTACCTCTTTACACCACACACTCAATAACAAAATAACATCTTTACACATACATGCTGCACAACTTCCAAAGCTGTACAGCTCCACTACTCCTTACTAATATATTCCCAAACTAACAAAACTGACTAGAGATAATCAGTTTCTAGTTCAGCTCATCGTCCTCATCCTCCATCATCTCTTTCAAGATGATACTAGCCAAACTTAAGGTTGAGACGAGAGCTTTCTTTTTAGTATCCAAGCTCCAATCACTTGATGAATCCTCCCACACTTCGGTCATACTTGACATGTTGATAGAATCAAACTTGGGGGACTCTTTACCCTTACCGCCCTTTGAGGAGGAAGGTACGTCGTTTGGTACAAAACCATTAAGAGCAAAGTCGGATATTGCCAAGGATAGTTGCTCACACGTGTCTATCTCTTCAACTTGAGGGGCTTGACACCCCAAGACTTTCCTAGCTTGAGAAGCATTCATGATTTTATCGTCAACGTCATCTGAATCGATTGCCTCCATGATCAAACGTCGAGCTGAACGAGCCTTTCCTTTACCACCCTTGCCAAAGGTAGAAGAAGACAGACTTTGAAGGGAATCTTCCAAATACTCTTGACCAGTCTATTGATAGTTTGGAGATAGAAATACAAGAAAGTAAGATACGATTCACTGACTAAAAAGAATCATGGTCATGATATGCTTGTTTTCATTCAATACCAACTTACCTTTAAGGGCTCATTTGGTTGACAAGTCGGAGCCAATGAACTTGGTTGAGTACTACTTGGATTACTACTGCTTGATGGAAAGCTCGAGGGAATGGATGTTGGTTCTTCACAGGCATTCAATTTTGCTTTAAGACGTTCAAGTTGATCTGTACACTCAGTTGAGGGTTGGATTGAAGTGCTTGGGCTAATGCTTGAGCTAGGTCCAGTCGATAGATGCATCACAGGGCTTGAGCTGGGCAAAGAAGAAGAAGGTATATTTGATAGCTTACTTGATGTCGAAGGTCTTTCACTCGGCTATATGATCGTATTATGGATGATTGAAGTACAAACCAAATGATTGTGAGCAAATCAAAGATCAATAATAAACACTGATAGAACAGATGAAACAAAAACATAAGATAAAAGAACTAACCATCAAGCTAGGTACACCACTACTCGTCGGGTCACTCGAGGGGACAGATGAAGGTGCAGCAGTCATCGAAGGCGACTGGGAAGGAATTGAGCTTGGACTCATCGTATCTGTCGGTGCCTGGGAAGGTTGTGGTGAAGGCTCGGCACTCGCAGATGGCACAGTTGAAGGCATCGAGCTTGGAGCCGCTGACGAACTAGGTTCCAATGTGGGTGAAGATGAAGGCTCAACACTTGTGGAAGGTAGCTGAGACGGTAGTGATGAAGGTGCAGCAGTCACCGTTGGCTCGTCTGACGGCTGTGATAGAGATTGCAAGAGATGAGAAGAAGTTTGTGAGTTGACGGCATATGAGTTAAAAGATTATGACACATGATATGAGCACTTTTTGATGATCATAACAACCTTACCATTGAACTGGGAACACCACTACTCGTCGGATTGCTTGAGGGGACAGATGAGGGTGCAGCAGTCATCGTTGGTTGTACTGAAGGTTGACTAGATGGTTGAGAGGACAACGAAGGCGGCTGGGAAGGCATCGAGCTTGGATTCATTGTATCTGTGGGTGTATGTGAAGGCTGACTAGATGGCTTGCTTGATAAGCTAGGAGTCTGGCTAGGTAGGGTTGTTGGGTCATTTGATAACGATGGTTTCTCACTTGGCTATTTCAACCAGCAGAATGTATGATACAAAAGATAATGTTAGTAATCGAGGCATGAACAGTAGTAGTAGTAGACGAAACAAAGAAGCAAGAACAAACACTAACCATCAAACTTGGTACACCAGATTCAGACGGGACAATGGATGGCTGAGCACTTGGTTGGGTCGAAGGCACAAGTGATGGCTGCTCTGATGCGCTTGGGGCAACACACTCATTTGGCTCCTCAACTTGAACTATTGGCAACAGTTCACTACACTCATCAAAGCCTCCACTTTCACAGCAGTTCACAGTCTTGGACACTCCATCAGGTTCAACAACAGTTAAACTTGTCACACGAGGCTTAGGCTGCATTTTGTTTATCATGAGAAAAGTGTGAGTCAAATCAGAGAAGCATTTAAGCAGTATACACAACTTACACAACCATATGTAACAATATCATTTCCCTCATAATAATTACATTGTCTATTCTCATTGCAGCAGCCAATCAATTCATCAAATGCCTCATCTCCAATGGAATAGGAGCAAGAATATCTTTCCCTACACGAGTTGATCAAACCAACACCACTTAGTTGAGCACCATAGCACGATCTGTAATCGTAACAAGACTTGTAAACACTACCAAGTTTTGCATAAGCACATGAGACACGTCCTGTGCAAGATGGACCAACAGCATATGGAATAGTACCACCATAGCAAGCAGCACCACCACCACTACTACTGCACGACCCATCTTTACAAACTGAAAAAGAAAGAGAGAAGGAAGAAGAAAGGAATGAAGGGGAGTGAGTAAGTGATCAACAATACCAAGCCGCCAATCGAATTATGGATGACTCTTTGCTCACCTTTGCCTGTAAATCCATATTCAATGAAGTTTGTTCCATCAGATCCATAGTAAATGCTCCCACATGCACTTTCTCCAGTGCAACATTTACCACCACATGCATCGGCACAAGTTTGGCCACCGGAATCACCTCTAACAAAGCCACTAACACAATCAACATATGCATCACTGCCCGATAAATCAGATGTCTCATAACAACGATCCTTAAATGCTTGGAGGGCAGCCGCATCTAACCTCCGTCCTTCTTGAGCTTGGGCTTGATGATCCTCATCATCTTGAGGCTGAGACACACTTAACACAATCTCATCTTGAGGAACGACAGAAGTAGTACTCTCCTTATCATTAGAGAGAATACCAATGATATCAGACTTTTCAGTTTGTGTCTCTTCCTCAGCGGCAGACTTGGACCTTCTTGGCATACGAGGCTTCCGAGTATACCTTCCACGACTATCCTTGACATCTTCCTTCGTCAAGAAGAACTTGTTCTTTTGATTAGGATCGTCAACCCGCCCCTTCATTAACGATGTTATGGATAGTTTATATGATTGGGGAAAGAGAGAATAGCATGTGGTAATGATCAGATATAGATAACATACTGAAAGAATGGAGTACAAACATCTCGACACAATCCTTACCCTACGACCGCCTCTACTACGAGGAATGATATCATGTTGTTGCCCTTTTGTACATGAGCTGGTAACTATAGTAAGTGTTAATGTTGACCACTTCATCTCTTCTCAATTCTTTTGATATTACTAAACCCCAAGAAAAGAGTCCAATATTGATGGATTGATTCACAACAAAGGAAGGAAGGAAGGAGGAAGGACCTGTTAGTTGTAAAATGCAAAGTTAATAAACATTGAATAGACGTGTAGTCGGTAGCTCTTCACCCCATACACATTCTTCGACCCTTCCGAATATACCCTTCCGAATATACCCTTCTAATACTATTTGCTAACAACAACACCCAACATACTATTTCCTATCTCATATTGATAAAGTGGTACCACATAACAACCCTCTCACCTGCTTAATAAAGTGACTGATCAATCGTTTTGACTATCTATCTCTATTGATGATACTGTTCTTAATATGATGATGAACACTGACGTTTGATAAGTGTAACGGAATAATGTTTTTGATATTGATAGAGAGGTGTGTTGGTTGTACATATGTTTGGATATGGCCAGTGACCACCGAACAATTATTTAGAGGATAGATTTAAGATGTATTTTGTATTAGCTGTGTTGTTGCCTTGTATTGCAATGTGATGTATTGACCATAAACTTTTTACTCACCTGTGCTATTGGTTGTTATGTTAAAAATCGCCTCTCTATCTCAAGTAAGATATGGAGGAGCAACTCTCTTCTCTGACGTTATTTATCTACACGAGGAGAGAAAATATTACAAATTATTAGTATTGTATTGTATATTGTATTGATGCATTGCAATATTGAAGATTGCAGTGCAACGGTCAAACCTGAAAATCTGTTCAGGTTCAATCATCTTTGACCCCTCCTCTCCACAATAAAACACATATACGATACCTCTACTATTGAACACACCATAAATTGCGAATCTACGAATAGGGCAAGCTGTAAATTATGCACATCATTCATGTCTCTATATTGCAATAGATTGCAAATAAACCAAACTGCAATACTGGCACATCATTTGTGAACAGGAGCGAGAGTATCTTTACCATTTGCCTACATAACCCCACCACATACATGATCACAATATCGTTCAACTTATCCACAGAGGCTATAACACAATGGGATATCCGCGTGCACAAAATAATTAGTCTAACTTTTGTTTGCAACGGTATAATGGTCTGCCATTGCAAACAACTTATTCGGTCAATGACCAATGAGATTGACATTGACAAATTCATATTGCGCCGCTTACCTTATTCTTATTGAATACTCAAATATGCTCAAGATCTACCTCCTATCGCTATTCTCCAAAGCTCTAATATTATGGCGGCTCTAATTTATGGTGGTGTTGGATGAAGTGGTTGTTTTATGTTTTGTATATTTTGTGCCGTTTTTTGTTTTTCCCTGGATGGTTACCAAAGTACGACTCAAAGTCGCAATTGGCTTCTCGCTCATAGATGGTATCTTTATCAACATATATCATTCATTCAGGCTACTAAGAGATAAGACACTTCAATCAAGATATGAGACGACGACAATACTAGGCCATCATCTAGCAATCATCTTTAATACCAGTACCACCCTTCTCATTTTAGAATTAATGAATAACTATGAAATTGAAATAATGAAGACGAGTATCTTATTTTCGTGAAGAGGTCTTTGCCAGATATGTACTCAAACTTCCAAGCGAGTGAGCTGTCGAACCACTAGTCGATGCCATTGAGCTCATTGTGTAATCAGTGTTATTGGTCATGACACTCACATCATCAGCATAGCTTTGCTCCTCATCTATCACACCCATAGTAGTGGCATTATCCTCATCCCCTCCGAGTCCGAATCCGGAACGATTCTTCTTATTAACTCGAGAGTATTTCCCTCGTCTACGATCACGATAATGTCCAACCGAAGAGTCTTCTTCTACAGATTTCCTTCTTGCTGAACAAAGACGAAGGCTCCAGCATGCGTAGATCACAATACTCGATACCAAGAACAGAAGTAATAAGCCCATTGGCAAGTCACTATTAAAGTCAATCATTCTAGATCCTGCACCAATATCAGTCTTGATTGTCCAAGATGTAACAACCTGACCCTTGCTTGTTCTTCTATTGAGCTCGAATGTATAATAAAATGGTGATACTGTCTTCTCACCAAGAGCCACATCATTCTTCATCCTCTCAACCACAAGATCGATAAAGTTTGGCTGTGCTAGTTTCCGATGTATGTCCAGAGCAATGTTAGCCAGGGGTTGAAGTTCTCTTTCATGACATGTCGCCAAAGGAACTTGTCCATTCCTTGATGGTGGTAGTACTGCATCATGATTAAAGATTGATGTTTCGATTACCAGCTGCATACCGAGCTCTTCGTCCTCGCCCTCTAATGAGCCAGTGCCAAAGATGGTATCATCACTAGCTCGCCAAGGACTTGCATTGAGTACTATTACATCTCCAGGCTCAAAGAGTGGGGCATCTCTCTTCTTTCTCTTGTCATTCATAGTGTATGTATATGCTTCAGTGAAGATCTCTTCTGCATGCTTAGTCCAGTGAACGGCCACTGCACCTCGTATCTTGAGTATTGCATGAACAACAAAAGGTACTCGACATGGATCTGATCTACCACAGGCTTGGACGTGACAGGCTCGTGTAGCCTCGAGAGACTTTTCTTCGTGACACTTCCCATCATTCATTAATGTGCTATCAATCTTGGTTTGTGTACAGGAACTAGTACATGCACTCCATGCCACGGCACCGCAACTACCAATAGCTGATAGGGATGCCTTACTAGCAGCCGAGGCACCATGAGCAATTGCATTAGCACAACTTATCACACAATTCCGAACCTCCCGACATACTCCCTTCCCGTCACAATTCACCTCCATCTGTCCACCTCCGTTCACTCGATTCTGCTCAATAGATACCTCCTCACAAGTTTGACCCTGCGGTGTACCTGGTGCCTGAACTATCCGTGTCCATATTTCCAATCCATTCAACGCAGTATCTGGATTAGCACCCCGTTCGCATTGTGACAAATCAGCCGAATCACTACATGATACACTCAAACTAGGCGCGCCTAGTCGACAATCCACGGACATGACACCCTCCTCGGTAATAGTTTTCGATTCCTCTTGATATTCACATGTACTCTCGGCAAATCCAATACGTTTATTTTCCCAATCGAACAAAACATTATGGCCCTGCATGGCATTAGCACCAATAACTCCACCTTTCGATTCAGTAAAGTATATCCGTGGAGTGTATGTTTCCTTCGACGCTGAGTATTCCATATAATGTGTAGCCGGTACTGCCAATATAATATCCTGCGGTGAATCACTATCAATATCACCTGCCAATCCAACCATTTTATCAATTTCATCCATCTTTAGTAATGGATTAGCATATTCATCATATGCCTGCATTTGTATTAGTACCGTGGGTAGTAGTAACAAATCCTTCTTATCAATCTTGACAGGATCATTGGAGTATGGCTTACCGGTAACTCGTTCCCAAACCTTTTCGAATGATTTGGCTATTGATTCATGTAGATATGTATCGGTGGTGCCACTGTCAATGATCACTCCTTTACCACTATTCATGGCATATATATCGGCATTAATCTTTTGTACCTGTTGATGTGGCCCATCAGCTTTAGCACGTTGTCCACCCAATTCACGTATATATACATTTTTCACAAAGACTGTAAACCATCCTGTCGAGGCGACATTACGTGCATATACCATGGGTGATAAATCCACAGTAGTATCTATCCCACCCAATGTTAACATCCCGGCAACAATACCCTGTTTACTAACATGTAATTCACGTCGAAAACACATACTAAACATATTATGTTCCAACTTTCCTTGTTCATACATTGCCCTTGGTAATGTTGATGGATGTGCACTCATACCCATAATACCATCAGCCAACTGTGTAACGAACAATCCACTTTCTTTCACTTGACAACCAAATAAAAAGTCCGTCTTGAAACTATTATTGATAGGATTTAATGCACTTGATAATTCTTTCCCACCTACGAAGACTTTATCAATTGATTCAAATGCTGACCAACTACTACCCTCTGTATATGTTTGACTGAATATACAGGAATTGTCCTCACATTGGGCTGCATTGCATTGTCCACAGGTTAATTTACGAAATGTAGTAGAGGCCTCATAATCAAAGTATTTATCAGTATGATGTTCCTCACCGCAGTTTTCACAGCCTTTACACGGAAAGGCAGTGAAGTGTGATCCGGTATCGATGATTACGGATTTGCGTTGGGACGGGGTGCCTACCCATATTGTGGCGTAGTGTGTGCCGTACCCTTGATGTAATGGTGAGGTTTGATAGGAGTTGAATAGTCCACCCTTCTTTTTAGTTTGTTGTGTCTTCCTTCTGCTTTGGTTGTTGTTATTATTGATATTGGTATCCCCATTGTCTATTGTTGTGGCCACTGTAACAACATCATTGAGATCTTCTTCTTCTTCTCCTCTATCGGTTGTTGGCAATGGAACAACCATTGATCTACGTTGATGCACTTCTTTATCACTATTCTCATAAGTAGTCTCTTCTCTACAATCTCGAATTGACCATTCATACTTGCTATACATTCTATAATTACTATTATACTCTTGTATAATGTTATTATGTTGACTTAACTTTCTTTGTATTCGTTGTTTCAATACTCTATGTCTCTTGTTGGTAGCTGATGAACTGTCATGAGCTTCTTCTGGCTGAGTATTCGGCTGAGCAGTGTTTTGCAGAGACTCATCATGCAGATTATCATTTTGAAGAGAAGGGGGTGCAAATTCCATCAAGGTAGTGTATGCCGCACTTCCACTATTAGTTATCTTTGATATAGCAATGTTTAATTCATGTTGTATTATATCTCTTTCAATTGTTAGCTGTTGTTCATATTCATCAGTGTATTGCTCATTAACTGTTCTAGCATCTGATTGCTCGTTTGAGGAATGGCGTAGTCTTCTATCACCGTCATTATCAGCCCCCTCATCGTTATGCAAGTTAGAAGATGATGATTGTAATTGTGAATTTATATCATCTAACTGTAACTGTAAGTATCGTATGTAGGATGATGTTGGATGTATTATTGTTGATACTACTTTGCTACTATTATTTCTCTCTTCTTTGCTACTCTCTTTACTCTGCTGTGTATCATTGATGCTTTCATTGTGATCAAAGTTTGTATACGTTTGATCATCATAACTGCTGGTAGCAGTAACCATTGATGATTGTATTGATAGCTGTAGCAATATCATATTGATAATTGCAAAGAGGAGGCTGGTCGTATAAGAATATTTATTAGTCATCGTCATCATTGGTATCATCAAATTTTGAAAGGACTATATGCTTGCTTTTTGGTCGGCCACCCGGACTAAACAACGAAAGAGCAGAAATACGCGAGATGATGTTTGCAAATGATCAGATATTAGATTATAGATTAATAGAGGAGCTACACAGCTTATTTCATTAGGCACTCTAGGTAGGCTTTTGGATTTAGGGGGCATATCTCAAGACATAAGGGGGCTACGCCCACGTGGGCCCCACCTTGGTCAAATGGCACGTGTTTTGTACCCGTATATCCCCTAATTGTACCCGTAAATAGGCCATTTTACTGCCATTTGAGCTCCAAAAGAGCCCTACTCAACCTGTGCCGTAGGGGGGCGTGCCCACCTGCCAACTTTATCCAAAAGCCTAACTCTAGGAGGTCGCTGCTTGGATACGCTATAAAGGATAAGGTATCTTCGTACCAGGTTAATACGTAGATCATTCATAAACTAAAAGGACCCACCTACCTATCCAGTCAGCATTTTTCTTACTGAGTTGTTTTTTGGCGTTTTGCATGCTCGGCGGCGGCTCTTCATTTCTTCTTCTACTACAATACAATACACAAGCACCTACCATGGTCAATAGAAGTATAGCTGCCACTGTGGCCGTGCTTGCCTGCGGTCTCTCTTCTGTCCAAGCTTTCGCTCCTCATTCATCAATCACAACAATAAACTCAGTATCAAAACAAAAACAACAACAATGCATAATATCTCCACTGTACATGAACATACCAGCACCAACAATAGAAGGAGGCTCCACCCCCGAGGAAGTGAAAGCATCAGCAGACAATACACCCCCACCATCATCATTCTTTGAATTACAACGTGCATCAGTCTCAGCAACAAAAAGTGCAATTAACGATGGATATAACTTACTTGAAATTGAATTCCCACCCTTACCAGCCAATGTATTAGAAATGGATGATGTCTCAGCCTATGATGTTGCCAAGGCTAATGTTAACTTGGCATTAGACTTTGCTAAATCATTTGCAACCACGGGCTCACAAAACAATGTTGCTATTATGTTACCAGATGAAAGTGAATGTAATATAATGTTGGAAGATTTGGAAATGACGAAAAATCCATTTCCAGGTGTGACATTAACAAGTTTACGACGAAGTGCCGAGGGTGATACACGATTATTTAAACCTGAAAATTTATTAATCGGATTAATGGGTCGGGGTAGTGGTGGTACGACGAAACCAATTGATAATACAAGTATGTATGTTATTATTGGTGCATCGGCACAGGAATTACCAGATGTTGAAGAATTATATGAACAAATTAAAGATGAGAAGGATGAAGAAACTGGCAAATCACCTGTTATTGTATTTTATAATTTGAAATTGGATGTATTGAGGGGTGATTTGGGTGCTCCGGCTTTTCCAGGGAAAGATTTTCAAGATCGGTTCTTATCACGTGTCAAGCCTGTCTATTATTTACGAACAAGACAATATAGTCGTAGTGTAGATAAACCACCCTTTATTGTGAACTTTCAAGGATGTATCTTCCGTTCGTATCCTGGACATTTTCAAACATTATTAGATACGGGTACCGGGAGATATCGTAAGGTAGTTGGGAATGATGTTCGGCCTGCTTTAGGGGAATTTAAAGAACAATTGACAGATGCATTAAGAGAGGATGGTACTATTGCCAAGAAGGAGGATGAGGGTGCATTATTTGGTTTCTTAAGGACGGGGTATAAGACTACTACTTGGTGGGAAGAGGAGAGGGAGGATGCTAGTATGGATTGGAGACTTTAAAAGCTGTTAATTATGGGTGGGGTATGAGAAGAAGTAGATGTGTTAAACAGCTAATAAAGAAAGGGGATAGTGTAATGTGAATCCAACTTTTCTTTACATTTTAGACTCTCCTTCCTTCTCTACAAAGTAATCCAAATCAATCCCCTCCGACGAACCGTGAAATGGCTTATCCCCTTCCTCATTGAAATGACGCTCTGAGAAACCCCAAGGATATGTGGTCGGGCTGTTCTCCTTCACGTACTCATCATTACTCTCGCCATTCCTTTGCAATGTCCATGGACCTTCAATCCCCCTTCGTTCTAAATGATATATACCACAAGGTGCAAACTTTAAACTCCGCATACTACACTTGAGCAAAGCCGCAACTAATGCCACAGATGCAGCATGAGAGAACAATACTACCGATTTGCCATGATAAGTTTTCTCTAATATGGAGGCAAATTCTCCCAAACGTTGAACATATTTTCCTGCAAATGCTTCACATGGATGACCTGTCTTTGGACAAGTATATCCCGGTGTAGGTAGAACATTGAGAAGTGAAGTATGTTTTAAACACAACTGGGGGAAGTAAGGCCAACGTTCTTTTGCCGATGGTAAAACACTACCCGGCGTGGCATGAGCTTCCGCCAAACCATATTCAAGAGATAATGGAATTCCTAACACATTTGATGTAGGACAGGCAGTTTGAATAACTCTCAAGTAAGGTGATACGAGTATTTGATGTACATCATTGTTATTTGTAATCTTTGATAAATAATCAGCAGTCTCGTGTGCTTGCCGATGTCCCAATGCCGAGAGTGGTGGATCGGTAATTAATGCATCATGTTCCTTTGCAGAGTCGAGCCAAGATGGGTTGCTTTAGGTGTATATGATATGATATAATAATATGATAAGTCAGAAACAAATATAATAAAATTTAACATATGTATACATCATACATTAACAAACAAATCGAGACGAAACACCAAACAATAAACATATGATATGTACAGAAATTGTGTGGTCATCACAAAGAAAAAAATGACATAACACCAAACATTACCGTACTTACGCATAATCAAACCTATCGCCGTGCCGAATGAGATAGATACGAGAGATTATATCACCACCACCGTCGGTAGTAGTAGTAGTATCGGATGATGCTGATATACTGGGAGGCATTGTAAAAGTAGTAATGTAATTCAATACGTGTTTGCTTCGGGGCGGGGGGGGAGAAAAGGGGGATAAAACATCAAAAAATTATGAGAGTGTGGGGATATTCAACCATTTAATCGTTCAGTTGATATCTAATCTCTTCTATCCGCGTCTATCAATCTCTCCTCTACCCCTTTATTAATACACGCCGTGTTGTTAAATCTGAAGTTACTGTACGAAAGCTACATCTTCATCAAGTTTTATTTGCATTTACATCTCATAAAAAAAAATGACAGACTCTGAATTATCATCAGGTATAACCTCTCTATCGGAGGCGTTGGCATTATCAATTGGTTTATTAGATGGTGATATTACGACGACGACTACCACTACCGCTACACCGACTGATAATAACAACGGCAAAGCTAACAGCAACGAAGAAGATACCAAACTCTCCCCATCATCAAACAATAAACAGTTAACACCAATTGAAAAATCCATATCAATATTAACAAAATTACAAACACAAATATCACAGTCTAATTTAATATCCAATAATGAACTATTAGATGATATATCAACATCAACAATAGAATTACTTTGTGTTGATTATCAACTGGGACGTGCTTTTTTAATGTTGCCTACTTACTTCCCACAACCGTCTGCTAGTGGTGATAATGGGGAGAGCAATGATAGAAATGGTAGTATTTCCAGTAATATTAGTACAACAACAAGTCCATCGAAGCTACGTAAGCAGAATGTTATTCGAGCAATGGAATATTATCATTCATATCTTAAACGATTGGAACAATTGAGTGAAAATAATAACAATAACAAGGATGATACGCTATTATCAGATGAGACCATTAAGGAATATCATACCTATTTAGATATGGATGATATGAGTAATGATAGAGGCACAATAGAAGAAGGTGATAATGGAAGAAATGAAGTCAAGCTAGTAATGAATCCATCCCAAATACGTGAAATGAAAATACAACGTTATAAACGTAAAAAAGCACTTACAACTCAAACACAATTACTACAATCCAAACTCCAACAACGAACACGTTTAAACATCTCCCAAAAGGAAACATTTGATAATCATAATTATGAATCATTAAGTCGTACATTATATATTGAACAATTAAAGTTGTATGCTGAGGAAAGTTTGGAAGAATTGTACAGTTCAAGGAATGAATTGGATATGTTAGATATGAGTATAAAGATGGAAGAGAGTCGAATGTGTGGTATGGGTGATGGTAGGATGAATAGAATGTCTTCTCATGCTGCTGCTGCTGCTGCTGCTCAAATGTCTCGAGGTTCAAATAATGGAGTAGCAAACGGACCACGAGGAGGAAGTCAACAACCAATGAGTATGACACAAATCACCCAAAATCCATTAACAGGTGAATTAGAATATACCAAACAAACATTATCCAATGGACACCTCAAATCAACCACTACTTCCACATCAGCACCACCATCATCATTATCACAGATACCACAACGTCAAAATATAAAAGAGGGTATATTCAAACCATCCTGGAATTTACCAACTATGTCATTAGACGAATTAGCCGACCGTGAACGATCCGAGGCAATCCAACGATCTGAACAACAAAAGCTAGCAGAAGCTGAGGCTATATATAAACCAAAACGATATGAACAATTAGTAAAAGATGGTATGGAGGATAATGAAGAGTTGGTTGAGGCTAGTGCACAATTAGATAGAGAATGGGATGATTGGAAGGAGGAGAATCCTAGGGGGAGTGGTAATAAGATGAGTGAACGTGGTGATCGTAACTTTTAAGGAAGTACGGAGTGGTGTGGTGGTATATTTGGATTTCCCCCCTCATATCTTCTCATCTGGAGCGGTGCCAAGTGAAACCTCGCCGTACATTGCAAATACATTTCTAGTATCGTCAGATGCGGCGGCGGCTACCAAGAACAATGATGGAGAAGATGACGCTGCCTTGGATGAAGAATAACATTTTGCAAACTACATATGAGGCTACTGCGATATGCCTCCCTTGTTTGACTCTAGATAAATTGAGCCCCATTCCTAATCCATAAAGACGAATCACGAGAAGTTCTGAAAATAAATTCCTCGAATTAAACTCACCCACAGTACCACCCTCCCACTCTAGGCGATGATTAATGCCTGCCCCGATATATAACAAACACAATGCAAAACCCTAAAGTATTCATTCTTTTGCAGGCAATATTACCACAGCTTAGGTTAAAACCTCTCTATCTAATATACATAATGACCGGGGAGACATCTAAACACCCCCAACCCTCAACTTTACACCAAATGCAATTTCCACCAGCCTACCACCTAAGGATAAGACGTATAACTGAACACGGCAAATTACACTCTCCTAATCCCCAAAAACATCAATAAACATCTTATGCACAAGACGTGTGTCACTTATTTTTGCATGAGTGTTAAATGATTTAACAAACACACCGTTCCCTCAGCATCCAACCAGCAACACTCATTAGAAACATAACAACTACTAATCCATTATCCTGTAAGTTAATCATATCAACTTCACCATTTTCATTCATATTATTTGAGTTGGCAGGTCGGTTGATTGCATCTTCTTTTGCTCTAGCGGCTTGGTTGCCGTTGGGGTTGTTATTATTATTATTTGGTGGTGGTGAATCCATGATGGCTGGTTAATATATCTATGTTATATTTGTATTTGTATATCTAAAGGATATATAGAAGAGAGAGATGATATGGTATGGTTAGAGAGTTAATATAATTTTGATGTGGAATTAATGCATGAAGCCTTCTCTTTATGCAGTATCAATAGATCACGCCCCCACCACCCCCACCTCCGAGAAAACATACATACATTCGATAAATCAATCTACTATTGATACCAGCGTACAAAGCAACATGGTTTGCAATAAACCAACTCAACAACTAATAACAAACAACAGTGTCTTGTTCAAAATTGCAACAATTATCAAAAGTGAATCACCAAATTGTGCTTGCCTCGTTGAAAAACCAAATTGACGCTACCATTAATACCCTACTAATTTATTACTCACCAATCAATCACTACAATACTTTCTCGAATGCTATTGTTGTAATTGCCGCGCGGAAAGTGGCATAGAAGCAAAATTTGTGAGAATATCAAATCAAATTTGATCCAGAAGGAGTTTACTGCGTGATTTACAACTGAATACTTTCCCCTGAGGGATACTTTACCTCAATATAAAAAGATGTCTATCTCTACTAGTAGTTAGGGGCGTTCCTAGCTCTTAGAGACTATGAATCTACCTACATACAACTCACACAGTTTACACAACATATACATCGCCTGAAGGTCTGTAGCTGTCTGTAGTCTGACGGGGTAGATAATTGTTCATGCGATAGGTATATATCGTCCATAATATATAATATTAGACAGTAGTTAAGGAAGGTGTATATTGCATAAAGATTATAAGGTGAGTAGTACATGAGAGATAGGGATTAAATTGATATTGTTGTTTGCATCACTTTTTGTCCGTTGCAATTGCAATTTGCAATGGTTAAATTGTGTGGTTATGTCCTCTTTTGTGTGTATCATAAACATATATGATAATATATTATGTGGGCACGGTTGTTGTTATTAGTTGTTGAGTTGGTTTATTGCAAACCATGTTGCTTTGTACGCTGGTATCAATAGTAGATTGATTTATCGAATGTATGTATGTTTT
>Ga0214480_100566_pt1 | contig 18503 bp, 14 predicted proteins | sample M1_20Mar14CPVII9_3_FD_165042 | JGI IMG/M metagenome (GOLD analysis project Ga0214480, IMG submission 165042) | Marine eukaryotic communities from Monterey Bay, California, United States - M1_20Mar14CPVII9sort6BwellE17 | ecosystem: Environmental > Aquatic > Marine > Unclassified | place: USA... | reverse complement strand
ACAGAGATAATATATAAACATGGTAAGTGAATGATAATATTACCCTTTCACGTATTATCATTACAGATTTGTTTAGCTTTGATATTCTAACATTAATAATCCCATGTCTCTGCCATATCATGTTATTCAGATTCGCTTCTTCTTATTGCAAAATAGACAAGGAAAGACTAGATTATCAAAATGGTATGTCCCGCCACCAACAGGATCAAGTACAAGTAGTAATCCCCTATCACCAAATTCAAATGGTATACTAACAGCTAATCATTCCTACTCAACAACAAATAATAATAATCACGTCGAGGCTGAAAAAGCCCGTATTGAAGCAGAGGTACATCGATTGGTAACATCCCGAGATAAGAAATATACAAATTTTATTGAATATAATAATTATAAATTAATATACAGACGGTATGCTGGATTATTCTTTACTATTGCCGTGGATGTGCAAGATAATGAATTAAGTTATTTGGAGAGTATTCATCTATTTGTGGAATTGTTAGATTCCTACTTTGCCAATGTTTGTGAATTAGATATTGTATTTAATTTCAATAAGGTATATATGATATTGGATGAATACATGTTGGCAGGTGAGATTGAGGAGACAAGTAAAAGGGAAATATTAGATAGGGTGAAATTTCTCGAGAAGTTGGATTAGCTTGTGTATAATTGGTGTGGAGATTGTGAATGTTAAACATCTCGGTGTTATTTGGGTAGTTGTGTATGCGCCTCCTTGTATGAGGTTGGGGAATAATCGTATGATTCCATGTTGTAAATTAATGTTTCATCTTAATGGTTGATTAACATTAGAGGAGCTTTTAAACATAGCTTTCCCCTTCATTTCCTACTCTATTCAATACACCCAAACCAAGTCTATCTAACCTCTCCTAGTCGACGACGGACAGCAGAGGCAAACGCACTCATTTCATTCCAACCATAATCGTCGGGAATGTCTCGCAACTTTGATGCAGTGGCCCATTCTTCAAAGCCATTACACAGTTCACCAGCCACTTCAGCAACCGATTTATCTGTCGGTGAGTCACTAAGGTCGTTAGTAATTCGATGCTTGACTGACAGAGAGGGGAAGTCACAACATTCCTTGCATCGTAAAGCAAAGTTATAATGTGTACATACACGCTCATGTGTTTCCCTAGCTCTGTGAGAACTGGGCTTCTTGATTGTAGGAATATATCCCCAGTTCGTTCTACCAAGGATGATTCCGATCGAATTGAAGGATGTTTCATGCATGGACGGGATGAGATTATATTCACAACCTTCACAATCCAGGTTCAGTACACTAATAGGAGTGCCCAGTGGAAGATCCTCGGGCGTTGCCTCAGCCAAAATAGCCCGCAATGTTCGTAAATGCACAACAAGTTCAATGTCATTTCCAAAGTCGAAGTCCTCTTCTGGATTCCAACTCCTTGCCGTAGTCATACTTGGCTTCCAAATCATTTTCATCATACTGTCGTTATCGTCATGATGCTTGGTTCCCACCCCTGCCAGAATTGGATGAACATATTGCAACTGATTATGTGATAGATTACATCGAAAATTAATGTTTTGAAGGTGTCTTTGGTACTTACCGGGTACACACTCATCTTGCCCTAATCTCAAATGCTTTCCTTGATATAACTCCATGGTACAGTTTCTCAATACAATCGCACCTTTATCATTTGATACTTTACGTAATAGATCAATCTGTTCATCTCTCGCGCCCGAAGACTAATTAGACCAGTCTCATCACCAACTATGGAGACTCAAGAAAAGACGAGTGCCATCAGCTTGATCCTTTTGATGTGTTTGTCTAGTTGTTGTTATTGTTAATTGTTCTTTGGTTTTACATGTAACACACCAACAGTTTCAAACCCTTAAAATCTATATAAACCATTGGAACAGTGTTGTTAAACACCAACAAACTGTCCGCAAACATTTGTATTTGTCTCGTCTTCATATCATCATAAATTTGCAATGAGGATAAAAGTGATATTTGGATTATGGACTATGTTACGATAGCACAAACTGCCTCCGCACAAAGTAAAAATCCATAAATAATTGGCAAACAACACTACATGTTTCCTTGTTTGTCAATCCCTCTAGCAGCAATAGAAAAGATTTGCTTCACGCCAACTGGCCATATAGAATAGAATCTTTTGAGGTATCCTTCAACAACCAATACGAATAACTAGGCGTACAATAAGTATTATTAGTAGGCTCGCTGTATATATCAAATCATACTGCAACAGATAAATTACATATGACTAGGAAAGGAGGAGCAAGGATTACTGGAGGCGGTGAGTCTGGTAGCTCTAATAATCCTCCACCAATGTTTCAACAGCGTCGACAGTTGCAACCACAAAATAAGGACGCGCAACCACAAGATATAATGCCTGATATACTTGCTGCTAAGGCTGTTGAGAATCAACGTGGTCTTGAAGAGTCGTATGCTGAATTAGGATTGGATCAACCACGTGTCAAAGACCGTAGTTCTGATCAGATAAAAAAAGAGAAGGATATTATCGATGCCAAAATGAAACGTGCAATTGAAGTACCATCTGGTGGTACCGATCTTCCAAACCGAGGTGATAATTATGAAGGTGGTAGTGATCGCCGTTGGTTCACCACATTCTTACTCCTAAATCGTTACCTATTAATCCGTCTTTTCTCTTTCATGTTCTGTATTGGTATTGTCACTAACAGTGGTGTTACTCAAGGGTCTAACAATCCTCCAACTGGTATTAAAGTTATTATCACGTATTTGGGATCGTTATTCATTATTGGTGGTTTAGTATTTAGTACTATGGGTGGAGGTAGCATTAGGTTGGGTGAATCGGATGAATCCGATAGGGATGAAGGAGATTTAGAAAATCAATCTTCCTCGAGTAATAGGAAACGGCGTTGTTCCGGTAGTCCACTCCGCTGCCTGGCATCAAATAATCCAATTGTTGATGCGGCTGCTAGTGCATACCGTGCAACTGCTCAAACTGCTGGTAGAGTATCAAATTCGGCCCAATCTCGTTTACGATCTACGTTTAATAGTGCACAATCACGTTTCGGTCAAAACAATGGCAGTAATAATGAACAAGATAGTGACGAAGAGATTGGAATGGGTAGTATTGGGTCATCAGTCTCAGAAGTTAGTACCAAGGCTGAGTTTGATGCTTTAATGAAGGACAATGATAATAATCTCTACAAGGTATTACTTGCTGGATATAATATTAACATATCCTTACTGTATAAGGAACTTGGGGATTGGGGACAACAAAGTATCAAATTATCATTAGGATTGGATGGTACTGCAACGCTCAAAGAGGTTCAAAAGACTTTGGGTGAGTTGGCCTACTTCCTCCATACTGAATCCAAGGCACTTGCGGAAATTACCATAAAGATTCTAGTGATACTCCATTTCCCACCAGATAATCAAAACATGCATAATGACGGGAATATGACTACCGGTGGTGCCAATAATTTACCAATCAACCCAACTTTGAGAACATTATATCATTTGGCTACGATTGTTTTGATGGCACAATATGGTGTCTCCTATCAAGTTGCTCTCATTATTGCAATGAACACAATTGTACCCACCGACGTCATCCCATTTACCCTCCCTTATGATGCAGCTAGAACTGGTAATGCCGACTATATCAAGGCGAAGGAGGATTCAGTTGAAGCTACAAAGTTACTCATTGATAACCTTGCACGAAAGTATGGATTCACACACACCATTGTCCTTGGAGATTATCCCTGGGAGTTCTACAATACCCATTTGAAAGATTTGGATAGCTTTGAAAACATCACGTTATTACAGAAGTTTGCCCTCGTCCATCCATCTGCAATACTAATCTCAAGCACTATTCGTCAAGTATTTGAGCTAGTATTCGTTCTCTGTGCCATGTTTCATGATTTATCAGAAGTCGACCCTGTCCGTAATATTACATTGGAAGATGATATTACTATTTTGAATGACGCACAGTGTGTACTTGACCAGTACATCAAAGCGAATACCACACGTACTGGCCAATACTTTTATGGTGCTTGGTATAATGGTACACTTGTTCTTCTTGAACACAGTGCTAATAAGTTGGAATCTCTTATCAAGAAACAGGTATCATCTCTCCCATCATCTCGTCCCAATTTGAAGAGGAGATGGGGAAGGGCCACCTCTAGTGAGTTTCCCAAGACGGAAGACTTGGTAGCTCGTTTGTCTGGTGTGACAAACCAAGGGAAGACTATATCATACTACCATCTTGATATTGGTGTGTTCCTTTGGAAGGACTGTCTGAAGGATGAGTTACCAGAAGGTTCGCTAAGAGATTATGGTCTTCCTCCTGGTGTGAGGAACACATATAAGAATATTACAATGGGGGTGCAGAATGATGCCGTGCTCGGAGATTGGGGGGCTTATGTGGAAGCTAATGCCAAAGTCCAACAGACTCGTAATTCGCAATTGGTCGCGAGAACTAGTGCTTCTTTGACTGCTGCTGCTGATGATGATTATGATGATGAAATAGGCGATGGTTTTGATTAGTATTCATTGATTGGGATAGATAGATTATGAATATAAGGAATTGAAACTCAAACATTCACTTACCTACCTACCTACAAAAGTACCTACTCACTCATCCACACACTTTCTACTTTACAACCCTCAACCAACATGGCAGACGACAACAAGGTTCTAGGCATCAACACCCATGGTGCCATCTTAGGTGCAAATGGTGTGGCATTGTTGCTATATACTCTGCTCTATATGTTTGGTCCTGAGTGGACGTATTGGGCATTCTATGCAGCATACACATTCTTTACTGCTCTTGTAGCTCATTCCTTCGATAAGAATTGTAATCCTACCGTGCAAAGCATCACAGGACGTCTCAGCAGCATCCTAATGAATATATTCGCGTCGCCAGTGGCTTTGGTGGTGCATGCATGTTATGCAATGGTAAGTGAATGTAAGAAGACGTAATTCATTCGCGTTTGCACGTAGCTAATCCATTCATTTAATATGAACAGTCGCCATATATTCTTGCAGTATTGATTAGCATTGGTAAATGCCTTGCATTCTTTGCTAATGGGCTTGACAAATGCCTGTCATACTGTGCTAGTCCGATGTCCTCCGTTACAAACTTTTGTGCTACTCGTTGTGCAAAGTTCAACTCTCAATTCATCCCCCCAAATGTTGCCGTTTGTTTGGACTATGTATTCAGTTCAATCATCCGTTGTGCTGTTATCAAATTCTTCTTTGGAAACGATATAGTCGACTCCTTGCTCACCATGTTGGTTGGTAACATTATTAGGTTTATCATTGTACGAGTTGAACAGATTGTTTGTGGACTTGTACAGATGGCTCGCGGATGCAAATGCAAGACTCGTTGCAGTGGTGTCACATCATCCTTGTCATGGATTATTGTTAGCTTCTTGTTGTTAGCCATGGTAGGCCCTGTTGCAGTAAGTTTGTTAAAGGAAACAACTACTTTGTTACTTTATTGTTCTAACATTATTCATGTCTCATCCATCTTCTCTGTCACTTGTCTCATCATATATCACAGGCAAATTTCGATGCATGGCATGAAGATTATGCGTATAATCACAGTACATTCGGTCGTGATTTCTTCAAGCTGGTTGCAATGGTGGTTCAACACATGCATGTACCAGGATTGCATGAATCTGTAACGGTTGTCATGAAACGTTTCTACAATGGAACTGTATACTACGTCATGTCAAACCCAGAAGAGGTTGCAAGATTTTTGGGTGTGGTCGTTCCTGCTACGCAAAGGCGTACAATTGCTACTTACTTATATGATCTAATGAAGGATTGGGGTTGCATCTTCCATTATTTATCAGATGGATTCTTCAGAGCTACGAACGATCTCATTAATGATGCTACTTCAAGATGGTGGTTCCGAGTCCGTACCGGTGTTCTAGATGATGCAAATCGTCTTGTATTGACAGACCTAAACCTCCGAACACTACAGGAGGCCACACTCTCTATGATTCGAAAACCAAGAGGCAGGTTACCAAACACAATTCGCCATGATCTATCACCTTTCATTGTTTTCGTTATCAAGCGCAAGTCATACCCTTCTATCAACCAAGCCAGAGGTAAACTTACCGGAGGTGCTCCAGCGAAAACTAGCTTCTTGACCGCCTTGAAACAACGGCTTGTGGACAGTTTCTACAGAAACCCTAAGTCATTCATTACCACCGAACCAAGTTACAATCGTAGTAACTTGTCCGTGTCAGCTAATTACACAGCTGCTAGAACCGGCAAGGTGACGAAGGTGACTGTCAAGTTCAACCGAGCCTTCACTGAGGATGACTTCAGCCGCTAAGTCAATTAAATATCGCGAGATAACACGACAAATAAATCAGGGAGTCAACCCTCCAAATCGACATGTATTACTTTGGTATATGTCTTGATCTGATCCGATCGACTGATGATGCGAATAGCAAGCAACCTTTGGTTGTTGGCCTATGGAGGGCCGAAACATATCTAAAATAACTCAAACAATGCAAACACAAGCCATACTATATTCCTTCACAATTTTCCATTATTACTCTGTAATCATTCGCACATCCGACCTTTAATAACCAATCTGAATCATGTATCCTAGCCTGGCACCACCACGAGAGATATTACTGCCATGGACAATATCAAACTGGCGTTTCTCCTCAGCATCCATCGAATATCGAGCCGTTGATTCGTCATTAGTAACACTCTTCAAATGCGTCAAATCGATACGGATTGTATTGGCAATAAACTCATGCACCATGGAGAGACTAAAGATTGTAGTTAAGACAATCGTGATCTTTACAATCTTCTCTTCGTATCCTGGAAAGAGAATCAATAAAACCATGTACAACGGAAGCAGGAAAGCAAGCGTCTGATTCGCGATCTTAATCTCCATCTTGCTGTTAGGATGAGCTTCTCCTTTCTGGAAGATGCGCGTTTCATGGTTTATGAAGATGAAAGAGAAGTGATCATAACTTCTGTTAGTACAAATACAACCAAAGGAATTTAGGCAAACCAAGTTCAAATGAAGAAGTATCACCGAGACTTATACTGAACACTCAAATTCATATCGTAAAACAATACTAACGCGGACTTTCCTGCTCGAGCATGCAGAGAAACCATGATGGTGAAGCAGGTTCAATACTAACGATGGTAGTTTCGGGGTATAAGTATGTGATAAGCATCGAAGTTAATCCCAGTGCTGATCCGACATCAACAAATAACTTGTTCTCGCCAACAAACTTATCAGGTAGATCATGGAATCGATACATATTATCATGACCATCTTCTGCAGGCTCAGTGTCAAAGTTATACGTCTGCCTTCCATTATATCCAGAATTTAATACATTCAACATGCCCTCAGTACCACGATCATTCTCGGGATACCAAACATGTACCTCATGACCACGTAAATCTTCTTTATGTTCAGTAACAAGCTTGAGTGTCTTCAGAATAACTTCCTCTTTCATTTGTGACCTTGCTGATGACCAAAGGTAGAGTAATCGATCTCTTATTTCAAAACTATTAACATCACAATGTGTGCTTGGATCAGGAATAGATTCGGATGTTGATTTGGGTAAAGTAAGTGCTTCTGCTGCAAGACAGAATAAATGCCGTGCTGTTAATTTCAATCCATGATTGTTGTTGTAGGATGAATCATAATTACCAACTCCATCATCATTTGGAATATCATCCATCCACCCGTTTGCCTCATCAGGAAAGGCTTCTTCATCTGACAATCGTCTTCTTCTATTAACAAAGTCATCTAATGATTCATTTCCATCAGGTAATGGTTCAGATCCATCTCCAGATTGTGTGTCTCCACCAACTTGTCTACCAAATGCAGAATCTTTCTCTTCTGCTGCAAGTTCACCAGCGAAGTCGTCAGCTTTTCCGGCATCCTCTTTTTCATACTTGTCCCAATCTGTATTAATAGCGCCACCGCCACCATTTGAATTCCATTCATTACTATTACCACCCCATGACTTTTGTTCATTCTTCATTTCATCCAACTTTGTATGCCATTCTCTTTCCAATTCTTCTTGTAATGCATCGCAGTTCAATGTTGCTATGATATCCAACGCCACTGCATTCTCATTTGAATCTAATGCATGATCATGTTGTGGTCCGATAGATATACGTCGTCCACCACCACGTTTCATTAACGCCTCCTCTGACAAACCAGTTTTACGTAATTCATATGACAATCGAGGATCTACTGATGAACCTCCTAATAACCCCCCACCACTACCACTAAATATACCCGAGATTAAGAAAAAGTATGCAAATGATACAACTGCTACGAGACTAACACCCACTAGTACTAACAGTCGATCAATTGGTGATAGTTGAGATAAGGCTGGTATATCATTTGCAATATCTTGGAGTTTACTAACAAGTGAATTAGATCGAGGAGATCGCACTCGACGAGATCCGATGTTAGACCTATTAATTTTTACCATGGTTATATGTTGCAATATAAAGAGTTATACTCCTCTTAATATCAATCAGCTTAAACTAGATCCAATCCTCTACTATATGGTGCACTATTTGTACCTTCATAGTTTTGTGGCCACAGATAAATTTTGCTACTGCCCAAAGATACGGTATCCTTATGAGAGTATATAATATGTCATTGATCAACAATACATATCGTACGATAAGTGATAACTAAGGAAAAGGTGTATATTATTATCACCTATTAACGTAGATTATATTAATAGACGATGCGATCAACTCAAATACTATCCATCCTAGCCGCTCGGCCATTCCTATCAGCGGCCTTCACTCCAGTTTCATCGTCGCAAAGGATATCAAAACATAATGTTGCTTCTTTACAAAGACAAAGATTGTCATCAACCACAACCTTATATGCAGGAGCATCAATGAAGGAATATGTCGAAAAGGTATTAGTTGATCCCAAATTCCCACCAGAATGGCCATATTCACCTGAAGACTTTGAACGTCAAGATGAAAGTGATGACTCTATATTCTATGATCAGGCTCGTTTAGTCTATCATATTGATGATGATTGTGTATCGGCGTTAACACAGTATTACAGTGATAATTTAAATGATGGTGATGATGTATTAGATATATGTTCTTCATGGGTATCACACTATCCCAAAGATTTCAAAGGCGGAAATGTTGTTGGATTAGGAATGAACGAATATGAACTATCTGAAAACAAACAATTGACTTCTTTTGATGTTAAAGATTTGAATAAAGATCCTACATTTCCCTATGAGGATAATTCTTTTGACAAAGTTACATGTGTTGTGAGTGTTGATTATCTAAATCAACCTAAAGAGATATTTAATGAAATTGGAAGAGTATTAAGACCCGGAGGAGAAGCCATTATCTCAATGAGTAATAGATGTTTCCCTACAAAAGCATTTAGGAGTAAGTATTGATTAGTATATTTGAGATATTTTATAATATGCATCATATACTAAACTTCAATTCACTACTTGTATGGCCCTTCAGTTTGGTTGCAGACTAATGATCTTGAACATATATTTATTGTAGGTTCATTCTTTCATTACTCAGGTCTCTTTGAAGCTGCTACATGTGAAGATATGTCTCCTAATCCTGGTAGAAGCGACCCGTTGTTCATTGTGAAGGCGGCCAAGAAGAGTGATTAGATTGAGGAGAGGTATAGGTTAGACAAGACAAGAACTATACGAAGGTCATCATCAGAAAGTTACTTATGGTACAGGCTCGAGAGAAGATGAAGCGCATCAACACAAACTTAACAACTAAGAATGGGTCTACTATCAACTATTATTCTACAACTTTATTATCCAGAACAAAAACATATATCTATAAGCTATATCATGCCAACAACAACTATCAACAACATATATTTAAGTGAGCAGACATCTTTTATAGCATACTTGCATTTGACGGAGGCTCAAGCTCAAGAGATGGGAAAGCACCAGTATCAATGTTACGATGTGTGTACTGATAGTATGAAGAGCCAACAAGCCCCAAGATGGCGACAGCAATACCTAATGCAAGTGGAAGTATGGTACTGCTCATTCCATCGCCAAGAAGAACTTGCTCAGGAGGAAGATATTGTCCGTCTTGTGCATCATCGGGAGAGCTACATCCGAGCAATTCCATACATGTATGGCATACGCTACAATTGTCAGGACACACTGGATCTTCTGTTGAAGGACAGTATAACTCTCCATATTGCATAAGAATCTCTGCAGAAGTACACTGACAATCTGTTTGATTCATTGAAGAGTCACTGCATGTCATGGCGAGATCCCAGACCCACATATTGGCATATGTTTCACAATCAGAGATGTTGAAGTGCATGAGGGGACTCGGTATATCATCATCTTCATCTCCGTCGTTTGTTGAATCACCGGTGCCATTACTTGAAGTTTCATTGACACTGTTATCACTTCCTGAGCCGTTAGTTTCATTAGAGACATCTCCATTACTTCCTGAGTTGCTGATATTAGTTTCAGTATAGTCATGTCCATCGCTTCCCGAGCCGCTGCTACTGTTATCAGAATCTCCTCCTTCATTACTTTCATCTACTTCATATGAATAGTAACCGCCACTACTTCCATCACTGTAGTCTTTTTGATCCTCAACCTTATTGATTTCACGATCGTCTTCCCCTTCCACACTACCTGAAGTTGAACTACCATTGCTTCCACTTGACTCGCTACTGCCACCATATTCACTTCCTGAGGTATCACTTCCACTGGATGTAGATAATCCACTTTCTGTTGTACTGCCATCATGGCCAGCTACCACTATACCATTGACTGAGATTGTACATGGCGGAGCACCAGAGAAGGATGCTAATTCTTCATCAGACAAACCGAGACATCCAGTATATTTCGAATCTTTATTATTATGATGACTTGAGGGATGTGGGGGATGAGGTTGTACTGGATGATGATCATGTTCTTCATGTGGTGGGTGTGGAAGAAGCTGACGTTCCATGTTGTATGTGCTTAACATATTATGATGATCTTGCTCCACGCTAGATTTCTGTTCAACACCGCTTTTTGATGAGGAAGCTCCCTGAACAACAGCACATATTAATAAAGCTGATAGTAATATTATTGTTAATAGAACCATTATTATTGAGAGAAGTACCTTATAGAGGTATAATAGTTTATCGACCACGATGCACCTCAACTGATTTGTTAGATGGAAAAATGGCGTGGAGTAAACTATCACGACTCATCCGAAATTTCTCCTTTTAAAGAGAAAACTTATCTTAATCTGTCCACTCCACACACAACCTCGATACAATGTTAGCGGTCATGTCAGGACTCTTTGTACATGAGTGTGTGGATTAGGTCGACACCTACAATGTATATAATACTTTTGGAAAAGATACACATCATGTGAGCAAAGTGTATGATATGGTATCTTTTGACATAAGAGTACTGGATAGTTAAAACACTTGCAATACAGACAACTGTAGACACTTACTAGCTTCATTTAGACTAGACGTTTTTCTACATTGACTAGCTCTTTTAGTCTTCTTGATAAAACAAAACGCCTTTCTCTACAACATACATATACCTTGAGGATACCACACAATATCTTTAACCTTGATATGTTTGTCTCAATACCTCTCCCATACAGACTTTACAATCTCTAGTTCAATCTTCTTCTTCTAATACTTCTGAACCTTCTTTGGTGACAAATCCCTTCTCTCAAACTTGAATGCATCTCTCTTCTCTCGTACAACAACCTTCATTGGTCCCTCTCTTCCTCGTGCCTCCAACTGTACAGCCTTGAGGTTCTCGGCCTCCTTGTATGGAATATATTCTTCAAAGCTACCTTCCGAATTGGCATGCAGGTATAGTACTGGCTTCTCGAGATCGGCAATCTGACCCCTTAGGGGCCAAAAGTACTCGCCCTGCTTTTCACTTGGTGGAGCATGTCCTAATATCACGACGGCATGGAACTTATCCTTGAATTGTTCTAACTTGTCCTTGGTCCAGATTACATTCTGTTCTAGACGGAGTGTAACTTCGGTGGGCTCTGTCTCGGCCTCCACCATGTTCACACTAATGAACAATACTCCCTTGTGCAGGAATGCAAAGTTCCCCACAACATCTTCACTATGCTCAACGTCAAGTGGAGATGAATTCCATCGTTTTTCCAACTTGCCTAAATTAATATCCCACCAGTACAATGCATCCTCGGCAGCATTCTTACTACCGCATGCAGCCCAATCTAAATCACCCGGAATAACAAGGACGGGAGCTCGACTTTCCTTAAGTACCGCCGCCGCTCTTTCAAATCCATACTCCTTACAACGACTTTGTTCATCGGCATTAACATTACCCAAATGAACAACAAACTCGGCGTCCTTGGGCAATGCCTCCAACTCACGTGTTAACAATTCTGCATTACTAAAATCATACGGTTCATCCGCCAAGACATAAAAGTTCACATCCCCACCATTACTCCTTGGTCCCTTGGGATTACCCAAATGTGTCAATACACCCACCAATATACTCAACGTAACCAAAAATCCCAATCCCCAACGTATACGTCTCCTACGTTGCATTGCCTTCTCCCTCCTAACCAATGATTGTGTCGTACCATCATAATTTAATTCAGCATCATCACTCCATAATGTACCTCGTAGCCATAACCACACACCACCAAAAGCAAATCCACTACCGGTTGTTTTAGTATAATCATTATAATCTTCACCACTACCATCCATGGCATATCCACTTGCTCTATATAATCCACGTGCTGATTTAGTCTTTTGACGGGAGGAATGTAACATATCCATTTTGGCCAACATGTGTTGTGAATCTAATCCGCCTGTAATTGCCATTAGTTGACGTTCTACTGAATATCGTGATGACCATAAACTAGGTGTATCATCATTCGGTGAAGTGGGTGCACCGTTGGAATTATTTTTATCATCTTCATCATTTGAACCAATTGAAAATGTACCGTCAAATCTTGAACTCCCCTTAGAAGTTGACCTTTCAGACTTGAAGGAATCAATACCACTAATACTAGATTGTGGTTGTCCCTTCTTAAATGATATCCTAGATGTTTCCTTCGAATCTAACTCACGCATGGCAAGTCCACCACCTGCTGTTCGGAATAATCCCGTGGTGCCATTTCCTGTACCAGCACCACCACTTGATAATCGTGGTGAGTTAGGTACACTTGATCCATTAATTGGTGAATCTTGTAAACATGAATCGGCAATTTGCAACATTTTCAAAGCCTCGTTCCGAACTTTATCATGTTCAGCATTCTGAGGGGAAGAACTACCGTAATCAACGGTATACTCATTCCTATCAGGCTTGGTCATTAATGATGATAAACGACTCTTGACATAATCGGTAGTAGATCTTGATGAAGTGCGTTTACCACCCGACAATCCTTCCATTTCATCAATATCTTCACCATACCCTGTTCCAGCCACACCGCCCATTGGTACCTCCATACCCTCACTTTCCTGCAAATCATTCATAATATCATTAATATTATGTACGTCATTATTTGGCTCGTCATACCCGCCTCGCTGGCGCATCCCATCTGATAAGCGAGTTGCCATATCAACTACAGCATTAGTTGTGGCTAACTTACTTTCTTCTTCGTAATTTTCAGGCTGTGCCCATCTTGAATTATTAGGTTCGCCATATTCAGCAGAAGTAGTATCCTGTGCAGTAGCATAAGAACTAGTAGTGGAACTTGCCGAAGATCCAGTACGCCATGGTTTGTCAGCTCTTGAACTAGCAGTTGACCTTGCAGAGCTTTGTCTACTTAGTTCTGAAAGATGCGAGTTAGTTCACAGTTTATGGAGATGAGAAGAGAGATGAAAGTAACTTCTGTTAGTGTATACAGCGTGCTAACACAATAAAGTAATGATATACGAAGAAGGTCAAATGAAGCACTCAAAATCACATATACTTCAACACTTAATATAAACACATAAATTCATATCATATTATAACAACACAAACTGGGGACTTTCCTGTGGGTTGGTCAACTTTACTTGATGCCCTTTGGGATGCATTCCGTGCTGCTCTAGATGAACTTAATGAACCACTCATTTCTGAATTTAAATCATCATCTTCCTCGTAAGTACGTCCATTAATACCACCCTTGGAACTTTTTAAGGAGTTGGTACGTGTTATATCATTGCCTAAAGCGAATGCAGCCGAGGGGGGTTGAGAGTATCGTGACCGAGCTGACATACGCTTGGCTGTTGTGTCGACTGTTGAATCATTGTAACTTTTGGATGAGTTCATTGTAATAGTATTGTTTTATTGTTTGTTTGTTTATTGCTGCTGTTTTATTGTCAATGAGGAAGAAGGTGCACTGACTTATGTATATGATGTGTTCAATGTTAGTGCATAAGATATGATCAATCTCAATCTACGATATTATGCAGGTTTGCAATGCATCTACTACAACTTGCAATGCTACACTCGATGTGGTCAAACTCTTTCAACTCCGTTCGACTTGCACCTCATTAACAGCTCTATTTAGAGAAGCCGCTTTTCTCGCGGCATGCCAGAAATGTGATGAAAAGACTGAGTTGTTGTTTGGCGATTGAACAGAGAGATGTAAGACGGAATGTGAGAAGGTGCATATATTAGTAGGTAGGCACGGCGCGACATAAATCTGAACATATAGGCAGAGAGACTAACAATACAACAAACTAACCATTGGACATCCCATTAAATATCTCTTCGTCGAATATTAGCTGAAATCCAGTTTCTAGAACTCCTACGCATTAATTAAATTATACTCTCATAATAAGGTGCACCTTAAAATTACAATAAAATACATACCTGACAACAACTAATAACCATGACATCAACAAGTAGTACACCATCAACAAGTAATACACCAACAATATCCTTCTTTGGTAATACCGAATTATCCACATCACGATCACTAGCAGCATCAACATTCCTAGCCAATGATGAACATATTACAATTGTCCCATCATTTAACTTACCCCAACCAATTGATTTAATATCTGGCAAGGTTGGTCCATTCCGTGCTGGTATGGATGTTTCAGTACCATTATGGTTAGGGACTATGTTACGACGACGTAAATTAGCAAAGATCATTCCACCTACATGGTTAGATCAAGATGTATTAAAGAATGTATTACGATTTGAACGTGACCCTAACGAGGCAAGTTTTAGTCCAGACTTGCCATTCCGACATGCTGAGATTGCTAATTCAATACTTAAATCATGTAGGGCTGGTAGTGGTACAGGTTCAGCCGCGGGAGATGCCAGTGGTGAGAATGAAATACCCAACGCTGATCAAATTAAGGTATTATTGGAAGATATACAATCCGTACGTATGGATAAGATCCGTCGTAATGTACATCAATTAAGTTCATCGACATTAAAAACACGTTTAAAAATTGAAAATATTATTGATGTTACCAACATTGGTAGTAATGAGATGCATTCTATTAAACCATTTGTTACCGAGGCTTTCAAGATGCATAGGGAATTAAGTGGGAAGGGATCATCGTATAATCAGGACGTTGAACCTGATAATACTACATCGGGAGGTGGTGGTGGAAGTGGTGGTAGGAGAAGTGGTGGATTGGCAAGTGCTGGTCGGGGTAGGTTGCAACAATCTAGATTGGTGAGGGAAAGTGAGAATAATAATGCTGCAATTCAGGAAGAAGAAGTTGAAGATGAGGTTGATGAGGAAGAGTTGGAAGAACCTCGTCCTTTGGATGAAATGGAAGAAGAAGAGGACGTGGATGAACCAGCAGAGGATGATAATGCTGGTCGATCGAATTTAAGACGTCATAGGTAGATTTGGAATAATATTGGGCAGGATGTTTCGCATCTTTATGGGTGTATGAAATAACATCTCTAAATATTGATTGAGTTATGAAACTGTGTGTAAATTATATATTTCACTCTATCTATAGTAAATGGAAGGATCAAAATTTGATTCGCCGCCGTACATCTTGCCTTCTTCCTTCTCCTCACAAGATGGTTGTTGTTGTTGTTTTCTTTTTCGCTTTGGGTTCATCTCGTGGGGCAGGTGAGCTTCGTTTCTTACTATCAGAAGATATACTTGTACCACAACTTGCAGTAAGTTGGTCCTCTTTCACATAAGGTTGCTTTCCATTTTCTTTTGCGACATTGGATGCTTTCTTCTTGGCAGTTGTTGTACTCGGTCTGCCCCAGTCAACAAGCTCTTTTGCATTCACCTTTTCTCCACCACATTGCAGCTCAACACCCTTGTTCTCTATCCTCGATCGGTGCACATGAGTCAAAAACTCTGACCGTGGTATCAACTCAGCACCTAATCTTCTCTTGTAATCTAAATCCATACCTAAATCCCAATATTCAAATCCACATTTGGTTAATAGTTGACCTAATGCAAGTAATTGAACACTTCCGGCTGCATCCTCTTCTGAAAAGCCAGTCAAACTGGAATATATACCACCAACACTATAACCAAGTTCCCCTCCAGCAAGTGCACCGGTGTCTGCATTCCACACTTCTACTGAGTACAGTCTAACTGGAGTTACATCCTGTGGTTGTTGTTGATGCTGCTGTTGTAAACTATTGTTATTGTTATTAGTAGCCATGATGAAGGCATTTATACCTCCGGCATTTGTATCTTTTGTCTTTCCGTTTATGAGTTTAAAGGCTGCAACAATTTGTGGATATAACCAGTTTGTCCCGCTATACATTGAAAATGATGTTATATATTAAAGCAAGCAATGAGTTAGAAGTCAACACAAGATGTGCACACAATTACAATCACATACAGTAACATATAACAACTCACTGCTGTCTATGACACCCAGCAACAACCTCATCAAAGCAGGTATTAACACTGAATAGAAATCTTTTTGATTTCTTCCTTGTTGATTTAGATATATGTAATTTACTCTCTGGATTCAATTGTAATACACATCGCTCGACATGTAATTTAGGCAAAAGATAGCCCCTCGTCGCGATGGGGAGAAACCCTTCTGCCATTAACTGTACTATTAACCGTGGTTCGAATGATCTTGAGACGTAGAAATCATCATGATAATGTCGTACTAATGGTAAGAGATATTGTGGTAGTAGAGAGTTTGGATCTACTATCTCTTCTTCTTGTGGTCTATTGTTGGTACTTCTACTACTACAACTACTGCTGTTACTACTTCGTGCCATATTCTTCTTTTCCTCTATTCTTACAGTGTTAATAATAAAGTCATAACAACTTCAATGTATACACCTCACACCTCCAATAAAGTATACACCTCACACCTCCAATAAAGTCTAAGAAAATAATTAGTAAATTATACCAATAACCATATCAATACTTTCTCCATAAGCACTGCTCTAGCTTGTGTATATTACAGAAACAAATGTTTTATATAGACGTTCTAATGTATTAATCCGCCGTTGTTATGAGTTATGTGGTTACAAATGATGAAAATTAAGATGAGTTATTTAGTGTGCTGCAAATCGCGAAGAAAAAATTCAAGAGGCAAATCAAAATCAGCATGCTGACACGATAGATCGGCGGTAGAAGAGTTGATATAGAATAGCATAGACGGTAGTGCATATATCCAAGCGGCCTGTTTATTAGTCGAGGGTCGGTGGTAGAGAGTTTGGGCGCATATCATATAAACAACATATTATAGTAATACACAAAATAAATATCTATCTATCAATAGTATCAATCATGACGGACAATAATATCGAGAAGAAGTCATATCCAAAACCGGCAAACAATTTAGTAACGCCATTACTAACCGATTTATATCAAATTACAATGGCATATGCCTATTGGAAGACAAATCAGTATCAACGCTCGGCACATTTTGAATTATTCTTTCGTAAAAATGTAAGTATATCTGTATATTATCTTTTGTAGTGTTAGTGTTCTTATTGTTATTGTGCATATGATATGTTCTTTTATGTACTAACTCTCATGTATACATCTCATATCGACACTCAGCCATTCGGTGGATCATACACACTGTTTGCAGGATTAGATGAAGTACTTAAATTCTTATCCAACTTTCATTTCAGTGATGAGGATATATCATTCCTTCGTAATACGCCAGCATTAAGTCACTGTGAGGATGCATTCTTTGATGATTATCTTGCCAATTTAGATTGTTCCGAAGTAGTAGTACATTCCATGAAGGAAGGGTCAATGGCATTCCCACGCGTACCGCTGTTAACTGTTACTGCACCTTTGGGGATTGGAAACTTAATTGAAACTACTTTGTTAACATTGATAAACTATCCAAGTTTAGTTGCCACGAATGCTAGTCGGATGGTAGTTGCGGCTAGAGGTCAGTTTTGGGAGGAGACTGCCGGTGGCATGCCACCGCGATCTGCTAGTCCTGATAGTCCTCCTCGGTCACCACAACCAAGTAAGAGACGAAGTATGCAATTAACAGAGGGTGGACCTGCAGACTTTACTCGACGCAAGCCAAAGTGTGTAGAGTTTGGATTACGACGTGCACAGGGTC
>Ga0214480_100565_pt1 | contig 18506 bp, 12 predicted proteins | sample M1_20Mar14CPVII9_3_FD_165042 | JGI IMG/M metagenome (GOLD analysis project Ga0214480, IMG submission 165042) | Marine eukaryotic communities from Monterey Bay, California, United States - M1_20Mar14CPVII9sort6BwellE17 | ecosystem: Environmental > Aquatic > Marine > Unclassified | place: USA... | reverse complement strand
TGATGGAAAATATTGGATAGATGGTCCGTCCGGAGCTGGAATATATATAGTAAAAGATAGTTCTGAATTGCCTCCGAAGACGGGATGGATATCATTAGATAATTCATATGACCCGATACCAACAGTAGAAGTATTGGTCAATGATGAGTTATAGAACATGAGATGAATTCACTGTCCAAAATTGATTTATTTGTGCACTTCATTACATGAGAACATTTAACAAAAGATGTTGGAGTAGAATCAGGAGAGGGGAGAGGAAATCTTCTTGTATATCCTAACCTATAAGTAAGCAAAATTCTTCTTCTACTAATACGTCAAATATCATAATACTGCAATGTGAAATAACACCATAAGAAGTACTTTGGAAGTGATTCTATACGAAGAGTGCTGTCATCTGAAGAGCTGAGAGGATACCCTTTGTCATTTTTTTCGTATCCTACAATTCTCCCTCTCGACGATGTTATGATGTCATATTCTCTTAATATCAATCACTGTCCATAGAATATATTATTACTGCTTGCAATAACCTACAATGGAGGAGAAGAATGTGCATAGTCAAGAGCTATCGGCGCTGACGATGGCCATGAAAGAGTTGTTAAACCACAATCGTACACAAACTGCAGATATGAGGAGCATGAAAGATGATATGCAATGTATGAAAGATGATATGCGTATTCAGACTATGAATGTGGAGGTAATGAAAGATGATATGCATTCACAAACAGTGGAGCTAGAGAATATGCAAGAAAATATGTGCTATCAAGCTAGGGCAATTTCAAACATGCAACAAGAGATTCAATATCTTCGAAAGAAATGTTCTATGATGGAAAGCTCATTGCAACGAGTTGATACTCGACAACAATATCATCAAGTAATGCTGAAGAACAATAAGTGGGAGAAAAGTCCAGATAGTGATGATTTAGATCTTTATTGGGCATCAATTCAAGATAATCATAGTGATTGCTTCAGAATATAAAATGCCAAACTAGTATGATGAGGCATGGCGAAGGAAATGGAGATGTATACTTGATGGCTCGTACTCATCTTCCATATCATAGTGTATTTAAAAACTATTGGTCTGACTTTACCAGTGCTTTGAAAGATCACCAGTACATGATAAATTTGTTACATGGAGAAGGGGCGACAACCTCTATGAAAATCCATAATGCGGAGCTATCTAACGATGTGATACGGATGATGGTGGCCAGGAATCTCAATCAAACTCACTTTAAACGATTGGAATTACGCAACAACAACCTCAGAGGAGAAGGTATTGAATTTGCAATTACCTATATCGAAAGCAACACCATACTGGAATATTTTACTTTGAAGCAGAACTCAATCAAGAGTAGATTGCATGCGTCCCGTCTGTGTAGAGTAGTAGGCAGTCATCCATCTTTATCAAGTGTTTCTCTTGACTGGACCGTGGAAGAAGAGGTAGATGGATACGGCATGCTGTGTGGACTTATGAAAGCAGGGTGGAACAATCTGAAAAGGATTAGCTTCTGCGAAAATGATGTAACAACAAATGGAAACACATTCTTTTCTTATTTGATAGCAACAAACCCAATCCTAGAGGAACTCTGCTTAGATATCAATCAATTCAATGATCAAGATGCAATGAAGATGGCAGAAGGATTAAAACACAACACGAACTTGAGATACCTCTCTTTGTCGGACAATCAGATTGGTATTTTTGGCTGGACTGCATTGATAAATGCACAATTTGATAGTACAAGTTTAAATCTGACAGCTGACATGAATCATACATGCATTATCGACGGCGATCCGACGCAGACACCACACTCTATTTCTAGGGATGTTGTAAATGAATTTGCATTAGGTAGATCATATTGTACATCTCGGTCAACCAGAGCAAAGAAACTATACTCAATTCTATCCACAAGAAACAAAACAAACTCCAATGTACAATACTTTGACAAACTGCCTATTGAGTTGCTTCCAGATATGTTAGAATCAATAAAGAAATATTCAGAGTATCATTTTGGTGATGAAACTCCAAGGAAAGCTCAGAGTGATGTTAAACCTATCTCTATTGTATATGAAATACTTCGTAAGTGGGATGAAGCTTTGTCGGCTTTTGAATATATCAACAAGTGAGTATATTAGGGCTACGGGGGCCAGGAATAAGGTAGATCAAAACTCCTACTTATTAGGATACCTGTGTAAAAGAATAAGGAAAGATACCTTGTAGAGTGAGACAGAAAGAGCACTAACTAGAGAATAGTTAAGAGAACACAAGCCGGCTTGGTTCGAGTATACCTAGATGTAATGAGTAGAGTTCAGAGTTAAAGGTAACACTCACTTTCGAAAAGTATGTTTATGTAGCAGAAGTAGAGTAGCAGATGAGGCAAGGATAACCTAATGACTATAACACTGTTCCTCTTCCTTATGCACTCTCATATTAGATATAAGTACATGCGCAACTATATCAATCTCACTATTGGATAGTGAGAAATAATCATTCGCAACAATATTCGCCCGCGAATCTAAAAAAAATGACGCTCTCACGCCTCTTCACATGAATTGCTCAGGTATCCAAAAGACTCCCATTGTCAATAAAGTGAAAAATGCCAACTTACGCATTTCTTTTCGGCGTCAAAAATAAAAAAAATGGGAAAAGTGGCCGATTAGAACCATTCATGTCTATGACAATAATGGTTCTAATCGGCCACTTTTTTGAGTTTTTATTTTCCGGAAGCTATATTTAATGCGTAAGTTGGCCATTTTACGGGACCCAGGAGGGACTCATTGAGCAATTCATGTGTATTTGTTCTCTCCTATGGCCAAGCTCTTTGTACTATTCAGCTAGGCGTCGCCTTAGACAATAATACCCAGTAATAATGGTTGGTCTCTTCTCGAGAACATCGGTGGCGTCAGTTCCGCCTGAAACGTCAGCTCCGCCTGAAACTCGAATTGCAGTATCAGCCACATCTTCATCATCAGCACAACATAAAATAACCAGCCCTACTCCTCCTCATACTTTACCACAACATATCATGCACATCTCTTCTTCATCTAATACATCTAAAAGTAGTCAATCATCAAAGCTACTAACCATAATAGGTATTGCAATTCTATGCGTTTTGTGTTTCCATTGGTATTTAATATTACATCATGTGAATTATCATGCACCGAATAGTGTACATTATAATCCATTTCTAGCTTCATCTTTGATAGGTAAGAAGTTAAGGAATGGTATGAAACGATTGAGAAATAGGGTAATTAGAAGAAGAGGTCAAATAAATGAAGATGGATATATACTAGGTGAACATTGTGGTGGATGTTATCGAACATATTCCAAACCAAGTACAAAGGAACAAACACCCTGCTATGATGTAATACATGATTACATGTTCAAACATAATACAACATTATATATTGCATCGAAAGAAATAGCTACATCAATAAAAGAATGTGCAGTATGTAATCCAACGACATGTTATCCCAAACATTCAATAACTGGTACAAACGAAGAACAACAACATACTTACAGAACTAAGTATTGGAAATTTGATCAAACTTTACCTTCGGATATATTGCAAAATCCAACATCAATAGTATTGGATAGTATACCGGATGAGTTACGAATACCAACAAGTGAATATGATAATATTGAAAGTTATATAAAAGACAAGTATAAACATCCAGACCCAGCAAATATAACCAATGTATTCTTATTGGAATATAATCCATCCATTGCAGTTATACCAACATACATGCGTACGTACTTACCATCCAATGCAAGATATATATTATCATTACGAGTAACACCACATAACTTCTGTTTTCCAATATGGTTAACTAACAAATTATCAGATGATATTAAACAAACTATGCATTCATTAAATCATTTAGGATTAGCATTATTAGATGAACAATTACAAATTATACAAGGATATAATGTTGTTATTGATTTAGATCAACAACTTGGCGCTAAAAGGGAGCATGTAATGACTGAACCTGCATTTGTGGACTTTCGATTGTTTAATTTGCATGATGAGTTGTATTTACATATTAATAGTGATACAGTCATACTGACAAAGATTGAATTAAGGTCTAAAAGTATAGCAACTGAAATGGGTGTCTATGACGAACATGACAATACAGGGACATTGAATGAGTTTGAAAAGGATGAAAAGTCATTCAAATTGAACAATTTGTATGGTGGAGATGATTTCGAAGTGACATTACTACATCAATTTAATACTATATGGGGAACAGGCCGAGATGCAGTGTATGGCAAGAACTATGCTTTGTTCACATTACCACCCGATACATCAAACCCAGAACAACAAGATAAAGCAATATATGCAGAAATGAGTATATACCCCACACATACAATCCAATCAATCATACCCTCCAACTATACAAAGATACCAATATCAAAAACAGATCATCGTATCAAATGGCGACAGCGTCGTAACTTCAAAATTGATCATATAATACAACGTCAAATGTCTAGTGTGGGTAATATGACTACAAGTGATTTGACATATGACCCGATTGTACCCAGCTTTTTCAATGCAGATGAAGTTTGGTTCCCGGGTGGTAAGAATCCATTTAAGGAATTTGCACATGGTGGTGCATGTTGTGTTAACTTTATCTTTGATGATATGGATGAGGATGTTAATGAACATGATACAGTTAAGGCTTTGAAGGCTAAGGGTGTTAATTCGTTAATGGTTGGTGTTGGTCATACTTTGGTCAAGGTGAGTGAAAGTTCTGGCGTGTAGTATCATGTATGCCTCACGATGATCACATTCTCAACATCCTTCTTGATCTACCTCACATCCGTACAGTACTACACCAAGAACAAAATGCCAGAATCAGAACGAGTATTAATGCCAGATACCAATTACGTATCCTTCTTCTATGCCTTTATACCCCAATCACCATTTAAAGTAGTTGTCAAGTCGGGCTACTTTTGTCTAGGGTTTGCAACAAAAGATGACAACGGCACGCCTAATCCACGAAGTATCTTGACACATAACCGTCCATTACTGCAGAATAATGAAACATTTGCATGTCCTCAGATACATTATGTGGAAACGATTATTGATAAGGTTTATGATTCATCGACTGTAGTTATTGGGTATGGTCTGAATGATTGCACGGCAAGGCTGGTGGAAGTGGCCAAGAATGATATTGCTAGGTTGCTATTTCCAGATCCTTTAGAGATGATACTATCAACATAAACATTATCTTAGGCCAACTATATATAACTTAGCTACAGTTACTTAATCGAATCCTCTCCTATCACTCATAATCTCTAAGATTCCATACAAAGTATATCAAGATAAGGTAATACATGCTCAATCACAATATTCGTCTCGGCTCCACATCTGATTCGACAATGCTTCCGCATAGCAGTATCATCCATCCTCATCTTTTTGCTGCGTCGTGTCCTATTCTGTTGCCCACAACAATCATCCATCTTCATTTTCCACAGTAAAAGTTCCATCATCGTAAGGGCCTCCATCAATCTATTGTCTTTGTCTTCGTAGATCTCGAGCTTATTGTCAACATGATTGACGTAATCTCTTCTCCCTTGAATAGTATTCCCATCTTTAATATCCATATAAACTGAGTCACATATTTGTTGTTGCAGTGCTTTATTTCGAAATGCCAAGGCTCGAGTTGAAATAGTGCGAATGGTCAAGCACCGCAATGAATTTTGTGTCATTAGTTTTAGTTTTAGTTTTAGTTTTTATGTTATTTTTTGTCTTGTGAGTGGGTTAACGGAGATCCGCTCTAAGGATCAATACACACTGTGCCTTCACCTCACTCGCCGCAGAAGCTCATGGATCGACCTATGGCCGCCTGCCCCCGAAGGGGGCGGCGGGATCTCCAAGAACTGCTGGCCTCGCTGGCCTCCCCAGAGTCAATCACTTATTGGTTATCCGTGAATTGACTAGACATGACCGGGGAGTAAGAAATAAGTATCACAGCAAAGGCTTGGGCTTTCTCATTTAGGCTCCCATGCTTTCATTCACAAGCAAGATCCTCCAATACCTCCCGTTCTCCTATTTAAGGCACTAGCCGCTAGCTCTAGCACCGATCCGAACCCTGATATCCTGCTCTGACACCAATCTGGGATATCAGGTGCAAGCTCTTACCAATTGTCAACCTTAAGCCAGAGTAAATACTTTGTCCAGACGGACACTATTTCTTTACATCTGACAGCTGACGCATGGCTCAAGCAGGGGAAAGGCAGGCTGGATAGTAGGAAAGGTATCTTCATCGGACAGAAGGATAAGGGGGGTTCCATGAAGGGCGATTAACCCTCCACAGATGAGCTCCGTTGCCAGATGCAACAGGGGAGCAGTCTCAAATCTCCCAACCCCCCGCCAGGCGCGTACATCGTAACTCTCCAGACGGTATGTCATTGATGTACAACCATTTCATCATAGTCGGGACTAATCAGCCTAGTGGGCTTGACTTTTCTTTCGACTAGCATTTTGATATATATTATCTAGACTACTGAGTTCCTCAAGTATACCTCACCGTAGACATTTAAGGACTATGTCCGCTAACTCTGGCACCAATCCGAGGATTGGTAGGCTTCTACTAAGTGAAGTTCCTGTTTGTAGAACTCAAACGTCATTGGCATACTCCTAGGGGTTGCCAAAGACGACTCATCCGTTTGTATGTTTAAAAAGTTATAAGGTATATAGATTTCATAAAGTGTTTGTTTCATTTCGTTCATTTCTATTTCTTTATTTCAAAACTTCCTCCAGCCAAGCAGGTGTTGCTGCTACTTCATATTTCAACCATTCTACCGCCCATTGTCTCGCTTTTATTTGTAGTTCATTTACTTGATTTAGTCTTTGTATCCTCTTTTCAAGCTCTGTAATATTTGTACTTTTTGTTGCAATGTATATATGCAATAGCATCCTAGCTCCGCACTCCACTTCCATCTGCTTTTTGCATTCTATTCTTCTCCAGGTAGCTGATACGTTTGGTTTAATGTTTTCGAGATTGGGATAGTCGTTTGCAAGTGAAGTCTCCTTTTGTATCGTATCCCTTACTTTCATTGATAATTCATCTTTGTTCATTGAGTCAATGAAGGCAAAATCCCATGTTACGTTGTTTTGTGTTGCAGGGAATCTTATTACACAAGTAAAGTGATCAGGATTGGCTGTTTGTATTGGTATTATTAGCTTCTCTGCATCAATACAGGCTGTACTATTTGTCGAGTTCGTATTTGGTATGAAGGCTCCTGTATTACCAGGGTTCATATATCTTCTAATTTCTTCCCAAGTCGACTCAAGCTCTCTGTTTTCACATATTAGCCTGTGATAGAAGTCGATATCCATTATATCACTTGTGGTATATGAGGCCATGTTTGGTATTATTGTTCTCATATGATCACACTCGAAGCTTCTCTCTTCTAATAGTTCATTTATATTCGGTACTTGATTTACACTTGTTGTTTCATCCGCCCATCTAATAGTTTTCTTCCTTTTACTTGGTTGTTGTACTTCTTCTTCTTCTTCTTCTTCTTCTTCTTCTTCTTCAATACTAAATCTAACTTTCTTTTGTTGTTGTTCACTATTATTTTCATCTTCTGAATCATCTTTTACTTCCTTTACCTCTGTAATTCTCTTCCTTCTGTTTTTGAGCTCTCTCTCTATCTTATTTCGACTGTTTTTGTTATTGTTGGCTGCAATTACTCCGTCCTGACTTTCCTCATCTTCTTCACTTCCATCATCTTCTTCCTCACTTTCTTCTTCACTAGATTGTTGTGTTGATTGTCCACCTTTCATCCTCGTTATTTCACTTAGCCACGGTGGTGTATCATCCCATTTGAAAGTTCGTCTTTTCTCCAATATTGATAGTATCCATTCTCTTGTCTTGATATCTAGATCATCTATTTCATTTAGACTCTCCATCCTTCTATCAAGGTCATTGCTACTGTTTGCTGTAAAGCATATTACCATGTTCAGGAGTAGCCTGTATCCATCCTCACAGTTCTCAATTAAAGGCCCTTTCGTACATTGGTACCATTTTGTTGAGTTGCCAACATCTTTATCGTTTACCTCATCATTGTGTATGTTGTTGTAATTGTCTTGGAGGTTGGTCGCTCCTCTTATTAATTTCCTCATCTCTTTTAGTAGTTTGTCTTTTCTGTTATTGTCTCGAGGATCTACCACTACAAACATGTATGGCTCTTCTGCTTCCTCGTCTCTGTCTTTTACAAATCTATGAATTTTGTGTCATGTAATTGAAATTTGGCTGGTCTGGATTTGATCGAGTTATAGCTTTTTCAACAAGAGAGTCCAAATCAATGTTTTGGTTGGGGAATGATTCTTTTTGAATATTGTGTAGACATCGATACCTATCACGTGACAAGCCAGCCCATGCTATCGTTTCCATCATCATGTTCCAATTTAACACATAGTTGGGGAAGATTAATGTATAACTTTGAACAAGTAATTGCTCAATCTCTTTGCCCGCATCCCTCCACACTGCATAAAGTAACGGTACTGCACCCCATCTATCTTTTGTGATGAGACTTTCAGGGTGTTTATCAATGAATATCTTGTATAGCTCTATGTTTTGAAAAGTAGAGCATGCAAGTATATGCAGTGGAGTCATCCCTAGAGTATCCTGTTGCTTGATAGATGGGTCATCAAGCTTACTTATCAACGATCCATCACTACTCCTTAATGCTCTTCCCTGATTGTAGGATTGATAGTACAACATTCTGTGTATCGGTAGGTTATCAAAACGATGTTTCAATAATTTGATGATGTTTCGTTCCGATCCAAGTTGTTTTAGATCAAGGCAATCCTTGAATGCATCAATCCCAACATCAGCATTTGACGGAAGTGCTAGGTTTCGAAGCATTACACATGAATAAAATGCCTTTTCATCAATCCGTTCAATAGATGTTGGTATCTCCATAGAAAACATACCAAAACCACGGCACATGCTCCCAGTAATTGTAGTGATTAAAGGTGGAATTCTGACAGTAGTAAATGCATCATACCAATTCCAAAAGGCATTATCTCCAATACTCTCAATACCATCTGGTAATAAAAGAGACTTTAAAGGTACATGAGCAAAGGCCCAACTACCAATTGTTCTGGCAGTTGATGGGATGTTGATACTACTTAATGAATTGCATTCATAGAAAGCAGCCTCCCCAATTTCTACTAACCCTTCACTAAGTTTTACCTTCTTCATTTTGTGACAAACTTTAAATGCATTACTACCGATAACTCTGACCGAAGATGGGATTTCGATTTGCTTGAGGGGAGTTCCATAGAATGCAAATCTTCCAATTTCCAATAGTCCCTCACTGAGCTTAGCTACTCTTTCAACCCCTTACACTCGTCAAATGCATTCGGATAGATGGTTGCCACGGTGGAAGGAATGTTTATACTCCTCAATGAACACCAACTGAAAGCGTGCTTTCCAATTTCTAGTAACCCTTTACATAATTCGACCTCCTCCAATTTCTTACAACTATGAAATGCATACTCATGGATGCTCGTCACTGTCGAGGGGATCCTAATTTTCTTCAGATCTCTGCAATACCAAAATGCATGCTTTCCAATCTCTGTCAACCCATCATGTAGTGTAACCTCCTCCAATAAGCATTTATAAAATGTACTATCACTGATCATCGTTAAGGTTGAGGGTATGCTAATTCTCTTCAGAGCAGAACAACTATAGAATGCCCACTTTCCAATTGCTAGTAATCCCTCACAAAGTATAACCTCCTCCAACTTTTCACAATGAGTAAAGGCATTATCACCAATAACTTTAACGGAAGGAGGTATACTAATTCGTTTCAATGCGCTTCTGATACCCCAACTATACCCCCCACTAAATGCATGACTGCCAATCTCTAGTAGTCCATCACATAGCTCAACCTCCTTTAATTTCTTACGCTCATAAAATGCCTTTTCGGGTATGATCGTCACAGAAGGATGGACTCTGACACGAACTACATCCCGCGGAACAACTATATCTCCGCCCATGTATATAAAAGTTTCATTGTTCATCTTGTAATGTAACTAAACTTGATTGTGATACGATATGTACTGAGTACTAAGTGACCAAATGATTATTATATTGTAATAATATATATTGTAAATGCGTATAGAGTACTTATCCAACGATACCAAAATATTGTATAACAAGATATTATGTACCCAAATCAAATTGACACAAGAATTTAGTCTTGATAGATGTATCTTATAATCCACTATTGATAGCTGTTTTGAAATGCGACGCCACTGCAACAAGAATCTATATTATTTCCAGCGCTTTCATTGTGCTATATAATCGTATGCTGATATGCAACCTTAGAACAACTATTGTAACACACACACACACTCTCTCTAGATAAGAAGGAAAGTCAATATTGAAACTTATAGACATTGAAACTTATTTTTTAAGTTCCAGCACTCTTACTAACACACACCACATACATCATCCGCATTCTTAAAAACTTCAGCGTCTCTCTCTCGTAAGTTCAATCCCCGAAGTTCTTTCTAAGAAGTCTATACCACAGGTTGTCATAGAAGGTAGGCTGACGATATATATCAACTAAATTATGTGTTAGTTAGTTAAAGATCCTCTGCATATGGCAAGTGTATTGACTTCTTTTCTTTTAAGTTAAAGTTAAATCTCTATTGTTATCATTTATACTTAAACGATTTCAATTGTTGCTCCAACTGCCTCCAGTTTGGCCTTCAATTCTTCTGCCTCTTCTTTCTTGATATCCTTCTTCACCGTCGTCTGAGATGTCGTAAACCGGGACAAAAGATAAGATCAATGATGTGAGTTATATATAAATGTTCAAGAGGCACATAATATAAAATGGTACAGATAGAAATGTTCCTGCCACATTCTTCAAACCTCCAAGCACAAAACAAAAAGAAATGGTTACGCGACCCTTTTGATCGACGAACCATAACTTCCACTCTTTGGCCATTAAGTACGCTGACATTGTGGAGATGAAGCCACGACAACTAGAATGCAAGACATGATATATTTGATATTGCTAGGAATGAACGGACCAAGGATCGTAGGATATGTATTTGTTCCTCGGTTAGCTGGCCTAGCGTTTTGTATACTTTCTCCTCCATCCACACATTCATATCCTCAATATCGATACTTGTTCTCTCCACAACTCAATCCGAAAAGATACAGCACATACACATACGTCAACAATTAAAACATATAACAACTTACCGGAGCACCCTCTACCAGCTCCTTAGCTTCCTTCAAACCCAAAGTTGTCACACCTCGAATTTCCTTAATTACCTTAATCTTACTCTGAAGGAATAGCCAATAGATTGGTTCAGTTTGCAATATGAAAAACAAGCGGTGCATAAAACATAGTCACCATACACTCACCTTGGCATCAAATCCAGTTAACTTTAAATCAAACACCGTCTTTTCTTCCACAGCTTCCTCTTCCGCTGCATCGCCTCCTCCACCGTCACCATCATCCCCATCAAATCCATCACCATCCTCTAATCCAAAGTGACTACCAATCCTATCAACTAACTCGGCAACTTCTAACATGTTTAATCTAACAACCTCATCTGCCAAGGCATGTAATTCAGGTGAGGCTAATACCTTATCTTCATTACCCTCCTCCTCAAATGGCGGCAAGGGTACCACTGGCATTTCCTCTCCCGGTTCAAAGTCCTCTGCTAATACCTTTTGATAATCTGGATTATTGTGATGTAATGGATTTTGCCATGCTGGACATGGATCATCAACCTCTTCTTCTGTACCCTCTTTCTTGGCTTCAGAATCTTCTTTTGAATCTTCTTTAACTGCTGGCTTAGCATCTGCATCATCTAATAGTTGATGAGTAGAGCTAATACCACGTATTGCAAATGATTGTTGAGATGTGACATCGCCAACACATGATGTGTTCAATATTTGCAATGTCCGTCGATATGTTATATTATCGTCTATAGGTCGTAACTTAGATGTATGATGTATTAAGTGAGAAGATATAATATTAGACCCTCTTGCATGGTACTGTCTTATTATTTGAGGGGAAGGAGATGTTGATATTGAGTGGTTGTGGTGGTTGGATGGAAGGGATGATGTTGTTGGTACTAGCCTTCGAATTGCAGCGGTTGACGAGCCTGTGGATGACGACACTAAACGCCCTGTATATCTATATATTGAGGAGGTTGCAAATCTAGACATAGCGATATAATCTGTATATATTGAGCGTATCAAAGGCCTTCTATTTGATGAGTTTGTGTTTTTTAATTTTTACTTTCTTTTTTTATTGGAAACGACGGCCAGACGAAAGTATAGCTATCATATCCCACCAATTGAAACATACTACTAGTTTAATATGCTAGTTATAGGCGCATACTGTACTTATTCTTATTGCAATTGATGTTTATCAGCCGATCTATCATTCTTCTATTTCTCCTCCTTTCATCGAAGAAGTAAATGCGTTCTTTTTATGAGAGTTTATTGTTTCAAGTTACTATCTGGGGTTGTACTGTACCTACCTACCTTGACTACTTATTACATAGATTCAAGTAGATAAGTTGTCGACAGTCGTACTGTAATACCTCAATGGATAAATAGTTGTTCTTGTAGCACCATATCTCAATGATGATATAAAATCAAGCAGCGGATAATAACGGCGGTTTACTGTGCCTATACATAAAGCACATCCATGAGAAAGTAAAATTGCAAATAGTGCACGTCTGACTATTCTATCCGTGGTGTATAGGGCATAGGATAGCTACTATGGATGCAGCCGATATATTTATTCTTCTACTTCTTGCTGTATTCATATGTGAGGCAATTTACAAATGTTGGAAGTATTGCTCTGGAGCTCATGCAAAACAACGTTCAGAGAAAGAAGCCACTGCACGTCAACGCATAGACGAGTACAAACAGCAACAACAATCACAGGACAATAATAATAATTCTCAACAAACGATTGAGTATAAATGCTTTGAAATGTATTATCAAGGGTCTACATACGGACAAGGTGAAGGATATGGCTTGGGAGAGTTGCAACTCTCAATATCCAAAGAAGTAGATGAAGATGGTAAAAGAAAAATCTCAGGTTGTGGTAGTCGTGAATTAGAATATACCGAAATCATTCAAGGATATATTGATTCGAATGGTAATGCAGATTGGATAGAACAAACACGAAGACAAATAGCATTCAATGTACCAGGACGTCGAAATAGAAATGAGGGGATCTTTCTTGCTCGTGAACCTTATGGTTATTATCACTTACAACCGCATTGGGGACCGGTGTCTATTCGAAGTATTGGAAAGTTTAATAATGATATGACATCATTTGAGGGAACATACTATGGAAAGGATGAATGCAATTGTCCTGATTGTAGGATGTTCTGGAGTCATTGGGCAAGACGGGGAATATCGAATACATCTCCTACTGTCACTCTGTTGCAAATACCTCAGCTTATCGTTGGTTTACCTGTACGGTTTTGTCCTGAAGAAGAACGAAAGATTGGAGAGTATATTACATTTCAATTGAAAGTAGATAAAGAAGAAGAAAAAGAAGTGGGAGATGAAAACATTAATGAAATCGATGAAGAAGAAGATGCCTACCAAAGAATGGCTTAGATTGCTTGTTAAAGGAATTACCCTATAGTTTAAGAATATGTAGTAGATATAGATATGAGTTTATGAGCATATAGACTATCATAGCGTATTCATCTTGCAAGTGAGATGAGCAGTCTTTCAGATGAAACGACGGACAGACCTTAATTGAAATGACATGGCACAATTTGACATAGATAGCTCCTTATCGCCGACTACAGTATACCCTTATAACACACACATATCTATCACTATTACTTAATATTCATATCATGAATCCTCGGTGGCGGCATAATAATATACTACTCGCGATATCAACATTAATTCTTAGCACATCATGTGTCTTATCTTCAAGAGTGACATCATCATCATCCATTGTCTCACCTATCAATAACAATAATAATAATCGAGATCCTCTTGGTAGGATAATTAAACACAGCAGATCTCTATCGCCTTCTCGACGTCGTGCATCATATGATATATCGTCTGCATTGCAACAGCTACGTGGTGGTAGTTCACCGTCAGAAAATAATGATGGTAACGACAATACTGACGTAAACGAAGAGATTGATACCACACTTGTTGACCCCATTGATAAAAAGGAGAGCAGTAGCTGGGGCAGTCTATTCAGTTCTAAAAAGAAATCGACCTCCTCTACCGATGAACAGGAAGAAGATAATGAAGGATCATTTGAAATAACAATGAACTCTAACCCCAATGGTAAATCAAATGTGAAAGTTGATATTGAAACACCCAAATCTATACAAGACATGGCACCCAAGTTAATGAAGGACGTTATTAATTCTGCTAATAAATCATTGGGTGATAAAGGCAGTGTATCACATACTCAAGATAATAAAGTACAAATTGGAACAACAATCGGCAATAACAACAAATCAAAATCAAATCATATATCTACCAAATTTCCAATATCCAAAACAGAATTACCACATTTTACAAGTATGTCAATATTAATGTTCTTATTCATCTATGTCTTTACAACAGTCCGTGATACTAAAGATACATTGGTAGTATCAAACTGCGGCGCGGAAGCAATACCATTTTTAAAATTATATGGTGTAATGCCATGTGCTACTGCATTTATTATATTCTATTCCAAATTATCAAATGTGTTGAGTAAACAAAGTTTGTTTTATATTACATTAATACCATTTTTTATATTCTATGGTTTATTTGCATTTGTATTATTTCCAATGAGGGATACATTGCATTTTCCATTGGTTGATGGTAGTAGTAGTGGAGGTATAGTTGGTGGTGCATTGGGTAGTGCATTGAATTTAGTTAGATATTGGAGTTTTAGTTTATACTTTATTGTTAGTGAATTGTGGGCTAGTGCCGGTGTTCCGTTGTTATTTTGGTCGGTAAGTTTTGTTGAATTGTTGTGTGTGATATGTTTTATGTGTGTTGACAGGCTTAATACTCACTCACCAAACCTTTGTTTTGTTGTATGTATACAGTGTGCCAATGATGTAACACCAATGTCCCAAGCCAAACGATTCTACCCATTATTTGCCGTGACGGGTAATCTTGCACCCATCGTTTCTGGTAAAGTCATGTCATACGTAATCTCACTTCAAAAGACGACCGATGATGTTGGCTTTGGCAGTACACTTAAAACATTGGCAGTTATCAAGGGTGTAATATGTCTAGGTATCATTGGAATCTATCGACATGTATACGCAATGGCCGAAGAACGTGATCGCAAAGAACGTACTGAACAATCACTATCAACAATTCGGGGTATACAAGAAAGTGGCAAGGTTGAAATAACAATGGAATTTAAGAAACCAAAGCAGAAGTTAACATTGAAGGAGTCTGCCAAGGAGTTATTGGCATCACGTGAACTTAAGGCAATGGCAATGATGGTATTCTGCTACAATGTATGTGTGGAGTTGACTGAGGTATTGTGGAAGGCTATATTACGAAAGACATATCCTACAAAGACTGAGTATATGGAGTATATGTCAAACTTTTCACAAACAGTGGGGTTAGTAGCGTTTATATTGCAGTTGGTAGCATCAGAGATTATCAATGTCTTTGGCTGGAAGTGGACGGCTATGATTCCACCGGTTACCATGGGAGTTTTGGCAGTGGCCTTCTTCGCCGCTGTGATTGCTGGTGAGGATCAGATTCCATTGGCTCAAGTGTTACTCATAGGTACAGTTCAAAATGTGGCTAATAAGGTGACCAAGTATTCATTGTTCGATCCGTGTAAAGAAATGGCATACATCCCACTTGGCCCCGAGGCGAAGACAAAGGGCAAGGCGGCAGTAGATGTCCTGGGAGCACGTCTAGGACGCAGTGCAGGATCAGCAACACAGCAGTTACTTGTCTTCTTAGTTGGGGGTGCCTCTGGAAGTATAATGAATTGTGCACCATACATCGGAGCATGTTATGTGTCGGCTATTGCCATGTGGTCGAATGCTGTGTCAATATTAGGCAAGCTGTTTGAGAGTACTCCTGATCCAAGGCCGGACAATACTGAAAAGTTGGAGAGAATTGGAGAGGCCATCACGATAATAAAGACAATTGAGGATGCCAAGAGAGAAAAGAAGAAAAAAGAAGGGAAGAATAAGAAGTAGATAGTCATTCATTGGGGTTTGGGGAAAGTGTGTATGTGTGAACTGAGGGCTTGCTTTAAGCCTTGAATTTTACATATTAGTTCATTTGTCAGTATAGGGGTATCGTTTAAGTTAAAACCTGTAGTAACGCAGTCTCTTTTGTCTTGCAATGTTATGAAAAGTCATCCAATAGTATCTCATTCCACCCAAGCTTCTTCCTATAGCTTGAATAGTCAACCTCGACTCCCTTATCCTCTTCATCGGCCCCTGGAGACCTGTGTTCTCCCATACCTAAACACTGTATCAAGAAGTAATCTCCAACGTGTAGGTCTGCATCTTCAACAACACCATTGGATACCTCTACCGATTGTTCTTCAGACTTGCTTTCAATTTTTCTGTTTGGGGATCTAAATGGCATAATATCTTTTGGTTTAATTTGCATATCTCTATTAGAAGTAGGCTGATCTGCCGGGACAGCATCAACTTCTTTCTGTAGCTCCTTCTTGGCAAATTTCCAAGTAATGGCCAAGGATATTATACCAAATGCTGCTCCAGTAGACATGAGAATGATTTGCAACATTGAAACTCCACTTCCACTTTCGGCATAGACCGTCGCCGAACTTGCTCCTAAACATATCAGCAGTAAGTGCCATGGAAGAATTCCTACCATTGCCAATGAATATACAGCCCAATCGACCCCAGTGACACCGAATACATAGTTCATTACACCGAACGGTATCAGACAATTCAATCTCATCAATACCATGACTCTTAATGAGTTCTTAACAATGGCTGCATCAACCGCCTTTATTATTGGGTACCGTCTCATTAATACCTCGATCAAATCACGTGTCATATATCTAGCTCTCCAGAAACCGATCAATCCTCCAATTATACTGCCCAAGTAACTTGCAATTAAAGCAATAAATATTCCTGAAGCTCCCCACAGCTGTGAAGAAGAGAGAAGAGTTAGTTTCATATCTACTGTGCACAAAAGTATATAATACAATATAATACTCACCGATTGAAAAGTAAACCCAGCTCCAAATATTAATATAGATGGCGGTATAAATATCAATGAAGCTACAGCTAAGACAGCTATATAGGACCATACACCTAGCAACTCATTCTCTCTCATCCACTCTAAGAAATTATCAAGAAATGTTGTTACATATCCTGTTCTTAATATAAAGACGTCTAATATAACTGGTATTATCATCCCAATTGCCAATATAGTAAACAATTTCTTCTTCCATGACCTACGTAAGAAGAAAGTGTATAATTCTTTTATTATATGTGGTTGTTCTGATCGATTATTCTCTGGCTTCTCCTGTAACTTTTGTGTTGGTGTTTTTGGTTGTTCATCATCAAAGCGTTCATATCCCATTTGAATACTACTGCTCTGTTTACTACTTTGTATACTACCAGTTGATGCAGCTATACTTGTGGTACCATCTCTATCCACGGCTACTGATTTGTCTGATGCACAGCATATAAAACCAAGTGGCCCTTCTTGGTTTTTCTCATCTTCTTTTGATAACTTTTGCTGCCTTTCTATATCGAGTTGAATGCGATTTCTCTGTTTACTCCGCACTTTAGATAAAAGACTCTTCATCTTTGCAATTACTCTGCCGCTGCCGCCGCCGCTATGATATCCTAACCGTAGATAGACTGCAACTTGCAACTACAACATATACGTAAAAAAGTACCTTCTCCTCCCAAACTATTACTCTGATGTCGCCGCCGCCGTGCGTTATCCCTAACACCCTATTAGAACCTAAATACTCTGCTGCTGCCGCCGCCGCTGCCTTTGTAACACTGCCACTATTAGAATATTATCGACAGTAGAGCGAGGAAGCAGATAAGTTATCTGCGTTGCAAACTTCCTCTCCAAACAGAGTTTTCAAATTACATACTCATGAAAACTAATACATTGATCTGACTGGAAGTTCCGCGATTCATGTGAAACTTTCAATTGGCGATTAGCTTTCGTTGCCGTTGAGCTTTTACGAAAGTGGTATCGCCGCGGCGGATTTTATGGCGGCCGGCGGCGCCATACAAAACTAGGTACGTCGGCCGATAAAACCCGCCGGCGGCCTATGGCGGCCGGCGGCGGCCGATGGTATCGAAAGTGATATCGCTGAAATTATAACAACTTCCACTTGAAACTTCCAATTCGTGGATCTTCCTGCAAGTATGAGATGAGTAGGGTTTAGGCCTCGGGGAAGTTCCCCGAAACCCAGATTTGATCTTTTTTCGGGGACTTCGGGGAACTCACGGGGAACTCAACTTTAAATGTGTTGTTTAGGTGTTTGTACTAAC
>Ga0214480_100564_pt1 | contig 18517 bp, 15 predicted proteins | sample M1_20Mar14CPVII9_3_FD_165042 | JGI IMG/M metagenome (GOLD analysis project Ga0214480, IMG submission 165042) | Marine eukaryotic communities from Monterey Bay, California, United States - M1_20Mar14CPVII9sort6BwellE17 | ecosystem: Environmental > Aquatic > Marine > Unclassified | place: USA... | reverse complement strand
TCTTTTGTTACATCACCATTCTTGTACATTCTCTTCCGTATTACTACGCAACTTCTCATCATCGATGGTGCGGCTAACTTCATTATTATTATTCTCACTACTTGATGCGGCCTTGGACTTCTGATCATGATAATGCTGTACGCAATTGACAAGCGTATGGAATTCTGTAGTTTTTGCAATTTCTGTCATGTATTCATCTTCATCGTTTTGAAAATCCATTGTGATAATTCTTACTGCCAGTGCAACCTCCTCTGGACCTGAATCCTCTTCATATATTAACGATCGTACTTTGATAAGTCGGAACAATTGATTGAGTTGTTTATCAAGTACTATTGAAACATTATCGGTTGTTTCCAGATAAGAGTTACATGCGTCAAGCACAACCGATGGTTTCCAAGTTGTTCTATCATCGACGCTAACATGTGTTGATTTCTTTCCACACAGCAAACCAGCTTCATGTAACTGCATCAATATTGGTATAATAAGTACAGCAAACTTTTCATCCAATTCATCATGTCCGCAATCGTAACATCCGCCCGGTTCTGGGCAATTAATCATAGAATTTAAGGATTTGCAATTTGTGCATGTCCAACAACCATTCTTATCGAGCTGTGGCCAGACGTTCCTGATACGAATTAGACTACTATCATCATTAACTTTATCAGCTGCTTTAGTTCTTCCGCTGCCCTTCTTCTTCTTTCCCTTATTCTTTCGAACCATATCAATACCTATGTGTATTGTGTTATTATATTTTGCAATTTGATGTGTGCAAACTGTTCTATATCACACTCGCCTTAGACGCTCGTATGTTGATGGGTATCATATATGATATGCACACTATCCGATAAGATATCAAACTGATTGTTCAGTATACTTGCAGTTGGTTCGAGTAGCAATATATGATTGGCTATTATCAGATGTGATTTTTTTTGTAATTTTAGAAGAGTAGACTTTGTTGCTTTATATTGCAAAAACTATCAATTTTTATGCCGCCAAAGTACCATTAATCGAAAGAGCATTAAAATGCGATATATCGGTTGTACTGGCGGTGCCTTTTGATGATCTTATACCGCCGCTAACAAACAGCACCATGAATAGTAGAATAGTAGTCATGAGCTTTGCTTTTTGGGGTGGCGTAGGTATCCTAAATACCGCTACCACTCTCATAAAAAAGAGGAGAATCAAGATAGAAGACAATGTTAGTATTGGTAAACCAAACCATATCATACCAATAGAAGAGGTTTGGTATAGAAAGTATAGATATTATATCAGTTTAGTTAACGTTCTATCGATTAGTAGTAGTTTGGTATTGGTGAGCAGTGGCGCCCGAAAGTTAGAACATAATTTTTGAGTTTTTGTGGTGAACAACTGAAAGGTTTAGTAACCGATCACCCTCGTATCTTCTTGACGATAGTACCATCAGCGTTTTGTAGTAGTGTAATCATATTGTTATCTTAACTACTCCATTGGTGAAGAGAATAGTTATATATTATATCAATCACCACGCAAATTAATACATTATGAACACATCTGATAATAATGTATGTGCCAATTGTGGCAAGGAAGGTAGTGACGTTACGAACAGTTGCAACAAGTGTAAGGCGGTTATGTATTGCAATGCCGCATGTAAGAAGAAACATAGACATAAGCATAAGAAGGCTTGTGAGAGACGAGTAGCTGAATTGCACGATGAAAAATTATTCAAACAACCGCCTCCTAAAGAAGAAGAAGATTGTCCAATTTGTATGATAAGATTGCCAAATTTAGGTTCGGGAACTGCGTATATGCAATGCTGCGGTAAAATTATATGCAGTGGGTGTATTCATGCATTTCAATCAAGGGCCGCTAATGCCGGGAGACTAAAAGAGGATAATATATGTCCCTTTTGTAGAACTCCTATGCCAAATTCTGTTGAGGAGTTGATCAAACAATTCGAGAAACGTGTAGTGCTAAATGACGCTGATGCAATATACAGTATGGGAAGTTATTATGATCGAGGACAATTTGGATTGCCACAAAATCAAGCTAAGAAATTAGAACTATGGCATCGAGCAGCAGAACTTGGGAATGCTGAGGCGCATTCCAGTATTGGCTGTTCATACAGGGATGGTAGGGGAGTGGAAGTAAATGAAAAGATGGCTACGCATTACTATGAGCTAGCCGCCATGGGTGGAAGTTCAATCGCAAGGTTCAATTTGGGCGCATATGAGGGGAATGCAGGCAATGTGGATAGGGCATTGAAACACTTTATGATTGCAGCTAGGAATGGGGATGCTATATCTCTGAAGAGCATCAAAGGAATGTACAAGAATGGTGATGTAACAAAAGATGATTACGCTAGTGCCCTACAATATTATCAAGCATATCTAGATGAGATCAAGAGTGATCAGAGAGATGAAGCAGCTGCATCCAATGGTAGATACAAATACTATGAATCTGCTGTCTAGAATTGGCTTGCCTGATGATTCTACCTTTTCTAGATAGAGCAAAGTAGAAGTAAAATAAGATTATACTTGAGTTGACTTGCTCTCTTCCTTATAAGACTCCTTACTATTAGTCCCTCAAATCCTCTAACGAATACGAAAAGAATCTACCTGCACCATATCATCAATAACATCTCTAGCAGATTCCTTACTTTTCCTCTTTTGATCTTCCAATAAGTCAGCTTGCATCTCTGCCTTCTCCTCAGGGCTGTACATTGACATGAAAAGATATTCATCACCATCCATACAATCGAGTAGACGTTGGTGATAATCATCAATAGTTGGTGCCATTGTGGCATGAACAACTGCCCTCATTGCAATCTCTGCACTGCTCTTATGCTCCGATTTTATAGCATCCTGACACATTTGTACTATCTGTGGATCTTCAAACATTGTATTACCTGGGTGACGGTAACCAGCAACAGACAAGAGTCCAACTAGTAAATGACATGCTCGTTGCATCCTCATATGTTCATTATCATCTTTGAGGCCACTTGTTACAGCTCGATGGACGATCTCATAGAATATCATCATATTGGCTAAAGTCCCCTCAGTCTGACCAGAATCATTTGAGAAACTAAACCCGAATGAACCTAATTGGATGTGTCGATCCCAATCATCTCCCGATGTTCGTAGAGCAGTGACATACTCCTCTTCAGCTCGTACATAATCCTGTGCACGTTTGAATGCCAATCCAGAAAATCCATGAAGAGCTTGGGCAGGTGCAGCGGGAATTTGAACATACTTCTCAGGATTGGTAACCTCACAATATATCTCCCCCGCTTCTCCATATCTCTTTGCACTTTCTAATGCCTCACCAACATTCACAACTTTCAGTATCGTTTTATCGAATCCTTTATTGAATGCAATGTCAGCTAAACATAACTTGGCATATACAATATCATTGTATAGTTTGTGTTCTCTACACATTTTGATTAGACCATCGACTAAACTGGACATGACATCGTTCTGTAAATCCAATCGAGACCCTGCAGCACCGAGGAAACGTAACATCATAATGATACATAGTTGCTGCTTCTCTTTACTACTAAATACTGTATGATATGTCTTGTGTTGAACTGTTTGAAATCCAGTGGCAAATCCCTGTGGCGTATCCTTGCCTTGGTATCGAATGACTGGTACAGTTTCACCCGGTAGATGTCCATCCACTATAATAACAGAATCATTCGTAGGACAATGCCATTTGATTCCAAGTTCTCCATTACAGAATGATTCAATCACCGGACGACTAATCTCTTCGTATTGCAATAACTTCGAATACTTCTTCTTACCAAGGGGTGGGATAGACTGTCGATCTAAAGCGGCGTATACCGTATCCGTCGGTATGTTATTGACTGTTCCTCCCCCGAAGTAGCATCTAACTGCATATGGTGTAAGTGTAGTATGTTCATATCTTGCCATATTATCACGATTTTGTGTAGCAGTTTGTAACATTTTGAGTAAATCAACATAATTTGACGAATCTATCTCTAATCCCCTCTCGATAACATCAACTTGTTGTTCATACTCCCACAACAAACTATGTGCCTTAGCTAATCGATAATATCCCTTGATAAAGGATGGATCCACCTCGATACAACGAAGGGCTGCTTCCTTGAATGCCGATAGATTGTTCAACTTTTCATAACATAATGCTAGATTTGAATGATATGCGGGTTGAGATGAATCTATCGCAATTGCTTCATTGTATTTCTGTGCAGCACCGGCCCAATCTTTGACACCGACTAGAGCATTACCCTCTGCCTTTAGTTCTTCTGCCATCGTCGTCTTATTGTGGTTCTATTGCAAAAGAGGCATAATATAGCAATGAAAAGAGGCGGATCAAATGGATCTTTTTAGTTTTCATGTCATAAAACTCCTTAAAGGGAAATTTATACCGGTATCCTAAAATTCTGAATTATGAAAAGACCCCTATATCGAGAGGGTGAAAGGAATACGGGGATAACTCTCTACTGTTATATACTAATAATATAGAGTGTTTATCAGTTTTTAATGGTCTATCGATTAGTGGTAGTTTGGTAGTGTTATAATTAATATTCGGGTGGTGTCGCAAAGATAAAGTATAAGTCTAATAATTTTGAGTTTTTGAGGTAATAGTAATAGAGGTAAAGATATAGTCCTGCCTCATATCTCCTCGACGTCAGCACCATCATATCATCATTATACATCCTTACAGTTTTACTATAATAAATTATTAGATATTGATTGTAACTCTGTATCCGCTACTTTATGCGATATAGTAAGGCTGGCTTAAGATTGAACATAAGATATGAGCAATACATCAGAAAATAGTTTGTCATCTAATACATGTGCCAATTGTGGCAAGGAAGGTAGTGACGTCGATAATACATGTAATAAATGTAAGTCGGTTATGTACTGCAACGCCGCATGTAAGAAGAAACATCGATCAAAACATAAGAAACAGTGTGAGAGGCGAGTGGCAGAATTACATGATGAGAAATTATTTGAAGAGCCTCCGCCATTAGAAGATTGCCCGATCTGTATGATACGATTGCCATTTATTAATTCGGGCAAGGTATATATGGCCTGCTGTGGGAAAGTAATATGCAGAGGATGTTTTCATGCAGTTCAATCAAGGGCTACTAAAAGAAAGGAGGATATATGTCCGTTTTGCAGAACTCCAACACCTGATTCAGATGAGGAGGTGATCAAACAATATAAGGAACGAATGAAGCTAAATGATGCTAATGCAATCTACAACCTAGGAGGTTTCTATAAACAAGGACTAATCGGGCTACCTCAAAACACGGCCAAGGCATTAGAACTATATCATAAAGCAGGAGAACTTGGTAGTGCTAATGCTTATTACTGTTTAGGTTGTGCTTATCGGTTGGGTGAGGGAGTAGAAAGGGACGAAGAGAAGAATAAACATTACTGGGAGTTAGCGGCTATTGAAGGAGATGTAAATGCAAGGCGCAATCTGGGTGCATATGAGGGAAATGCAGGCAATATGGATAGGGCATTGAAGCACTTCATGATTGCAGCAAAGGATGGATATTTAGAGTCTCTGGAAGACATCAAAGTGCTCTATTCAAATGGATATGCAACAAAAGATGATTATGCCAAGGCACTACGCTTATATCAAGCATACCTTAGTGAGATTAAGAGTGACCAGAGGGACGAAGCTGCTGCGTTCGGGGAAGATCACAAATACTATGAATCTGCTATCTAGAACCTAAAGAACTAACATAAGATCTACATACGTATTTCACTTCACGCAAATATCTTACTACTCCAATCTTTCTCTTTTGTGCATAAGCGAGCTTTATTTTACAAGTACGTTGTCCCGAAATAGTGGCACACCCCCTCATCTCAAACATATGAGGCCTCATCTCATAGTAACAATGCCGAACCACAGCCAGTTGAACATTTCTTAACCGCTCCTCCTCCCTTCCTTGTATCACTTGATGATGTGACCCCCAATACTATACGTCTTTTTCGTTTTCATTAAGCAAAACCTGTTCCAAAGGTTCAGCGGCAACTTCCAACCCCCCACTACCCATATTACCGGTCTCTACATCCACCATTCCTCCCCCAAGTTGATCTAACCCATCGGATCCAAGACGATCCCCACCACCAGCCTCGGATACTCCTCGTCCACCCACTGATGACATGCCACTCGACGCTCGTGACACACCACTAGACATACTCCCTTCCTCGCCATCCGTAGTATCTCCATCCTCCCCTACAGGTTCTTGATATGGAACACTACAATCAAATGCCACAGGATCCCATTCATATCCCATTATATTATCAATAGCCCATTCCGGAAATTTCACATCTAACGGAAGTAACCAATGCCATGATAGTGAATTATGTGTCCCACCAAAGACTTCATTAAATTCAGTCGCCACCGGGGCATACTCGTTAGGATGTGATACTAATCCACTTTGTGTTTTCATTCGGGCAATCTTGGACATGTTGGTTGTTATTGCTGATGATTGTTCTATTAACATGCAGAATGTAAAGCAGAAGAATAATATTGTAATTATGCCTAGGATGAAGATTATTGTCGTGTTGGCATTACAGCCATCTGGTATTGTAGATGTTGGCGAGTGATGCTCTGTTGGTTCATAGTATTGACATCGTACAACTCGTATAATGATCAATGTTAATGATATAATTGCCGTAAGTAAAGTGTAGAGGATGAATAATATGAAGAACTGAGGAGACGATTTGGTATTGAGAAGAGGGAGGGGTTAGATATGAGCTGCAATAAAAGAACACATCTTATGCACTAAATAACCTGACAACTACACCCACTCATCAATTGAAACAAACACTCAACATAACTCAAACTAGACCAGTCCATTGCAATATGATAAGAAGTACAACTATTGCAAATCCTTTGCAACAAACCAGCCCCACAACATAACAATAGACAATAAACACTAAAGCATATACAATAACAAACTCGACTACACCCCAACGCAACACATTCAACTCACCTTATGATTCATAATACCAACAGCATTACCAACCCAAGGACAATAATGATCCATTTTCACAATACATCGTCCAGTAACTGAATCATGATGTGCTCTACTAGGTTTATAATTATCATTACATTTACGACATCGTCTTATACCTCTTCTTCGTCGTAATCCACCATTATTAACATCACGTTCCGTTTGAATGGATGAATTTTCGGAGGAGAGATTAGAAGGTAAAGGACGTGCACCCATTGGTACTGCTCCTGGATTTGTTGTACTTGCTTTGTATAAACTCCATAATGATAATGAAGAGAATGGTACGTATAAGATAAAGTATAATAATTGAGCAACTAAATGATGTGATATTAATGTAAAGCCTGAAGCAAATAGACTAAATAAATGTAGTGAGTATGAAAATGATACACAGATTAATCCACAGGGATCTAATGATAACCAATGCTGTGTATTGAAATCGGTACCAATATAATTGTTTATTGATGATCTGCCCATCTTTGTGTCTTTATGTTGGTTGCTCACTCAATATTGTCGTTGATACTATCAAACCACTACTGATCGATAGATGTACAGTTAGTACTATTAATATACGAGAGTCCTATTGGAGGAGTAATGAACCCTCTATTCCCTACTATTATTCAACAAAACAAAGCTTTTGAGTTATTGACTATTGATTGTGATTGTAGTTTTCATTCTTGCAAAACTCCTTTTTTGGAAGGAAAGAATGACCGCTCAACTCCGCTCAAGTTGCCCATGGCTCAAGTTAGTAGCATCTTATCTTGCTCCTTACTTCTCTATTGAAGAATCAATGATCACTAATTAAACAGACTTAAGTTATTAGTTTCTTTGGGAATGTGGCGTGGGCGTGTCTATTCTAAACAGCAGATTCATAGTATTTGTATCTATCATTTGATGAAGCTGCTTTATCCCTCTGATCACTCTTAATCTCATCTAAATATGCTTGATATGAGCGTAATGCATTTGTATAATCTTCTTTTGTTGCCTCTCCTTCTTTGTACATTAGTTTGATGATCCCCAAAGACGCTGCATATCCACCTTCAATCGCATTCATGAAATGTTTTAATGCCTTATCCGTATTGCTTGCCCGCCCCTCTGAACATCCTAGATTGTGCCTTGCATCTACATTTCCTCCTATAGCAGCTAATTCCCAATAATGAATGGCCTTCTTCATATCTATCTCGACACCATAACCATTCATATAAACATTGCCAAGTTTATAATATGCATCAGCACTTCCAAGTTCTCCTGCCCGATTCCAAAGCTCTATTGCCTTAGCAATGTTTTGAGATAACCCATAACGCCCTTCGGAATAGAAACCTCCCAAATTGTTGATTCCACCAGAATCATTTAGCTCCGCACGTTTCTCAAAGCATTTGATCAACTTCTCGTGAGAATAAGGGGGTGGAGTTCTACAAAATGGACACTTTTCATTATCGACCTCATTGCCTTTATCATCGTATATAGGTGCATGGATACATCCACTACATATCACTTTACCACAACATTCCATATATGTTCGTCCCGTACGAAGTGATGGTAATCGTATCATACAGATTGGACAATCTTCTAATGGCGGTGGTTGTTTGAATAGTTTATTATCATGTAACTCCGCCATTCGCTTTTCACACTCTTTCTTATGTTTATGTCGATGTTTCTTCTTACATGCGGCATTACAGTACATTACCGAGTTACATTTGTTGCATGTGTTTGTAACGTCACTACCCTCCTTACCGCAATTGGCACATGTATTAGATGATGAACTAATTTCTGATGATGTGTTGCTCATACTTGATATGATGTGTATTTCTAATATATTGTCTATTATCCCTCTCCACTATTTACCACACACGATACTAGTCAATACGAAATAATACTACTAGATATATAATATATCACGGAGGGTGGTACCGTGTTACTGTTGTCAAGGAGATAAGAAGAGTAATTCCTCACAAACTCAAAAATTATGCTCTAACTTTGCAGCGCCACTCCGGATCACTAAATATTTTCGATGCTAATACCAACTACTACTAATCGATAGAACGTTAACTAAACTGATATATTGTCTATACTTTTTATACCAAACCTCTTCCATTGGTTGGTTTACCAAAATATTCTACGATAGATAGATATACGTACTCTGATTTTTTTCATGAGAGTTGAGTGGTATCCTTTTAGGATACCAACCCCAAAAAGCAAGTTCTATGTAGTATTTACTGTAATTATCATGGTGCTTGTATAGCGGTATAAGACATCAAAAGGCACCGCCAGTACAACCGATATATTCCATTTTAATGCTCTTTCGATTAATGGTACTTTGATGGCAAGAAAGTTGACAAGTTTTTGCAATATAAAGCAACAACAAAGTTTACTCTTCTAAAATTACAAAAAAATAACATCTGATAATAATAACCATAATCATATATTACTACTCGAACCAACTGCAAAGTATACTGATCAATCGGTTTGTTATCTTATTGAATAGTGTGTATATCATAGGTGATATCATCAACATACGAGCGTCGAAGGCGAGTGTGATATAGAACAGTTTACACATCAAATTGCAAAATATTATTGACATAATCTACCTAGATATATCGTACACATATTATTGATATGGTTCGAAAGAATAAGGGAAAGAAAAAGAGCGGCGGCGGCAGAACTACAGCTCCTAAACTTAATGATGATAGTAGTCTAATTCGTATCAAGAACGTCTGGCCAGAGCTCGACGAGATTGGTCGTTGGACATGCACAAATTGCAAATCCTTAAATTCTATGATTACTTGTGCAGAACCGGGAGGTTGTTACGATTGCGGGCATAGTGAATTGGATGAGAAGTTTGCTGTACTAATTATACCAATATTAGTAAAGTTACATGAGTCTGGTTTCGTCAATCGGATAAATCTTCGTCTTCGATCAACTTGGAAACCATCGTTCGTTCAAGATGCACAAGAAGTTTTACATGCATCTCATTTGGATTATGATGTTTCAATAGACTTTCAATTCCGACAATTGCACCTACTTATTAAAGTACGATCATTGATATATTCATATGAAGAAGATTCAGGGTTAGACGAGCCTGAGCGAGTGGCACTGGCAGTAGAGATGATAATGGTTTGTCAAAATGAAGAATACATGGAAGAGATAAGAAAAACTACAGAATTTCATACGCTTGTCGATTGCATACAACATTATCAGAATCAGATGAGCGAGGTCGAATCAAGTATTAGTAGTGAGAATAATAATGAAGTTAGCCGTACCACCGATGATAAGAAGATGGGAGGTGATGATGAAGAGAATACGGATCAACAATCTGATAACAAATCCCCACTTACTCAGACGGATATAGATACGAGGCTCGTTAATAAAGTTATCACTCCAATATTAAATGTTATTAAAAAATCGGTCATGTCACGGTTGAGCCATGCAACCCGAAGGGAACAATTGAGGTCAATGCTAGTAGTACTTGAATCAGACGATATTACTTCGAATCCACGAAGTGTAATACAAGCTCAACTTAAATATGTTCAACTTACCAATGATCATCGATTGGATAATCAATTTAGTATGCTACGTGAATGTGTCAATGTGCGGTCTATATTAAATAGCGGTGGGATAGAATTGGCAGCTGCAAAGCTTGAGGAGGCATCTCAGAAGCAACATATGATTAAGGTTAGTGAAGATCCATTCTTTCAATCGCTTCTTAGGGATATGCAAGGGCTTGCTTCAAACAAGAGTGGTGCAGATAGTCTTAATCCGAATACAAATGATATGGAAACAATAGATCCCAACAAAGTTAATCAAACTTGGCAAAGTGATAATGATATACATCATCGTAGAGAGATGATTCAGAACATGTAAGTTGGAGAGATCTTATGACCTTATATGCCTTTTCCTAATGTGCCCTAAAACGTCCCCTTTTCTTGTATTTTATTCACCTTGATCATCAGAGCCAAACTTTTGGAGAGGGAACCTGGTATAACACAAGAAAGGTTGAAGAAGCTTCCACAATATGCCCAGCGATTTGAAATGTCGCTTTATCAATCAGCTCCTTCTCTTGAGGCCTATTTGGATAGAACGACCCTTAATACACGTCTGCAACAATTGGCAAATGATATTAGGAAGAGACGCAGTCAGGCTGAGGATGAGAAGGTTAAGACTGGTTATCCCAAAGAAGAGATCAATAACAAAGATTCTACAGTACCAAAAGAGGTCACCCCTCAGAATAACAAAGAATCTCAAGAACAAAGGGAAGCTAAGCAATTTAATACCGGTGAGCAAGTAGATACGATATCTTCTACAAAGCCCGCACCCCAATGTCAAGAAATAACAACCGGGAGTATCAGTAAGATACGAATTGCAATCACAACTGATACCGGCGAATCGGCCACTTTCTCCGCTAGTCTTTCTGATACTGTACAAAGCCTCAAAGATCAAGCACATCATAAATGGGGCATCCTTCCTTCTCTTCAACGTCTATCTTACAAAACGAAACCAGATCTTAAAAATGAATGTACATTATATGACTATAACATCCAAAATGGGGATAGGTTACAACTATTTAAACGTACGGCACCAAAATTAGAACAAAAGATACAAATCATTATTAAAAGGATGAACGGTAGTACAACAACAATCAGTATGAATCCGTCTAATACCATTCAATCGGTAAAAACAAAGGTTTATGATGTGCTAGGAATTCCTCCTCGTGAACAGCGCTTGATATTTGCTGGGGTAGAGCTTGCAGATAACAGAACCTTATCAAGTTACAACATCCAGGAAGGAAATACTTTACATTTAGTTCAACGAACTCGCCCCAACAAATCAAATCCCAATATGATCAACATTAAAGCAGAAAGAGCTGTTATCGAAGAAATAGACCCATATGATCGAATTCGTTACGTCAAAACAAAGATCAATGAGGTGTTGGGGTATTCTATCGATGCACAACGTTTAGTGCTCGGTGATGTTGAGCTTAAAGATGGATACTCTGTGTCCGATTACAACATTAAAGAAGGAGACGAGCTAATTATTAAGGGACAAGTTGACATCATATTCAAAGATGAGGACACAGGAGAAGAAGAATTAGTAACAGCCGACTTGGATAGTTCTTTTATTAGAGTCTATTCGGAATACTGTCAAATGAAAAGCATTGAAAAGGACCATTATCGCTTTTACCTTCGCAAAGCGGGAAACAAAGCAATACACAAAGCCTATGCCAGAAAAAGCAAAAGCAGTGTTGGAAGTGTAGGGGCCGAGAAACTAGAGATATCAGTAAAGAAGTTTATTACTGAAGCAGAATATGCAAATTTAGAAGCCCTCATGGCCGAGTTTTGCAAGATATCATATATGGCAGAGGTATTGCCATTCATTGACGTCTTAGGACAAATATGTCGTGAAATTCATCTGCGGAAGTACAACAATATCCAAGTAATTCAATCCGGCGTCGAGGCTTCCTTATCCAATTGTATTGGTGAAAACCCTCGATTAAACTCTATTGCAAGGCATCTACAAGACTTCTTTAATAGTCTTTGGCAAGAGTATATGATACCATCGGAAGTACCACCGCAGACGTCCCCTTTATACCCTGCCTTTCAAAAACGAGGCAAAGTAAGAGAGGGGAGATTACCAAAGATTGCATCCACTGTCTTGAGTTCACAAGTTATGCTCAAAGTTAGTGCCGCACTTGAACAATTTGTTGATATGGGAGGTAAGGCTGACAATTTGGATAAGGATGCGATTTTGGGGGACGTAGGTAATCCAACTGGGGATAATGCCAAATTTATCATCTCACTTTGGGCTCTCATTACTTCTATGGAAAGAAAGATTGAAGACGAAAGGGGGGAGTATACCGCCTTGGAACTATATGAGGATGTGATAAAGTGCTGCTCGAATGTTTTTCAAGATGATAATGATATATCAAAGAAGGCGAAGATTCTACAACGGCTAGATAGGCTCCTCGGGAAGGTATTTGCCCCAGTATATGAAGTGAGATGTCGTGGAGTGAACCGATCTAGTATTTGGGGTTGTTGTGCTGCAATTATATGGGCCCGTGAGAGTAAGCAGAAGCCGTTTTGGCCTGCAATTGTTATTGGAATGTGAGTATGCTTTGTGACACACGTACTTGAATTACATGATAGGACTAACCCTGATCATTTTACAGATTGGCTCCTGATAATCAAAAAGAAGGCTGGCACCATACACTCACAGTTCGTAATGAAAAGCGCCTGTCATCAAAGCTCAGGGACGATCTAAAGGCAGCAAAACTAAAGGTAGAGATAGAGTTGAAATTTGGCAGCTCAGATCTAAGCTATTTTCTTGTGGAGTTAATGGGAACTCACGAGTTTATGTGGGTCAAGGAAAGTGATATTATCGAAGCATTTGATGCTGAAGCTTTAGATGTGAATTCTCCAACTTTATCATACGATATAAAACAAATGTCAATTGCAATGAAAGAGGGTATAAGTGCACTTGAAGAATTCGAGTATCAGCTCAACAATTGCTGCGGTGACGAGAAAGACGAATCAGGCTTGACTTTTGACGTTCTTTGCCGAGATGGTGCGATTGAGCATTGGCAGAGAATGAAACAAGTCAAGGATATCCTCGCCCGTAATGTTATAGCCGACTTTGTATGGCGATGTAGTGAGAAACAGAAGGCTACAGAAGTTATCTCGACCTTTATTTGGAAGTATCATCAAGAGCAGAAGGCTCGAAAGGTTATCGGGAACTTGATCTGGAGTACGATTGCATTACAAAGACGCAGGAGAAGTAGAGGTAGTGCAATATCAATCCAGAAGATTGTCCGAGGCGTAATAGCTCGAGGTACATACCTCGAGATACTGCAACCTCGACTTGATGCCGTACGTCACTTTTATGATGTTTGGAAGAAGACAATTGATCAAGTTCCTCCTTCAGTTTCATCCTTGACAGGCTGGGGTTTGGTAAGAGAGAGATTAGATCTAAAACGAGTTGATTTGTTGGATGAGGATGGTAACTTGGCCGATACAGATGAGAAGCTCAACCAAGCTCTGTCAGTTGCCATGATTGAAGAGGATGAATCAGAAGAGATTGAGGATGAAGAAGTTGAGGATGCCTTGAGTCATTTGACTATAGAAGAGGATCAAGTCAATGCACAAGAGAATATGATTGACTGGTCTCTATTTCAAGTAAGTGTGCACATCTTGTGATCGTCTATTTGTTCGGTATCCTGTATGTGCACGCAACTCACCCTCTTCTTCCTCGTAAACATACAATAGGTAACGAGTCATGTGGTCAAGTTTATGAGGAATGGAGATGTCAAGTACAAGGAGATGTTCGTGAAGAAGATGAAACAGCTTGCCAAAGGTGAACGAAGTCACAAACTTCAGAAGCCCTTGAAGGGATGCGAGTCTATCATTTGTGAGTAAAGTTCTTTTTGTCTTGATATAGTAAACATGCAATTGTCTACACTCTAACTCATCTACATATATTCTCATTTCATAGATGAATCCTATCTGGAGAACAAAGGAGGAGGCTTCCGAATCCTATGGACGGAGGAAGGAGATCGTATCGTCGTGTGGTTCATTGCCAAGCACAAGGTAAGTTAATAGTTTAGCATTGATGTAACCGTGCTTATCTGTTCGGTTGTTTGTATCTTATCGTCATCTCATATCCTACCGATCAAATTATCATACTACTCATGCCTCTCTCTCTCCACTTCTTTCATCGTCACTTAGAGTGTCTCACGACTTGCTAAACTCATCGATGATGCGAAGCACCGTACTGCCAGACAACAAATGCCTCAAAATCTTGTTGATGAGCTCAATGCTGATTCATCATCACCTAAAACTATAGCCAAGAGAGAAGTACTACTTGATGCATTGGGCAATGTTCCTCTGAAATTATACGACGTCAATTTTGACAACATTGATGATATTGCTACATCATCTTGGACACCTCAGATGAGCTTGACGGATGAAGAACGTAAGGTAGTAGAAGCAAAGGGTACTGTATTACTCCTCGGTAGATCTGGGACGGGCAAAACAATCGTAAGTTCCATCATCTGTGCTCAAAACAAAGTGTGCATAAGATGTGCACAAAAATTTGTTGAAAGGATACCATTTGGTATCCTTTTATTTTTGTGCACAAGATGGGTTCACTTCTGATGGTGTTCATATCTAATCATCTACATTCTCATCACATATACTCTTACCCACACACTATATCACACAGTGTATATGCAACCGCATCGAGTATGACCGGCAGAGATTAGGTGACAAGCCAAAGTTCTCACAACTCTTCGTGTCTAGATCAAGCAGACTTTGTAGATATGTCGAGAAGGCTGTTGGTAGTAGTCCCCAAAGCAACTTTTATACGTTTGAAAACCTGTTACATGAACTTGATGTATCTCTATCTGATGAAGAAGTTGAGACGAAAGACAATACAAGGCACTTCCACCCTCGACAACGAGTCAGCTTTGCCCAATTTAAACAATTTTATGATGAGCATTATGCACAGAACAAGATTGCTGCCTTGATTGTTTGGAAGTCTATTCGAACATTCATTAAAGGATCAATCGAGGCATACCAAAGTCAGTCTAAAGTCCTATCAAGAGAATACTTTGTGTCTGATAAGCTTGGTAGGAACCGGTGTAAGGTACCGCTCGATCTCCGTGATTCTATATACGATATCTTCATTCAATACCAAGCTTGGTTACACGAACAACGATTGTGGGATGATTGTGACCGTATTCACTCCCTCTTGCAGAAGATAGATGAAGCCAAGAATACTAATTCTGTTGCTTGTGACAAGGTCAAGTGGAGCAAGGTCTATGTCGATGTAAGTAGTGCTCCTTCTTAGTGTTATATCTTATGTCTAATCCAATCGCATCTCTCACCTTTGTCCACTCTTATCAAACTTATACCCTAACCTTCTCTGATTATCACAACCACATTCAGGAGGTACAAGACTACACCCAAATAGAGATTCTCTTGTTCTTCTCTATTAGTGGAGTTGGATCGCTCTTCCTCGCAGGTGATCCTGCACAGTCTGTCGAACAAGGAACAGACTTTCGATTTGAAGAGGTTAGGGCAGTCGGGTATTATGTGGCTGGTAGTCGACAGCATCTCATACCAGACAAGCCCAAGATTGTAACATCAACTTTAGATCACATGCGGGTATACTTAATTGTGCTGGAGGGTTTCTCGATCTACTGTTTGGGTACTTTCCTGGCAGTGCCAAGCAACTGAAGAAGGATTACGGGCTGTTCAAGGGTGCTCGGCCGGGCGTCTTTCATCAAGTTCAAGTTGATCAATTGTCCAGTCTACTCAAGACCTCGTTACAAGGATGTGTCATTCTAACACACGACGAGTCGGCACCTCACTGGCGTGATGAATTGAACCATCCACTAGTCTACGGAATTCGAGAGGCGAAAGGTTTAGAGTTCAAGTCATGTATCATCCTCAACTTCTTTTCGGATATACCCTCGTCACTTCAGAAACCATGGCGTAACCTACTAAAGAATCGAGAAGGTTCAGACTTTGAACTAAAGTATCCTTTGGTGGAGACACATCTCAAGTTGATCTACACTGCCACTACACGTTGTATAGAGCAACTCTTCTTTGCCGAGACTTGTTCATCAATTGCCGGAGATGCCGCCACGAGATGGCTCACATCAACTAAGTCATCCAATGATGATACCACACACAACACTGAAGCCATTGCAACACATAACAATGTATCAGATTTGGATAGTATGATAATGACGAATGATGAGTGGTGTATTGCCGGCATAGATAATGCCGAGCTAGCTTCCTCGCCGGATATAGACATGGAACAATCAATAAGCTATCTCAACAGAGCAATATACTGTCTTGATAAGGCACAGAATTCGGAGCTCGTGGCCAAAGCAAATACACACCTCCAAAGTGTACAATTACGATCCAAAACCATTACACAAGATGTGTCTTCTTCTCCCGACAAAGTAGAGGATATGGAAAGAGAAGTAGCACAACTGACTCGATCATTACTAAAAGAAGATTTACTATCAGAATGTACGAAGCTATTGGATTATATGATGCCATACTTATCAACATATGAACAAGAGAAATTGGAAGAGAAGATTATTACCAAGATACAACAAGCATAAGTAGCACATGGATACGTGTCTATTTTATGTTTACATATACCTATTTGAAGATCAATGGAATCAATCGAGTATACGATTTATAGATATTGCAACTTAATTCAAATAAGACAAGGTTTTATCTTTTCGGCGCCGCTGCTCACTCAATATTAATATTGTCGCTGACACTGCCAAAGTACCACTAATCGATAGGCAGTTAAAATCTGGATATACTGGCTGTAATATTTAGTATAGACAGTGCCTATTTCAAGAGTTATCGACCCCTATTTCCTCCGCAACATATCGTAGGTAGGTATGTATGAGAGATAGAGAGAAAATGAGAAGGTGTTTTTTTTACAGAGTTTTCTTTTACAAGTAGATAAGTGGGCTAGGTATCGATGTCGATAATCGATTGTGCATCGGTGTGTAAGATCATCAATAGACCACTCTCGTATACCGTCAGTACAACCGACATATCAGTATTTAATGTTGCAAACCAACAAAGTTTGTCCATCTCAAAAATTTACAAAATTTAACTAATACCAACACGGAGCTCGATAACTTTTGCATTAGTCTCTCGTGTACTGCCAATACAAACAAGATATCAGTATTTAACGGTCTATCGATTGGTTGTAGTTTGATAGCAGGACTTCTGTCAATTTGATATATATTGAGGATCTTGTGACAATCTATAGCAGCGGCGAAGGGCCAATCTATTTACCCAATCAGACAATGTTAAGCAAAAAGGCATTTACAATTATACTAGCATCGTGTGTATTATGGTTCTATTATACATCAGTAAGAGAACAATCTACTCAACCTGCTTCATTGAGGTCGTCATCTGTCGATTACATCACATTGCATTACACTGCTCCTCCAGCGGTATCTTCGGCAACTCAAACAAAATGCCAGGATTGCAATGATGATATATCAACAACAGAGCAGCACGCTCGGATAGAGAAAGATTATCCATCATTAGAAACAATCATTTCAATACTAACAGCTGAACAAAACCGCACAACTCATTCTAATAACAACTCGACAGAAATAACAAAGTTGGCAAAGTCATATGAATTAGTCTATGCTCTTATTGCAAAGTTTCATCAGTACGACATTCCAATACTACTAACATTTGGATCACACATCGGTGCAAGACGACATCATGGTATTATACCCTTTGGTGAAAAGGATGTTGACTTTAGCATCTTCTCTCTTGATGGTCCAAAAGTCAAATCAATCATTCAAGATGTATTAAACACACAAAGTAGTTGGTCAAACTTAAACATTACAGAAGCAGAGTTTGGTTATCAACTAGGATCACAAAGTATGGTACAAGAACATGACTTTAGTCATTATATTGACTTTTGGTTAATTGATGATAATTACAATAATGAACACAAAATAAAGTGTATTGGACATCAACT
>Ga0214480_100563_pt1 | contig 18539 bp, 13 predicted proteins | sample M1_20Mar14CPVII9_3_FD_165042 | JGI IMG/M metagenome (GOLD analysis project Ga0214480, IMG submission 165042) | Marine eukaryotic communities from Monterey Bay, California, United States - M1_20Mar14CPVII9sort6BwellE17 | ecosystem: Environmental > Aquatic > Marine > Unclassified | place: USA... | reverse complement strand
GACTTTACCAATCTCATCCTGACTCTCAAATAAGGGAAGGAAGGAAATGGTAATGGCTGCACCGAAACCCCATGCAATTGACACAAGCACCCAGAAGGCGAAGTAACTCTGAGTAAAGACTTGGGCAGGGATGGACAAAATAGGCCAGACAATAATGAGGACAAAGGTAAGAATGTATCCTCGGCGAGTAATCCAACGCTTGGCACGACGGATCTCGTTCTTGTCCTGCTGCTCGGCCCCAAGACCTGAAAGATCCTGCTCAACAAGGTGAATGTTGGCATCAAGCTGAGAGAAGTCGTAATCCTGAGGATCAACAAACTTGGAGTAGACGTAGTGGATGAAACCAGAAGAAAGGATGGCAATAAGATTCCCTGAGAGCATGACCTCGTTCGATCCAAGAGTAGACACGCTAATACTTCCACTTTGGATTTGAGCTCCAACTAACCATCCAATAAGGGCAAGGATAAGTCCAGACCATGCAGCGATGATAGCGCCCTTTCCAGACGCCTTATCCCAAGTCATCATGTTCCATAAGGGAATGACAGCCGAACCAATAACAACACCCATGAAGAGGTATACCCATCCGAGGTTAAGACCCATGGCATTTAGGGCAATCTAACAGAAACAAGTACAAGAATGATATGTTAGCAACATACATTAGAAAAAGAATGACTTCCAAGAATTCCGAGACATATCATATGCACACATATGCACATACTGTCATAGTTTGCAAAATACCGATAACTTACCGAGAAGAGGCCCATGAAGATACCAAAGCACACAATAACAACACGGGAAACAAAAAGGATCTGTTTTCCGGTGGCATCGGGGTTGAAGTATTCACGGTAGATATCATATGCAATCAATGATGAGACTGCAATACTCTCGGCCGACCCAGTAGATACAATAGCCATGAAAAGCATGATCAAAATCAAGGCAGAACCAGCTTGGCCCATCAAATGGTCAGCCACGGCGGGAGGTACAAGCCCTGAACCAGCCTCGCCTGCATTGATTGGGAGCATTAGTGCGGTTGATGCAAGCCCCAAGGAAGTGGCAAGGGAGAAGGGGATAGCAAACCAGCAGATACCACCGAGTAAATATCCCTTGGCTGCACTGGCAGGGCGTGCGGCGATGGCTGATTGCCAGTAGGATTGATCAACGAAGACGGTTCCAAAGTTACCCACAATGTTGATGATACCAAACATGAGACCACCGCCCGAGAGCATGGTGAGGTAACTACCCTGGCTATTACCACTGACGGCACCACAAGCCATTTGCTTCTTGCCATCGGCATCCAAGAAAAAGGAGTCTACACCATCACCATTGGGAGAGTAGAGGTTGGTACACTGATCAGTTGAGTATGAAATGGTCTGATCGAGGTATTGGTAGATCAAGTCAGAGGAATAGACCTAAATTGAGTTGATGGGTAGGTGATTGGAAGAAAAGGGGAAAGTTGTGATTAGTGATTGGTATAAGAAATAGTAATCAAGTTTATACATGATATCATAACATAACATCATCTCCTCTTACCTTGATGTAAACAATCGTGATCATGGTAATAAGCACCGCGAAGATGATCATAGTGTGAAGGTAAGAAGCCATGAATGTAGCCTTAAGACCTCCAGTGGAAGTGTACAAGATGACGCCCCAGGGGATTAAGAAACTTGCCAACTCATACTTCATTCCAGTAAGTGCCTCAACGGTGGCAGCACCACCCAACAAAAGCATTGAAGTAACGATGATGTTGGCACAGAATGCGAAGAAGAGGAAGGTGATATGTGCTGATTTACCCCAACGAGCACGAACGATCTCACACATGGTGTGTGCGGAGGGAGCAATATCCTTAAGACTAATGGCGAGGACACCAAATAGTAGCACTTGGATTGTAGCCCCAGATGCATACCTGAGTGTGTTTGAAGAGGGAGGGAATATAATGATGTGTTGTTTGTGAGTATGATGAATAATAAAAGATAAGAGATACTGCATACATAATTTCATTTCATGTACATATGATGTGCACATATGTATGATATGCACAATATATGAGCACCACTTACCAGAATGGACCACTGACACCATACTGCCATGCAACATTGGAACTCTGTAGGAGAGTTGCTGCCCATGTCCACTGAGATACGATAACTGATGCGGTTAGACCTGTTTTTACCATACGTCCAGCAGTGCTGTAGGTAGATTGTTGTAATAACGATAAATGATGATTGATCATAATATGATTGATGGATGTTGCAAATGAATGAGTAATGATGGGGGAGGGGGGATGGAGAACATGAGATGTGAGCACATCATTATACATTTATCATGTCATGTTGATAACAATGTTAATAATAATCATAATATATGATTTGTACATCACACATAACTTTTCAATTGCAATTGCAAGTATACATACATGTATATTCACACAAAACCAATACAGAACAAAGAAGGAAGAGAATACTCACTTGAAGTGCTCACTAGTAATTGATGCATTGCCAGCAAAGGTCTTATCCATAAAAACAACGAGGGTAGTAAAGACGGAGAACAAGGCACCGAATCCTAAAACGACGAGATATCCAACCGTCAATGATAGTGGCGACTCGCCACCGAAGTAGGAACTCATACCTTGATACTGAGGATCTTCAGCCCATGATGGGGGACATACTGTTACACCCTCGACAGCTGATGGACAATCTCCGGGGAGAAGAGTAGTACTCATGATTTATTTTGTTGTTCTTTGATGTGTTGTGATGTATTATTTGATGTACTATATAAGTTTATGACGAGAGATACAAGGTTTTAGAATCAGTAGTGATGCTACTTCTCTTTGATTCTACTACACTTGCCCAACTTTATTTGGGGCTGGGGAAAGATCTTTGAGCAGCAAAAAAAGAGATTTCAAAGGGGATCTTTTGAGGTGAAAGTCAAAAGGGAGAACGACACGAAAGGGAGAACGACAAAACAACATTAGCTCTACCATAGGCCTTTGGTGATAGTGCATCTAATGAGAGAGAACAACCTTTCTTGTGTGGGTCTAAATCTAATATGATTATTATCTATACTCTTCATGTTCGCCTCCGAGAGCGTATCATATCAGATCTCTAAACGGAAGCTGTACATTACACTTCATTATCGTTCGCTTGTCTCAGTATAGTTCAGAGAAATCCCAAGTCATCCTTATTCACAACAGTCCTCAATGCCACCTTCTTGCAGCCACTACTTGAATGCCTGTCAAACATAGATGGATATTCGGATGTCGAGGCATTTGCCCAAAGGTCGTGTAATAGCTTAACAGTATCCTCCAAGTGCCAAGTATCATATCCTGTATAGTATTCAAGAGTCTTGGACCAGACTGTACTCTTGCTAGAAGCAGAGCTTGTGGTACGAGATGGGACTTCAAATAGTGGTTCGGAAACATCACGGATACCTAACTGTACACGAGCAAGGTATATGGCAGCTGCTGTCACCAGGCTAGGTTTCTTCATCACTAATTTGTACTCTAGAGTGCTCAAGTCAAGAAGATACCGTACAAGCTTTTCCATCAAACTGTTGGTTGGATTGTTCATCCCGACAATCGTTGACGAAGAAGTAGTTGAATTCATTGAGCTGACGTGACTAGCTCTCAAAAATCTGTCCAGATATTCAACTGGCGTAACAAACGATAGATCGAACTTGAGAGCTTTACAAACCTGACATAGGCCGTGTATATCAGCCTATATCGTACATATCCCAAATATGAGCTATGATACTTACAATACTGTTCAATGTGTAAGATACCTTTACACACCTATCCATGCTGATCACATGAGTGTCAACAGACATATGATGTCTTCATACACTACTTGTTACGGTACTACTACTATACCTACAAGCTGACTCTATACTAGATGAATACATCTACCATCTCAATACATGCCATGCATGTTATCATATCATCCAAACATACTAGAATGTAGTCCCAAGAGGATACATTCATGGGTACAGATGCTAGTATACCAGTATACTAGATCTTATGTCCATTGGCTAGTCTTTACGAGACAGCTCTCTGGTAATACAGATACAAGCGTATGTATCTTGAGTTGAAGGTATCCTTTAGATACGCCCTTGCTTACTCAGCAGATGGCCACTCTGATTACAACTCTAATCTAATCTATATCATAATTACTTTACTTCTTAAACTAATATCCAATTATCATTCTAATCCTAGATACTTCCGTATTAGGGAGTAATCCTAAGTCCATCCTATCCAATGGCTTAGGTCACTATTAATTAATACAATCTAAGAGGATTAAAATCTAGAAGGATCACAATCTAAGAGGATTAAAATCTATGGATTACAATCTACAAGATTGAAAAGGTCAAATGCCGTCAACAATCGGTAGCAGTAGATAGACGACAAGCAGGGATGCTTTTGTCTGTGTTTGAGATCTTTATCTCGTCCACTCCTGCATTACAACACAATCATATTGTGATTAGTTCTAACTTGTTAGTGATGAACGCCCATGTTTGTTAAATGCAGAGCATTCTACATGGAAGAGTGAATCAGTATCGTGTCCTAACCCAACACGATGAAACTGAAAGCTGGACATACTGTCGTCGATCGAGATTGTCATGTTATTGCAACATTGACGTGGGCTGATCAGTTCTATACAATGGATTGAAAACACCCCGATCATATAGTTCTTCAGAAACTAAGTAGTAAACCGCTGTTCCACATCGTCGATTTAATATCAACTTGTGATGAGCGTAGCGCGTCGATTCCTCACATGATAATCATGAGAGAGACGAGCGTTGGGACCTCTAGACATTGTCAGAGATTACACCATACATAACAATCAACCAAAGAGTTGCGAACGATAAGAGAAAGTCCACAATCGGAGGTTATATAACCTTACGACAAGCTATGAAATAGCAGACACCACTCATGTTTTTATGAGAGGATACTGAAGACGTAGTTGCTGTCATATGAGATATGATCAATGATGGATCAAGATCCAATACTCGTATAGAAAGTAAAATAAAGAAAAGTATAAAAGACAAAGAAGGTCTATTTGTTCTTCACATATAAAGTAGAATACCTAGTATCTACTTATATACATAGTGGTAAAGCTTAGCCCAACAGGTAGACTTCGGTTGCTTGAATCATGGGGGCGTTTATACAACATACGTTCTTTGAACAAGTGATGTAAGGACGTAAGCAAACCAAAATAGACGTAGTGTAAAACTAAAACTAATAATCAGTAACTACTTCTACACACGCAGAAATATACTCTCTAATAAGGAGGTCTGTAGCACCTAAGTTACTTAACTAGGTATACATGCATTGTGCACATCATACACTCTAAGATGAACATAAAATCGTTCATAGGATGAAGAGGGATGAATCCACGCATGTGAGCTAACATCAGATAAGTCTACAGTAGAAGGCTTAGTATATTAAAACTATACCACTTTCCTAGTGCCAAGTATAAACTAGTACAGGTTGTGATACTGATAGAACTTGACGTATCTATCAGCTCACATAAAAGAGAGCGTGATTCTCAAACCTATGAAAGGTATAACCATGAGACGAAGTATACTAAGTATACATAAGTCTAGGTTGGATAGTACTATCTATACAACAGAAGCAAAACATATCTATGATATCATTCATCTGTTCGTATGAGATAGGTAAATCTTGAGAAGGTATAATCGACATATTGGTATGATAGACAGAAGACAAGTCGTCCGTCTGTGAGAAGCATGTTTTTAGCAAGCCCTTCAAACATCGTCCGAACAAACTCTTAGGAAACGAATCATATATCGTGAGTAGAGGACCATAGACAATACCAACACATCGGTCAGAGATGTTAAGGATACAATCCTCAACATAATGATATGACATGTTTTAAGAGTGAAATACATCACAATTAACAGTCGAGAGCCCATCGAAACTACATCGATACTCAAAACGATGATACAAGTTGTCAACAACACAATCGCGACACAAGACAAAGACTTAAGTATACACTGATAGCGGTATCAGTAGAGTACTATCGTCCAGAGCTTAGACGTAAGTCGATTCTATCGTAGTCAAAGGATAGAACGAAAGTCAAACAACATATCTTATGTTGATATTGATATACAAAGTATCTCTGGATATAGAATCTCAGTTCCTCGCTTTTGCTAATGCTAAGCGTAACAGAAAGAACGAATGACAACACGAGATTCTCCTCAGCCAGAAGATATAATCTAATAAACAGCAAACAAGCATTGTTATTAGAAGTATAGACATAGAGATTACATGTATCTATTACTTTCATAAGTCATATGTATGAACTATACAAGACACAAGGTACAAAGTATGCCTGTGTACAAGAAATGCTGAAACGCAAGCATAGCGATATATAAGTCCATAGAGCAATATATAAGTCTATAGTTCAGCATACAAAACAACAACATAGGAAGATACCTTCTATTTTGAATAGCAACAGGTAGCGATATCGATAAGACTATCATACGCAAACCTTGCTGGACGAGATACATATGAATACAAAAGGTTCTTTTAGCACAATATACATCTTAGGCGGTTAAGTCTATGCCAAGATATAACGACATCCTCTCAACTAAAAAGGGCATGAGAGTTCGTTCAACAACAACACTAACATACTCCCATCAAGTGAGTATGCCTAATAAGCTACAAAGTGTATCACATACTCCTGACATAAGAACATTATGCAGACGAGTTACAGATGAATTGCAATCGCTTCTACGACTGCAACTTCTGAGTGATAATCTAGTTGTAGTGTATGATAACCTAGCATACATTACATGCATTCGGTTTAATCAATTATACACAACAAACTCTAAACTAGATGTGATATAAGATGAGGAGATATCCTAATCGTCACCGCTATTGATAGTTTAAATAGAGATTCAAGATTAGCATCACTACTCGAGATAGCTCACATGATTATATCTACGAGAGAACCACAAACATGGATATGCTATTCGTCGAATGAATCTGCTATTATGCTATATTACTCAGTCATAACATATCGACTTGAGCAGTGATAGAAGTATACCATCGTTACAAGCAACAGCAAGCTATAAAATGTAATAGATGACGAAGATATCAATATACAGGTAAACCTGATACAGATCATATCTGATACGTCGCTGTCGCCTGCACAAACAGACGTTCTGTCAAGATATCAAATTAGATGGCAAACATGAACATACGATATGTCACAGCCATACTAACACTTTGACGATAATATACATTGAACCTTCTACACACAAGGTATGATATTATCCGGTCACATCTCAATTAGAGTAGAGATGAAGCTCGTCACCAACAAGAGTATAGACATAGACCTCTGTTGTTGCAAAGAGTTTTTGGTGGTACTAAAAACAAAAACAAAGTGATAAATAACTACCACTCAGTATTCGATATATCCAGCTTCACAGTTGATATGATAATACGTATTCTACCAAGGACCAAACGAAACAGTTAGGTCAGTGTCAAGCCCTTACTCTCACTTACAAAAGTAAAAGAGAAGCGCCGATGATTAGCACATACTATCACATGTCAAAGTCAAGCTAACGATACTCCGTCTCGAGATCGATCGTCAATACGAGAGCTGACTGCAATCATATCATCAAGAAAATATAAGTGTAAACACAATAGACATACAACAGTAGTCTATCAATAAGAGAATGAAAGAATGAGACCTATTCAAGCAAAACTTGATTATCTCATAGTTGCTTCACAAGATGTGATCCGACACCCCAAATTAGAAACTAATACGCCATATACTTGTCGTATCAAAGACTAGTAGAGTTTCATTACACATTCTGCATAAGCATATGAATGCATATCTTATTCGTTGGCATACGAAAAGATACAATTCTCTTACCCCAAGCAACTATACTCATGCAAGGGAATACGTATCTTCTACAAAATTGGAACAACCGCTCCCACTCCCAAGATTAGAGAAGTATATCGCATATCTCTGAAAGATCGTATCAGTCTGCATTGCAATCTGACGATAATTGAGTTTGAGACTATACCGAATGAGCTTAGCTTTGCAAAAGTATATGTCGAATAAATAGTTACCCAACAATCAAACACTTCCTTAGAAAGATACAAGAGACGATGATCTAACAATCATGATATCAACTTCTAAGCAACAAGCCTTCGACGTATCACAGATACTACAGGTAGGCAGAAGAGTTGTTACATCGACATATGAACAACTTATGGTAATATACACTACCACGGCAAGCGCATATATCATATTATATAACTGCCAATGCGACTATGCTAGGATATAAATCAACACATACAAAAATAAGATGACAAAAGTTTTGCTACACAAATCAAAGCTGTCTATCTCTTTCACACCGATACTACTCGAATCGGACTTATGTATGATCCTTTTTAGGACATACATAAGAGACTATACTAATAGTCGATATCAATCCTATTGCTACGGACACTCGAACCCTCTAGCAAGATGCTTTGCAGCATCACGTCAAGATAAATCCTCGCGGCAGGTACTTGGACGATAGGTTAGGATATGATATCTTCATATACGAACTAACAAACGTTTGTATACAAACAAGAATCGTTTGATTGTATAATAGAGCATACATGCTACCTGGTAAACTCACATCGAGATGCCTGGCGCCCAAACAAATTGCTGCAGGGCCAAGCAATCATAATAAACACACATCCAAAATGGGGATACACGCGTACGACGATGATAGAGTAGAACACACTCTATCACTGATAACACACGAACAAAGTATAGTTATTAACGTTAATTGGACACGTACGACGTCTATAATCCACATGCATATCGATATGAATATTTACATATTGGAAAATGTCAGTTACTCTTAATCACAGTAATGGGATGCGTCTGAACCTTTCAATTCGAAAGTCAGCACACCTCCACTCTAATATCCTCAGCTATAAAGCTTTTGGAAGCTAAACGATCAGTGGAAAGATGGAATATACGTCAAAACTCATAACTTTTGATCACATATCGCGTCAACAAAACTTGTCCTACGAGTTTACAGTACGATATTCTATGAACAAAAAGCCTTTTATCCCAAGCGGTTTTTACGGCAATCAAAATAAGCATTTCAGAAAATAGATAAGCAAAAGCAAAAGCGTAGATAAGACTATCTCCTAGATAGATAGCCCTACCTCTGAAAATGTAAGATGCGAGAAACAATCTCAAAACCTATCAAGAGCAGACCCAATGAGTTTCAACGTTCTCATTGAGTGAGACAAGCCTTTTTCCCACGTGGTTTTTTTATGGCTTCCAGTCTTCACACACATATCATTAAGCTTCAAAAAGGGGGGCGAGTGACATATGTCAACGACAATGGATTATCGTTCGTTATCCGACATAGTATACAGCGTTAATAGACTGCAGTGACTATCGTTGTATATCCCTAGATCGATATACTTGTATTCTTTACAGATTACTTGGTTTCTTTTACTAATTATCCTACTCATGAGAGGTGTAATCTCCTCCTTAAGATCTTCTTCAAGGTATCTTCACATAGGTATCTCAATAGGTATCTTCACGTAACAATAAACGGGTGTCCGTATCTAAGTGGGATGATCAGAATGGCATTGTCGTTGTCACTCCCCTGTCATTCTAGGTCTTACCAATCTCAAATTCTTCTAATACATCGTCGGGACAAGTGAATGACGGTCCCATATAGTTCAAGTTTGACATCTGTCCAAACATATCAATCTTCATATCTGCAAATCTATCGGAGTCTCCAAACATAATCCCTTCCGCAATAATCCTTGATCCAAAGCCGTGTATGCGCATGAACTCTACCAGTGTAGGGTGGAGTACTAGTGTACGTTCACTGATAATCGCGTTGTCCTGGGTGTAGCCGTACCATGGTGACTTGATAATCTTGGTGAGGTGTTTTACGAGGTTGTGTTGGAATGCAAGCTGCCTGATGCGTTGGTTAAGCTTGGTCTTGGGGTTCCCTGCTCTTCCCGTCATTAGTTGGTGGACGTTGTGTCGGTGGGCGATCTCGTCAGATCTAGCCTGGGTGATTAATGACTCGTTACGTAACACGAATGTTGTCCAGCTCCCGTTGTATTCCATGTTGTCTCCGTAGGGTAGCTGTATGGTGTTGCCATCACCATCCCTTGGTGGTGCCTGCCGTGGTGGTACTGCCCTGTACACGCCTTGCGGATAATTGTCTCCAAATGCGGCGGCAATCAATCTCCCCTCAATCTCTCCCCGTATACTTACCTCCCGTAGTTCCTTGAATACCTTCTCTAGTTGGTGCCGTACTGCCTTCTTGTATTCCCATAATTCCTCCAGTTCATTAATTACTTCCCTGTAATTGAAACTTACCTGTCCATCCGTCTCGGGGAAACCATCAATGTTGACGGTGTCTACCATATCATCTACAGTGTCACTATCAGTGTCACAATCTTGTGTCGTGGAAGTGTCGTCTGACTCGCCATCTAGAGGGGGCATAACGGGTGGATGGTCATACCTGCTAGGGATCCATGTATCAGTTCCTGTGAGGTGAATGTGCCTCAGGTTTGTCATTTCCATATCCGTGGGGTACCTTAACTGTAGCATGGGTATACCATCATTGAATAGTAGGGGGATAACATCTCCTTCCAATGTCGTGATGGATGGTGGAGTGCCAAATCTTGGGGACCGATCCTTAACAATCATGCCGTGACTTGTGAGCTGTAGTGTGGAGTGGATGGCATGGCGATTTCTTGGGTCATGGGCATATTGGGAGAATATTGCTACAGCTTCCTCACCAGTAATGAGCTTGGTAACACTGGCAAATGAGCCAATCAACATGCCGCTCACAACTCTGCCTTGGAACCCAAACAGGTCAGCACGTCGCTCAGTAGATACATAATCCACTAGCCTCATGCCCGGTCCAGATACTCCCTGGTTATTACCCCCATCCACGGTGCTCAACCCCGTCATGTTATCTTCCTCCCCACCCTCGTTTCCGTTTAGTAGCTCCCCTACCCCCTCATTCCTTGGCTCCCCATCTACCCCCCTCGCTCCTCTCGTTTCCCTCATGCCTAACCATGGATCTACTCCCTCCCTGTCATCAGCCACCGTCATACTTACCTCGTGCGAAAGTACCTCAGCCGCTACCGTCGCGGTATGTACAGTTCCTTGCATCTTACTTCTCCATTCTAGAGTGTCTACCCTCGTGGCATTCTCCCCATTTCCCACCGTGAGTCTGTACCGTATCTCTCTCGGAATCCTTGAGTGCCAAGTAGAGTAGTGACATGGTAGTTGGATCCTTGTGGCAAGTAGGTCATATTCTTCAGTTAGATAGTCTTCCCAGGGGCGAGAGTTGGCTAAGACTGCCATACGGACACGTAGCTTGGGCATTCGGAATCTCTTCTTATCACTGCTGCCATTATTCTCCCCAGGTACTGCGGGTGATGATTTATCATTAGGCGTAGTAACTTTCGGCACAGCGGTGATGGTTTTGAAGATGCTACATGCTTCAGACGGCTTGGGTGTGTAGTACATGTCGTTGGACAAAGCTACTGTGTTATTGTTGGCAAGTTGAGTAGCGTTGTTAACAGTGTAATCACTCTGTTCAAGGAAGTTTGTCTCATATTGTTCACCAATGGTGGGTACACTGTCGGGATTTTCATGGAATTCAACTAGTTGTCGGCTAGGTGGGCTACGTAATGCGGATGGACGTGGTGATGGACGTGCACTGGAAGGTGTTCCTTGAGGGGTACTCCTTGAGGGACTTGGGGGCATGCCTGGGCGTGAGCCAAGGATAACCGAGTCCGCTTTGGCGGGAGCAGTTTACCCGGTGTTAGGTGTATGGACTGGCCTTAGTATGAAAGCTAACACAAACACATTCTCTATTAGGAGTTAATACTACGGCAAGCTAGCTAAAGTACCGACTTGCCCACGCATCAAACCCTGGATTTGGCGTCAATTACTTCTTTCTTGCGGATATAAAACATTGACTTTACTGATTTCCCTCCAGATATGTTGCCGATCAATTGCAAAAGCGGCTATTCTTTGCAGCTAGATTGTAGTTGTCGCCGTCGCAATTCATATATATCATCCATCAATTATCAACATGAGTACTTGATATAATTAATTATTGATCCAGTACAATCACGGATAGAGTACAATCGTCTTTATTTTGGTGGTAGTAGAAGATGCCGTTCCTTTGGTATACGCCAAGGTATATCTTCACTGCAGCCGCATCTTATATATCAATACTAGCTCTCCATTATCATCATATCAAGTCAGGCAGATTGTTTCCATCGTCGTTGTTATAGCTCGATGATCAAGGTTGTTGTTGTTGTCGTCATCATCGTTGTACAACACCAATTATTTAAATTAATATCATATTTAGATGTGCCATCCACTGCATAAGTTTAGTACTAAGGTTGTGCCATTGTCTTTCCTACTACACCAACAAAACGATTCAACACTAGCATCCCGCGATTGTCTTCCTTATACAGGACACTCTCAATAAGATGGGTTTTTACAAAATACATCAGCCACTTTTCTTCTTTCTGAAATACTCCTTAGCTATTGCTCTGTATAATGCTTTCTGAGTATATGTTAGTTGTTTATATCTGGCCGAGGCTTCTGTGCGAAAATCATCTAGAGTTTGTGACTTATTGTTCCACTTAAACTTTTTAACATTCATAAAGAGGGGTCTCAGTCTACTATTTTCTTTGCATCCCTTCAATTCAACTAACCAATGGTATAGGAACTCTTCTGCATTATTGAATTTTGTCTTCAGGCGATGCTCCTCACTAATTTGAAATCTAAAAACATCCCACCCATCGGAAAAGGACTCTTTCATATTCTTGTTGTTGTTGTTGTTGCTGCTGTTGTTTATAGTCAGTGATGTTCGGTCTTTCTCCTTCTTTATATTTGTATTGTTAATTGCCGCGACAGCAACATTACTTAGCAAATATAACCCGTCGTTGCTGAAGCATTTATCATCAATACAATCTGATGTGTGTGACATAATTCTGGCCATATTATGATCTGCTTTCTTCAGTCCATGATTTATTTGTGAACACATTATTTTGCAACTCTACCTCTCTACTTACTGTTGCTATATTTGATGACAACGATAATGGTTTTATGGCTGCATATCGATGACTAAAACACAAAATGCAAACTATGATCTAATATGATACTACGCCTATTGACAATACATAGCCTTCATTCACGAAGGATTGAAAGAAATGGGCATCTTGCCCGGCCAAGCGCCCGGTTCGAGTTCGTTATTTCAGTATATCGCCAATTTTATTCTTAAACTGTGACGAGGACAATTAAAGTGGTTGGAGGGTAAACTGAACATTAATTGATTACATTATCAATGACTATGTTCCAAGCACCCTATGAACAAATCTTTCTCATCAACATGACTGTACTTGTGGTAGTGTATATGGTACCCAAGTTCATCCCATTTCAAGACGAAGTAAAACTTGCATTTCTTGTGTTTGCATGCAAATCTTACGCTTTTGCCATTCCTTGCCAAGGTGCCTGAAACTTCTCCCTCCTTCTTACTCTGTTCGATAATGTAAGATCTTAGACATTTGAACGAAGCACAACTAACAGCTTGAGATAAGTCAACAGGAGTTGGAAACTGTCTTGGAGAAAAGTAAAGTCTTGAACAGTAGTTGCTCCGTTGCTTATTCTGTGTACTCTTTAATTTGTCTGGTCCGGCTGTTCCAAAGTAGTTGCTAAGATGGATGAGTGTTGGAGGTTTGTAAAGGGAGAATGTGTCGAATGTTGTAGGGACAAGAGCGAATGCCAAACCACGTTTTCGATTGCTTCGTATGGTTTTCCATTCATCATCAATGAAGAACTCGCCCTTCTTCTTCGATCTCACTAGACTGGCTAATAATTTTGCACTGGTATTTGGTATTCGGTTGTTTGTAATCATATCATCAATGACCGACGCTTGTGTACTATTGTTACTATTTTGAAGTTGTTTTATAACCGTTTGTACCGCCCATGATTTACTATAATAAGTCCCTTGCATTGGTTGTATGAGAGCACGGATATGTTTTGCTGACTGATACATTGAATTTGATGCCTTTTCCAAAGCAGTTACTACATCAGCATCTGACACTGATTCGCGTAATGGGAGGTATCCTCGAGGCTTAACCATTTCAGGTTTCTTTTTGACATTCCAGGTTTCAAATGATTGTTTACAAAACTTGTTGAGGTCGGTATAGATTTTGTCAATGTCTTTGTATATCTTTTTAATTGTTGTAGTGTGATGATGCCATGGATGAGATGCATATGTTTCAGTTGAAAAGAAGTCGAATGATTCCTCCATTGTCTCGTATGGGAAACAATCTTCATCATCCCATCTCCTAACACCATCCCAATCTCCTCTTGTCCATTGGGTGCCTTTCACAATGAATCCAATGCCTTTTTTGACGAAGGTACCGAGCGGACTATAAGATCCCTTCCAACTATACCAATCAATGCCTTTAAACACAGAATCCCAATGAGTAGCATTAAACTTCTTAAAACGTGGTCCATCAGGATCCATGCCCGGATTAGTGACCCATTGATATGATCCATTCTTCTTAACAAGATCTTCCCGAGATATTCTAATTTCTTCTTTCTCTTCACCACGTTGGGCGGCATCTTTTAATTGTTTTGCATATGTACATAACAACTCTGCACTATTAATAAGCTCCCGAAAGCAATTTCCAACACTCTTCATCATCTTCTCTTCATTATCAAAATAATCTTTATAATATTCATAATATTCTTTGTCTTTTAATCCAGCTAATCCAGCGTTGGCAAGGTTGATTTTAGTTTCCAAATAAAGATGGGATTGACACTTCTGCCTCAACTTGTAGATTGATGATGATTGGGGTGGAGTTGTAATATCTTTAACCACAGTAAGATGACATAATATATGGGCACAAATACTACGGTTCTCGCCCAATAATCTTCTCAATTGTTCAGTTGCCGGATGATCAACTTGTTTGAGGAGTTCCTTGTATTGCAATAATCTTTCCTCTTCGTAGGGACCATGACTAACATAAACATCATGATTTAATACATCATTCACATTGAAAACTTTCATACCATCTCCAAAGTATCCCCCCTTTAATGTATAACAACCATCTTCTCCAACCGGAAACCATCGTCGATTAATCACATAGTAACGTTTGCCAGATGGTCTATCAGAGTAATACTTTATATCCAGGAGTTTCAAACAACCTCCTTCGAAGATGATATTATCACGTTTGGTAGGTGTATACGCTTTTGTAATAGCTTTACTAACACAATTGGAGCATCTACATGCTAGGTTCAACTCACCATAGCGTGGTAATTGTAAACCAAGATACTTTAAACCACGCTGTATCGGAGGGGGTGGTGATTGTAATGTAATTGCATGCACACGAGCGCCAACAATATGACAGTATTGAAGATGAGGGCCAAATGTTGGTGTAGGAGACGTTGAATCATCACGCTTTCGTTTAGCCGGAGAAGACATACCAATGGCAATCCTTTCCTTCTCCCTCGCCTCCTTACGAAGAGCCTCTTTGTATTTATCACCATCACTTAATACTTTGTTTTTTATTTCAGCTGTAGTCCAAGTAGCACTTTCCGGGCTTTCCAGTATCTTCTCTAATGATTGAATAATGTAACGAGCCCTCTGGCCACTATAGTTGCTGTATAGATCATATCCTATCCAACCAGGTATGGGAGGGAAGGGAAGTTTTACTCTATTGCCATTACGCCGTTCCTCAATAGCTTTAAGCCGTTTCTCCCTAACTTCATTATACTTTGCAACAGCTGTGTGTAGACGTGTCCTAGCTGCTTTTTCAGCTGTCTCTTTTTTCTTTTCTTGTTCTTTTCTGTATATTAGTTTGAATTCCTCTTTCATACTCTCAAAGAGCTTTTCAATATCATCGTCTTTCATTTTTGCAATACCCTTCTCTGCAATAAAACGAATAAATATAACATCAGGTATAATGCAACAAAACTCATCATACACAACATACACTCACCTGTTACTCCTACCCATTTTTCGAGCTTTAATTTATACTTCTTTGCATATTCACGCCGTCCAATCTTCCAATTTAATATCTTCTGAATCTTTTGAGATAGAGTATAATTTCTGTCTAATGTTGGATTATATCGCCCCTCATACCATTCTCTCCCCATTTCACTTGAGATCACCCAAGCGTTTGCCACATCGGAATCCTCCATTTTGCAGTAGAGGTGGTGAGAAGATATTGTCTCCACACCGCCAATACCAAACTAATACAATATTATCTCTGTGGATATGATGCCGTCGTAATTGCAATTGATATAATTTCTATTTGTTATGTGTTGGGAAGATAGCGGTTGAATGGAACAAAACAGCTAGAGCGACGCCATAGATGATGCATTATTATTATTATTTTATTAAGGGAGTAGGGCTTATTATGGGCCAGCGCAAGGAGTCGATTGGTTGTTAGTTTTTAGTGTTAACATAGCGTTGAGGGCTGGATGATGGGGGTTTATCGCCAAAAATGATCTTTCATTCTTAAAGTGACCGGACGCCGAGTTCGATCCTCGATGGTGCTAGAATATTCTCTCGTAGGATTCTACGGAGGAACTAGTACCGGTATCCTTTGGAAAAAATCAAAAAAAAATCGCGACAATTAAAACTGATAGGAGTTACCTGGTAGGGTAAACTGATGTTCTTATCCGTCTGAGCAAGGAGGTCCCATGTCTGTTGACCTTCCGGGGACAAGCGGGTCCATGTAGCCTTGTTCATCTTTAATCCCCTCATGAAGGTAGCAAAGGCACGATACATGTCCATGTCAACTTCTTCCTCTACATTACCATCTTCGTCGGGATGTCCTTCATGGGCATTATTCTCAAGAAGTGGGGCATCATTACCATACTCATCAGCATCCTCACCAAGGATCTCTGTTACGTGGATGTTCCTTGAGGGTGCTCCTCTCCTTCCTCGGTTGGCCTCCTGAACATTCTTGTCTACTGTGGCTGCAACGTTGAAGTACATCTGGATTTTATCACGGGCTGTTGGGGTATGACCACTGTTTTGAATACCAGTGCACATAACGTTAACCAAATCGTTGATATTCTTCAGCTCGGGGACATTACCGATGAAATGCTTCAGGTGCACCAGGGTTTGGGCTTCATTAATAAACCGTGCAGATGGTGCTAACTCATTGAAGTCGTCTACCTTGAGCTTCCAATTCTGCATGATTTTATGCAAAGCCTGACGCCTATTCTCAGGGATCTCTGACCTTATGATGCTATTCTCCATCTCATCGAGGTTGGCAATTGCCATCTGCGACGCCTCGCCAGTGTAGTAGTCACGCAACTTCATGTATATAGTTTGTGCGTCCCTATCGCCCTTATGTTCCTTGACGATACGTAGACCTTTTGTCTCCTTAACAAGCTTGACGAATACGTTATACATATGAATCTGCATCTTCTCCCATACCTCCTCCTCGTCTGATCCTAGTACCGGAGAGTAGAGGTGGTTAAGTACATTTTCCACACCATGGGCATGGGCGAGGGCATCAAGTTGGCGATCCCATTCAGACCACTGCATAATATTCTCAAGGAGCATTGTGTAATCAGTTAGCGGTCTCTTTCCCTTGAGGAACTGGGTAAGGAGGTGGTTGGTAACTCGCCTTGCCGTCGGACTTGTGGAACGGGAAGATCTTGGGGAATTACTTCTAGTACGGTTGTTGTTACTGTTGCTGTTGTTGTTGTTGTTGTTATCATGGACTCTCATCCTCATTTCGTACGCCTTTATCATGATGTCATTATCCGGTAGTACAGGATTGTTTTCTAAGTCATCATGGTCTTCAATGAATGACAAGAAGTCATCTCTTGTGGTTGTGGTGATATCGAAGTGGCCGGCGGTTATTGTTGGTCCATACCAATTCTGGTTATGATTAAGGAATGAAATTACTCCCTTAAGTTCACGTGCTTGATCGTCTGATAGGGTACTGTTCACTCCCTGGTCATTGACGAATGTTATACTCCCCAACTCTAACCTCGGTCTTCGTACCAGCGACTTTAAGGATCGCAAGTTAGTTTGGCTCTCCCCACGGAGAAGACAATCAATATCGTTAGAATCTGGGTTAGAGTTTAACCATGTGAATACGATGTGATCATAATACACCCGGTTGCGTTCTGTTGACTCCATGGTTCCACGTTAAAGTTTATCTACCACGATAATTATTATAAACTGAATAGCAAAGTCCAATCCCTTTTTGACGAATCTTCCTTCTCAAAGTATGCAATAATTAACTGACTATAATATTGCCACAGCGCTCTATCTGGTATGAATATTACACTAAATCGTTACGGTCAACCTATGGTTGATAGGTAAAGTCCGAGACTCTTTAATCTGTCAACGACAATGGATTATCGTTCGTTATCCGACATAGTATACAGCGTTAATAGACTGCAGTGACTATCGTTGTATATCCCTAGATCGATATACTTGTATTCTTTACAGATTACTTGGTTTCTTTT
>Ga0214480_100562_pt1 | contig 18556 bp, 13 predicted proteins | sample M1_20Mar14CPVII9_3_FD_165042 | JGI IMG/M metagenome (GOLD analysis project Ga0214480, IMG submission 165042) | Marine eukaryotic communities from Monterey Bay, California, United States - M1_20Mar14CPVII9sort6BwellE17 | ecosystem: Environmental > Aquatic > Marine > Unclassified | place: USA... | reverse complement strand
TATATGCGCCGGAGTACAGCGATACTATCCTCTATTAGCCGTAGGAGCCACCGATAGTCATGATGAGTTGTTATTTTGTTTTTATTTTATGAGATTTTGAGATTTTGGTATCCGCGGTCCCAGAAATTGAAATTGCTCTGAGTCCATTTATATCACGATATGCTCATAGCATTCCGTTTCCTCTCTTATATGTTGACAAATATGGTGATCCGTGGCCGCTAACTATCATATCATACACCAGAAACTTAAAGTATCTTGACTCCAAAATATTGGGGCATATCATGTGACAACAAACCTGTCCTATCTACCGCGCTCTCTCGGATTCAGCACTCACTTGCACTTCGTGCAAGTTGTGCCGAATCAGGGAGCACGGGATTCTATGCCATCATTCATATGTTTGTTTATCGATATAGGCAGTGTAGATGCTCTCTTCTGATCGTGATATATATGCTAATAGCATCATCTGTTGTCAACGTGATCCATGGCCACTAACTATCATATCATGAATATACCAAAATTAGAAAGTATCTTGTCAATCTAAAATGCTTAGATGGATGTATATGATAATGTTGAGTGTGTAAGAGGATAAGCGTGGCAAATAGATATCATTGTACTAGTGTATTAATAGCCTGTTAATATGTAGTTTCAATTAAACTTCATCGTATATATCTTGAGATAGCGATATATGTATTATAAGATAAGGCTTGGTTATTGTATCCCATGTTTGTTGTGCACGGATGTTCGAGACGTTAATGGCTGGGGTTTCACCGTGTGGTCGATGCGACATGTAAAGTTTCAACCTGTTGAACATCAGTTTCTCTTTATCTGCCCAGCTAGATAGACCATATTGTTGCCGCAGTCCATCACCGGCGCGAATCTTAGGTATATACAACAAAAAGGAATAGTCTTAAAAACGTGAGCGAGTGAACCAGGGAATAGTAGGGACAACTTACCCGGAATCTATGGAACAAATCATTCCCTTCCATTACTGATGGGTCGAATCCATGTACAACTCTTATATGCTTTTTGACATGAGCAAGTTTATCAAAGCAAATTGTTGACGCTTCTTCTAACCCGTTAGCTGCCAATACATCCATTGGACTAAATTTGAACTGTAATTCTTCAGCCATATCATCACCTTCACTGGTATCCGAGCTAATACTATCTTTGTCTCCATCATTATCATCACTCTGATTGTCAATGTCATCATAAGAAATGCAATTTCTCCGGTGGGCCTCTATGTAACATACCGGGCAGCAATAAGCATCTCCTTCAACCAATTTCATATCCCGAATCGCTGCCGATAATAAAATCTCAGGCATCTGCTAGATTTAACATTTATTAATATATCAACTACCGTCCAAAGAAAAACATTGCAAAACATCTCGCCGCCGTCGTCGTATCAAAGTTAGTTGATGGTTGATTGCCGAAAAAGTCGAGATGAGATTGTTGCTACAATAAAGAGTTAGGCAAAAAGAGTGTGACATTTGCCAGACATTTTTATCTCAGTCGATGCTGCTATGCTAACGATATGGCATCATAATAATAGACCACTTTGCATATACATAGTATACTGCCGCAACAATGGCATCAAATATACCACCTATCTTCACAACAGAATTCGAGTCATTATTAGATTGGTCTAAGAATATCGATCAACGAGTACAAGAATTGCAAAGAATTGCAATTTTATCCTCAAAAAGTAGTGAAGAGTTTCCAAAGATATCCACTGACCGCTACGGCAAGAGGCTTAAACCATCACAAATAGAACAACTTGCCGTTGATCGCAAGGCCATCCGATTGCAAAAAAGAGGCAATCATCCACATCGTCAACCTCGAAAACGCCCTGATGATGATGAACTTACTGGAACACGTGTTAGATATTTTCCTGGAATGGGTGGAGTATTAGGTAAAGAGCTACTCGAGAAGTATAAAGATGGAACATTAACAATGAAAGAATATAGAGATGCAATTGATCGGTATAACGGGCAATGGGAAAGAGAGGAACAACAACGCCGAGCGGATGGTGAATTGTTCTATAATACTGGTCAACGTTGCAAAAAATATGACCCTCGTATTGACATTACACCTCCTGAACTTTATCAGTGTATGAGTGAGCTCAATTGGATTATGAGGCGACATTCAGTTGTCAACTATGAAGTAGATGAGCCTCCACAAAAATCTCAAGTTATCACCACAATACGCAACATAGCAAGATCAAGAGATCGAGATATGTATGATAATTATAACATTAATAACATGAAATTGGATTCGATAGTGGATAGTTTTAGTTATTACTCGGAGAATAAATATCATCATCATCCATTGCACAATCACAGTAGAGTAGTCATGAACTTACGCATGAAAGTCAGATCAATTACAAATGATATATACAAACAGGTCAATGATGACGTACAATTAGATATTATATGCAAGTATATACTCGAATCAGCAACACCTTCACTTAAAGCACTTGCAATGGAAATTCGAGGTGCTATAATTATAATGCAAAGGAGATCACTGGATCATCCTATACCTATTCAAAATCGATTCATGGCCAATGTACAAGCAAAGATTAAAAAAATTGATGAAAGTATAGAAAGAAAGCAATGTTATTTTATCAAAACTGATACGGGTCGTACGGAATTGGATAAAAAGGCCTATATTGAGTTGCCAGACTATATCGAATATGAACTGATTCCAACACTAAATACCCTCGCTTCGGAAGTAAAAGGCAGTATCAAACAGAAGACACAGAAGACATATCTAAAGCAACTTCTTGAAGAAAAAGCATATAAGAAACCATCAAGCGCGATACCAACAAGTACTGTAGTAATATTACAAAACATGCCAATCGGTAGTCGCTTGACTGGTAAAAGATGCTTTATTGACGCATATGACAAAAATTTTGATCAATATACAGTGGTAGATACGGATATGAGTAGGGGAGTTAAGAGGTATAGACTTGAACGAAGGCAGTTCAGGCTAAGAGAGACGCCATCTAGTCAGCCGTCATCACAGCCCTCAAGTCAACCCTCATCTCAACCGTCTGAAGAACCTTCGAGTCAGCTGTCATCACTGATGAAACGAAAAGATAGTTTAGTAATGGATACCGCATCAGAAGATTCCCAGCCTAAGCTGGACGAGTCAATCATTGAATTTGATCGTGTCATGTGCAATGTGTATGTCAAGCTCGAACCAATCGTGGCCGGCTGCAAAAGAAGTCTAATCAAATTAAGAGATGCAAAGCCAAAGAAAGATATCGGTTGGTCTTGGTCATCCTATTCGTTTGAGAGTAAATGGGATGATTTTGTGAAAGAAACTAGGCGTGGTAGGGGCGGACTCGTGTCACTCGTTAAAGAGATTGGTAAAAGAATGGTTGCTGAGCCAGAGGAGAGATATTATAGCAAGCTTCATGCAGTAAAAGTCGCAACATCATATGCCAAACACTCAAAAGAGAGAGGAAATGCCATCCGAGATATGGTTGATAATGGTTGGGTGCCAAGTAAGACAGCGTTGGACAAGGCATTGGTATTGAATGAGGAGGGTCGATTGGTTGATGATGAGTGGAATACCATTCGTGGACATCAGTCTCGTCCAGCCATCATGCTCGAAGAAGAGAGGTATTGCAACATTATAGACAGTACTAAACAACCATCTCGTGCACGTGTCATAGAAGAGAGGATGAATATGAGAGAACATGATAGGCTAGTAGACATATGGTCCAAAAAGCCGGTTAGTGAACTGAAAGATTATCTGAAGAGACGCAACGATGGAATTACAGCGCCCTACAAAAGACAAAGCCAATGGCAACAACACGATAAAGAAGAAAAGCGACAGAAAAAGCGCAAATACAATATATTATTGGAGAAGGACATAATGGCAAAGAAAGCCAAGCTACAAAAGGATGAATCAATGAAGGCACAGCTCAAACACGAGAACAAGATGACACTGATCAAAAAGAAAGTACCATGCAACGAGTGGCAATGTCAACCACGCAATCAACAATACAACCATATTGGATCATTACTGCTCGCTTTACACCCTGTAGATATGAAGATGCCAGAGAAAGAAACAAACTACAAGGTATATCAATTCAAATCAGAGCCTATCATTACAACTACTCTATATACACCACCAAAGTTAATTAATGTATGTAACGAACTTGGACTATCAGGGAAAAGATTATATTTCAGCCCTATACAATTCCCAATCACCAATGTGGAGACTGCCGGAGATAATGAAACATTCGACCAGCTCAAAGAATACATAGTCAAGCAATCATCAAAAGATGGGAACTCTCCAGTTGTGTTTCATAGCACTCAGCCGAGTTGTAAGAGATTTGTTTGTAAGTATACCCTTCGAAAGGAATGGGAAAGGAAGTTTGGAGACAGTCCCTTCTTGCGTTGTAAGTTCTCCTTTTCAGTAAAATGGGATAAATATGGATATTACATCCACATATCCAAGCCCAACCCAACATATGGTGCAAGCGTGGGTTGCTGTATATACGATGAAGACCAGCAAATGATCCACAGGAAGAATGTTGTCGGATGTGAGTTTCATAGTCATATGTAAATGTAACAAACAATATACATCACATAGTCAGCTCACCTGACATTCATTTAAGGTTAGAGCTTATATACTACACCCAGATGCCTAGTATTCGAGAGGGTATGAGTTCGTACTTGGGATGGCGGAGGAATTAATTGTTTGTAATGTTGGTTGAGTTATTGTTGATAACATGGTGATAGTTGTGTCTAGATTGTTGTGTCTAGATTGTTGTCAAAACGTTGTGCATGCTAATTACACTATAAGCTGATTTTGTCCATGCACTATCAACCCCATACAATCTTGCACTAAGAAGAAGATACCAGCTCCACCTCCGCATTTATAGGCATGCTTGTGCATACCTCACCTGATTCCGATATAATCCCTTCCCCAACTAATACTAACATTCTTCCAATACCTCATAATACTAATAATCCCTAATACTACTACTAATACTAACTAATAATCCCACATATAATCACACAAATGATACCATCTCTCATTACTAACACAACTAACACAAACAATCGTGCACTAAATTGACAAAATACCGATATGATATAGGTTCACTGAACTAACAATTTGTGTTTCATAGTCGATTACTTTATGCCACTGTAACTTTCCTACACGGCGTTGTGATAGCAGTATATGTGCTTATTGATCTTTGAGACCATATCAGCATACACAATATAAAGAAATATGGTGAATGCCCATTGAGGTTTTGAAGTTAATGGCTAAACGATAAATCGTGACCAGAATTATGCTGCGGTGAGTTCAGAAATGGATAGACTATAAAAAACTGATCTAGACAGTGTTTGGTGGTATTAGGTATTGTATTGCACTCTTATTGTTGGTTTATTAATGGAGCCGCTTTTTTTTAGCCGCGGGCCGCGGATTCAAGGGTCAAGGACATCCTATTCAGCCCCCGGACTTGTTCCACAGTGGACTAGAATGGAGAGAAATTTCATCGATAAGACCAAGACCACCCATCGGGAATCGAACTCGTGAACTTGCTAATGAAAAAGTACGTAGATTTCTAGTGGAATCCTTCAAAATCGGCTTGAGCAAAAGAAAAAGCTTTTCCCCTTCCATCCCTACCCCTTAAGGAGTTTTACGATGTAACTCTAAAGGTTACATGAAAACTGACTTTTTTCAATTACCTGCACCAACAATTGATAATAGTTTGGACAATGATATAGTTGAGGATAGACCGGGGTACGTAGTATAGGTACATGTGTTTGTTGTATTGATATCTATGTTTTTACTATATATGATACTTGTTGGTCATCTTCTATATATGTACAAACTCTCATAATATTATGTGCACATCTTATGCATCAAAATTTATAGGTTGGACAAAGCAGTCATTGCCAACAAAAAGGATAGACCGGGGTAAGTTATTTACATTCTACAGTATTTTTGCAATGTATATTTGTTATATCTGTGATACTAATGATAAAGTTTTTGTGCATGTCATGTGTCTTTTTTTAGACAAGAACGTATCACCATCAACACAGATCAGAATGATACAGAGTATACAAGGAAGGAAACAAGTCCTACAAGTGTTGATGACTTTCCAATTGATAAGTCTAGTGATGATTTAGGTGCGGCTGCCGATACAACTCAAGGAGCATACGATGTGCCCATTGCAGAAAGATTAAAATTGAGAAGAAAGAAGAGTTCAGCTGCAAAGAAGGATAATACCCCCACCGATGGGGAAGTTAATACACCAAAATTAAATATCAGTTTACGGAAAAGAAAGTCTTTGGTTTTACCTGGTAGTGAATTCAATTCCAGCAGAAAGAAGAGGGTCCCGAGTGGTGGTATTGCTAAGAAGAAGGATGCCGCACGGGTTAGTAATGATATCTCCATGTCAAAATCTAGCAGGAGTTTACGGAAAAGAAAGTCTTCAGTATTAGATGGTGATAAAGATTCCAATACATATACGACATCCTCCGCCTTGAAAGCTGGTGGAAGTACGGAAGAGTCTTGTGCTGAGGAAGAAGAGGAGGAAGCACGTCACTTGGAATTGAAACCTGAGTTAGCTGCCGACTTGGTCGTTCTACCAAGTCACCTCAGAAAGAAGAAGGCTAGTGGCCATCCCCTATGCAAAATTAAGGGATGTGACAAACAGGGTCGCTCTGAGAAAGATGAAATGTGTAAAGCTCATTACAACACGTTCAAGATGGCCGGCAGGAACACAAAAGATTCAGGTGAAGAAGTTGAGAGTCAATTGAAGTCAGACTGTACAGGTACAGTGACTGAACGTCGATCTAATCGAAAGAAAATAGCACCCGAGCTATTTGTGGCTCGACCGAGTACATTAGGAGTAGGTGAGGACGACGAGGAGGAAGCACTCTACCCCGATGTTGCCGAATTGAAAATTCTACCAATACAAGATAGGATTAGGAAAGAAAGTGGTCATCCACTGTGTAAAGTTGAGGGGTGTACAAAGCAGGGGCAAGGTTCAACAACAGATGATATGTGTAAAGGCCACTTTACTCTATTCAAGAAGGCTGGTATGAGTACAAAAGAATCTGATGAGGAGGAGGAGGAGGAAGCACTCTACCCCGATGTTGCCGAATTGAAAATTCTACCAATACAAGATAGGATTAGGAAAGAGAGTGGCCATCCACTGTGCAAAGTTGAGGGGTGTACAAAGCAGGGGCAAGGTTCAACAACAGATGATATGTGTAAAGGCCACTTTACTCTATTCAAGAAGGCTGGTAGGAGTACAAAAGAGACTGGCGAGGAGGCAGGAGTATTTGAGAGTGATAATAAAGACTCCAGTATGTATTTGGGAGGAAAAGTTGCTGCTGCTGAGGAGGAGGAGGACGAAGCACTCTACTCTGATGTTGCCGAGTTGAAAATTGTACCAAAGGAAGATAGATTGAATAATGCAAATGGAATTCCATTCTGTAAGGTTGAGGGGTGCCCGAAACAAGGTCGAAATGAATCGGATCAAATGTGTAGGAGCCACTTCAATATGTTCCAAAAAGCTGGTAGAAGTACAAAAGAGACTGGCGAAAAGATTGTTGTGGAAGAGCTCCCTCCAGTCAAACGTGGTAGGGGTCGTCCAAGAAAGATTTTTGAAATAGATACCTATACCAAACAGGAGAAGCTACTTGTTGTAAATGAACCCTCTCTCGTAAAACGAGGTAGGGGGCGTCCAAGGAAGAATCCGATCGTGGATCGGCCTCCCTTTGAGAAGCGAGGCAGAGGTCGCCCAAGAAAGAGTTCTACAAGTCAACATGCAACAGAGGTCGGAGATAGACCTGATAGCAGCACAATGTTGACGAGCTTGTTTTCTTTTACACGTAAAAGCAGTGAAACATCAGACGCACAATTGGTGGAGGAAGATATTCGAGGGCAACCGATTCAAGCTCGAGGTAAGCCAGTTACTGGACTACCAGAGAAGAGTAATGTTGAGAGGACGATGACTTTAAGGACGAATCGAGTAAAGTCATCGAAGTTGCGGGCAAATGAAGACGCAGTCGTGGATCGGCCTCCCTTTGAGAAGCGAGGTCGCCCAAGGAGTAGGCAACTTTCGCGTGAGGCATCTAAGCTGCAGAATGTCGAAAAGAAGACGATGACTTTGAGGAAGCATCGAGTAAAGTCATCCAAGTTGCGGACAGATGAGACTGATACAGAGGAGCTTGTGGCGACTAAAAGGGATAAGGAGACTGACGTTGGTGTGAGAGAAATGCAATCTGGCAATTGGGAGGTTTGGGTTAGCTATCAAAGGAAACGCTGTGTCATGGGCACATTTCATACGTTGGATGAGGCTGTCCTAGCAAATAGAATTGCTCGTAGTATGCTCATAACAGAAAGGGGTGTATATCTATCTGGTGAAGAAACGGACATAAACATACAATCAGCAAAAGAGGCTATAACGGCTGCTGGGATTACGGCATCTAATCAATCAGGTCAGCAAAGTTCAAAGGACATTGATTATAGTTCTGTTGGTGTATACCAGACAGTCTCAGGAAGCTGGGTAAGTGTTCACACATTACTATGTAAAGACTTCTTTTTTGTGTGTATGTTTCTGACACCTGTGTCAAATCTCTTTACCCCTCAACTTCAGACGGTCATACTAAATTACCAAGGCAAGCAACGTGGTATGGGAACATATAGGATGAAAGCCGAGGCTGTTCTTGCCAACAAAGTTGCACGAAATATGCTTGCGACAACAAAGAACTCGGTCCTTAGTACAGAGGAAAGTATGCAGAATGTCAAGCTAGCGAAAGAGACTGCATCAAAGGCTGTATCTGAGATGCACTCAAGTGGGGGTTCGATCGACAATGAACTAAACGTGGAGCCCGGAACGCTTGCACCCGGTCGTTGGCAATCGAACAAGGTTAGACGAGACTCTTTTGTGTCCCCTTTTGCATTTAATCTTGTGTTTTATCCTCACACTTGTACCAATTGGTAGGTATTCGATGAGTGGCTCACAGATAGGAAGAGTAAGTGGAAACAGGACCGTCAGAACAAGCACCCAAAGGAAGATGATAGTGGTCCCTCTTTGGTGGCTGGTCGTTGGCAGACGGACAAGGTCAGTTGACTATGCAACAGTATGAACCATTTATCAATTAATTACCCTTAACTCACACATCATCTTTTGATAGGTATTTGATGAGTGGTTGAGAGATAGGAAGAGCAAGTGGAAGCTACAGCGACCAAACAGATCGGCAACTGGTAACGATTCACCCGAGAGTAGCACAAGCAAGCAACCCACTTCATCGGACAGGTCAGGGCCTCGTGCTGCTGGTGTTTACATGACAACTCCTGGCAACTGGGTATGTGTCGATGTACTGTGGATATAGTGCATCATTTGGTATCTTGCATTCTAACACATTACATTACATTCACATTATTTTGTACAATATAGGAGGTAAGAGTTAGGTATCAAGGGGATCATATCACTATTGGCCAATCCGCACTGGCTCAAGAGATTATCCAAGGAGAATTAGATGCAATCAAGTTTTCATCACTTCTTGGTGCAACAAAGTTTTTCTCATTGTCTTTTGAACAAAGACAGCTAGCAAAAGAAGCTGCAGTTAAGGTGGTCATCAATGGCCTGCCTAACCAATGGGATTATTCGGTCAAGAAAGATGGCACATCAGTCTTTGAAACTTTATGGGAGGAGCGGAGGAGCTCTAGTACTAAAAGCGAAGAGCTAGAGTATGATTTTTTCAGTGGTGAAAGTGGTGAAGGCGAAGTGGTTGGCCTGAATAACATACTTGCCGTGTCGTTGCAAAACAGGAAAAGAGAGGAGAAGAAGAAGCTAAGTTTGCAAGAGGACGAAGCCGCAGGCGCTTTGCTTGGTCTAAACTCATTGAAAGAAGTGGTATCAAACAAAGTCTCAGTGAAGTCAAGCACAGCCGGCACATACCAAGTTCAGTCTGGGAGTTGGGTAAGATATCTGGAGTAATGTTCATATCTTTGACTGGGTTATAATCTGAATAATTTTTCAACATCTCTTCACTTTCAACTTTCAGGTGGTCCGAATTAGCTATCAAGGCAAACAACGTTATATCGGAATGTTCCCAACTCATGACGAGGCTTCATTGGCAAATGAGGTTGCACGGACAGCGCTCCAGGCATCGTCGAATGCAACCCTAACCATTGAACAGATTGAGCATAACATCAAACTAGCTAAAGAGGCTGCATCGAAGGCTGTGTCTGAGACATATGCTAGTAGGAGCAGTGCCCTGATCCCCCGAGAGCCTGGAAGTCTTGCACCCGGACATTTACAAACAAACAAGGTAAGTTGCTTCTACCTGTTTTTGTTCTATTGATTGTCTTCTTCCTCATTGAAAAGCTCTCACCATTTCAATAGGTATTTGATGAGTGGTTAAGAGACAGAAAGAGCGCATGGAAACTCAATCAACAGATTAAATCCATTTCTTTGAACATTCCGAAGGTAGGAATGCGAGTCGATGTCACATTTGATGAGGGTGTATATGGCGGCGAGATAACTGGGGTCAAGTTATCAAAACAAGTCGCTGAGAAACAAACCTATCGCATCCAAATACGATATGATGAGGGAGATGAAGGAGAAGAAATCGAGAACACAAAATATCCAGACGATGATATAACTTTGCTTCCTAGTAGTAGTGGTAAAACACCAGCGATCACTGCCCAGGATAATGCACAGTGATGAACAATCCCCATGAAATGACACAGTTTTTTAGATGTCTTGTGCAACTTGTTCTCGATCTAGTTGTTTTCTTCAGCTGGAATTTGTGGATCGTAATAAAGTCTAAGCTACTTGGTATTCAAACATGATAATTCTACACTATTATTATCTTAGTACCTCCTCTCCCCCCATCTTAATCATGTTGCATCATCAGTTGACAAGTTACCAAAGATACCCAAACGATCTCTATCCTCAACTAGTGATGCCACTGACGAAGTCACCCTCCTTTGTTGCTTTTGGTCCTCATTATGTTCCATTCTTTGCTGTTGCTTTATTCTATAAGTAGAAGTGTACATTATATCAGTCCGAACTGAATACTTTGTACCATTCTTAACTTCACTACCCTCATGGAGTATATCATGATCAAATATTAATACCGATCCTACTTTGGGTTTGACATCATAGTGTCTAGATTTGCTTGGGTTCTTTACCGAGCCACATAGGAAACGTGTGCTGCCGCCTTTAAACTTGTCATTTAGATATAATTGTACTGTGATGTAGGATGCTTCACCTGCCTTGGGTCCGAATTCCGGTCCTCTTGTGTATTGTATATCTTGATGTGGTGCTGTAAAGAAGCAAATGTGTTTGTTTGAGGAATAGATGAGCACAATAAGCATAAGTTGTGAGTAGATGTGAGCATAAGATGTGAGCATAAGATGTGGACAAAAGCAAACACTTCGCCTAATAACTTCTCTTTGTACTTACCAAAGAAATGTCCTGGTCTGTATACATATAAGAAGAATATAATGAGTATAATTGAATGCATGCAATCAAACCAAGAACACAAAACATAACACATCAACAACAGCATTTAGCACTCACTTATACTTTAGAAATCTCATCCGTTCATTTAAACCAACACTTTTCAAATTCATTACTCTATCATTACTATTATTATCCATGCCAGTAGAACATCTTCTATCATGATCAACACCACTATTACTACTACTATTGTGCTTCTTCTTACTAGTACTAGCCCATGGAGCATACATTAACTTCTTTTCTAATTCCTCATGCCCTTCTATTGCAGATAGTATTCGTTTATATAACATATCAGCCAATTCATCATCATCAATAATACAACGTTCACAACTACGTATATCAGTTCTTAATATCTGTTTACCATTTGGTCCTTGGATTAATGCATTATCGAAACCAATTTGTTCAGCACGTTTTATCAAGTTACTACATTCGGATGGAGTTAGTACGTTATGTAATAGTATTGCAAATTTATTAGTACCTGTTATTGGTATTAATTCTTTAGATATATCGTGTAGTATGACCTTTTTCTTCTTTGATTTTGATGTTGTTGATAATGAAGAAGAGTTATTGGTAGTATCTGTACTACTTTTGACACGACGATGTTTATTGAATAAAGCCATGGTGATTTGTGCTACTAAACAACACCGATAACTATAGACTTTGTTTATACCCTCCTTATTTACGCTACCCTATTACTCATACTAGCTGATACTTCAAGCTCTATGCAGTATTTGCATGCAACGAGGGGCTGATCAAAAAATAATGTGACATCGATTGGCATTAAATTAGGCCTTCTTTCAATCAAACAGTTAATTAAGTGATTTCGAGGTCAAATCTTATACACTGCTAGGCACAATACGTTTCTACTTGATACTCTTTTCTTACTTTTAACTCCTCTATTCTATATGTGCTTTTAAGCTAGCACTCTTTACAGTTTAAACTTGCATAACATACTAATACTGACACACATATTTACATATAATACACTTCACATTGTGGGAGGGTACTATATCTCCCAATCTCTATCTATCTATATATACAATTTAGTACCTGTTGTAACTCTTTTGCCTCGTAATATTCTGTTGAGCTTGTGGTCTTTGTTGTTGTTGTTGGTGTTGTCCTCGTGGGGGAGTCGCTGTTGCCGATTGATTGGTATGATACTGTTGGCTTGGTCTTTTTTGTTGTGGACTTGGCATTCGAGGAGCGTATAGGTATGGATACGGCTGGACGTTGTTTGGACCTTGATGAGGATTTGAAAACGAATTAGACTGTGGTAGACCAAACGAGCCCTGATGAGGTAGTACTGGTCGTTGAGGACTTGCATGTGGGCCTTGTCGATGAGGACCGACACTGTTATGAACAGGAGCAGTGTACACACCATGTTGTGGCCCTACTGAATCGAATGTTGGCACTCTTGATTTTCTAGGTGGGGTATTGATCATATCATGCTGTTGAGGAGGAGCTGGTTGATGCCCACCACATTGACAAGCAGTGTCAACGGAATGAAGTGATGAGACCGAAGAGACTCGTTTCATGGGCTGAGGCGGCCCAGAGCCTGTCAAGACCCCACCATGGAACCTTTCGTGTCCATTCCCTTGTTGTACTGGCTGACCAGACGATGACATCCATCCACCTTGCACTGACTGACCAGACGATGACATTCGTCCACCTTGCACAGACTGGATAGATGACATCCTTCCCCTTGAGGGCGACATTCGATGGGCAGGCAAAGAAGCAGTCTCACCACGAGACTTTCTACCTCCCTTCTTGGCATCTTTCCGTAACTTCTTATCCAGACGAGACTTGCGATGGTGATCTTTCCTTGGGGGCTTGTTCTCCATACGAGAGATTTCTCTATCGATGTCGGCTTTGATCTTGATGAAGAAACGCTCGATTGTCAAGGCTGCCTCTATCTCTCGAATACCATATGTCATGGGCTTCTTATTAAAAGATTTTCTTGACGAGAAAGGCAAGGATGATGGCGGAGTACGTGTCATGCTCTTCTTCTTTTGAGTTGATGATATCATTGAGACTCGAGACATGGTGTCAGACAGTCGGCCATTCTTCTTGATCTTCTCCTTCCTATCCTCAACTCTCAACTTTCTAAGAAGACATTGTGCTTGGTATGCCCTGAAACGAGATTGAATCTTGATGATGAAATATTGCATGATTACATATCTCATAAAGCACTTGTAACCGCGGAAGCAAGTCTGAATGGCAAGTGCCGAGGCATTCTTCACAATCATGGCTTCTGCTTCCATTTCAGCAAGCTTTTCGTCTTGTAATAGCCGTAACTTTCTTCGAGCAAGGTAGCCTCTTGCAGCATTCTGTATACGGATGACAGAAACGACTGCAATTACATATTGAATAAAGCCCTGGTATCCACGGAAAGTAGATTGCTGGGTATATGACAAGATAGGATAGAAATATGATTAGATATGTACATAAACAATACAATGGGACAAGAACAAGTAGAGAATACAACTTACAATAATAACCGCTGCGTCGTCCTCGGCGATTCTCTTTTGTATCAAGATATCTCTCCACCACTTTTGGATACTAACGGAAGCAGAGTATTCTACTCTCCTGATATTCTCAGCTTCATACATTGCATGAGAGACACGGATTCTGTTCACTCTGATGATTGCCAGGTGCTTTCTAACAACAGCTTGGATATCTAATACAGAACAAATAGTGTATGTATAATCCATCTGAGCAGTGTATCGACGCCAGCAACTTTGAATCTTGGTAACAGCATCTCGGGTGTGCTTCCTTTTTGCAAGGTCGACCTTGGCAAGGAATTGTCGGACTGCGGCTTGACATTGTATGGTACAAGCTAGATCCAAAACATAATTCTCATAATCAATGAATCCTCTGAAGTGCTTTTGGATTGTGGTAGCAGCCTGGTGTCTTTGATCAATATCTTCTCGAGCTTGGATACCACGAACGACGGCTTGAATCTTACTTGCAGTCGAATTCAACTTTGCCACCATTGTACGAGCGTTGAATCCTCTAACAGACTTTTGAATAGTGATAATATCAGCAACCGTAAAGAGATAATCCATTCGAACCGTGTATGCAAGATATGTAGCTCGGATCTTTGTTGCGGCATTGTACTGTCGAATAGTCTCCACCTTGTTCTTTGCAATCAGCTTCCTAGCCAAACTTTGGCAAATAATGATACTGTCAAGAGCAATCATATACTCAAAACGACCGTCATATCCCCTGAAGGCGGCTTGAATCTTTGTTGCGGCTGCTCTCTGACACTTCAGCTCTTCCAGTTGTCTCCTAGCAAGTAACGATCTCACCGCAGACTGGACAGTAGTTATATCACTAACAGTAAGTAGATAATCCATCCTTGTGGTATACACTCGATAAGCTGTTTGGATCTTCGTTACAGCTTCACATTCCTTGGCATACTTGACTTGCTGTAGGATACTTAACTCCTTCCTTGCCAACCGTCTCCTAATAGCAGACTGACAAGTGATTGTACTATCCAATATGATATGGTAGTTCAACATTGCATTGAAACCCCTGAATGTCTTCTGGATACTAGTGGCTGCTCTATCTCGTTTGATATGCCAAGCCTGTCTAAGTCTACCCAACTCATTCATCGCCAACTTCCTTCTGATAGAAGCCTGTACAGTGATAATATCACTAATTGTAAGTAGATAATCCATCCTTGCGGTATACACTCGATAAGCCGTTTGGATCTTCGTCGCGGCTTCATTCTCCTTAATATACCTATCTTGTTGTAATCTACCAAGTTCCTTTCTTGCCAACCGTCTCCTAACAGCAGACTGGACAGTAATAATATCACTAACAGTAATACAATAATCAATCCGAGTAATATAACCAACAAACGCTGCTTGGATCGTCGTCGCTGCTTCATTCTCCTTAAGCCATTGCTCATATTTAAGTGTCTCGAGTTGACGCATGGACTTCAATCGACGTACACTTGATTGGATAACAGTAGCGGCTGCAATCATGGTATAGTATTGTAACATTGTATTAAAACCTCTGAATGATTTTTGAATACAGATTGCTGCATTGTCTCGTTTGGCAATTTGCATATCATTACATCGTTTCATGGCAAGTTTACGACGAACGATTGATTGACAAATGATCACATCTGACATTGCAAAGATGTAATTCTCCGATGCAACATGACGTCTCCAAACGGCTTGAATCTTGGTAGCACTATATTGCCTTTTATCCTCAGTCATCTCTTGATACTTCTTCCTTGCATTACTCATACGCCATACACTCTGTACTAATATAACCTTACTCATCATATTAATATACTTCATAAAGGCACTATACCCCCTATATGCGCTTTGTACCCTTACACTGCAATACGAACGAAATTCAACATCACGGATATAATTACGACTGCATAACCATCGTCTAGCAACACTCTGTATTCGAATTATATTTACCATACGTTTCTCGGATGTACGTTGTGCTAGATACATCCGTGCTACTGATTGGAATGGTATAACTGATTGTCCTAATACTGAAAATCCTAATTCTTCAACGGATTGATTTGAATTGATTGATGTTTGGGATGACATACTGTTAGACCGACGGTGTTGTCGTCCCTTCTTCTTGTTACCAACTTGTGACCCACTTGAATTACTACGACGATGATACTTATAACTGCTACTCATCAATTGTGAGGAAGAAGAAGACGACAAGGATGAAGATGAGGGTGTACCAGGTGGATCACGTGATAAACTTCGTTGTGGCGGTTGAGTCATCTTCTTCCTACTTGATTGATCATCAGAAGAAGAAGTTGTTGTTACCTCCAACTCACGACGTGTTAAGGATCGACTACGACGACTACGATGACCTTCAACACTACTTGTTGGTGGAAGAGCAGCTCCTCGTGGTAATGCCTTCTTCTTGGTCACCGACACAGGCTGTCGAGGCAAGGCCGGTGGTTCCCTACTCCGTGCTCGACTTGACGATACTGATCTCCTCCCACTACCACTCCTTCCACCGCTTCTCAACAATGGAGATGACTTAGTAGACCTCCCATCACTCTCATCACTACCAACACTTGATACCACAGATCGTGATCGTGATAAACTTCTACGACGATGGGCATTAACACGTTGTTGACGTGTAGTACTAACATTACTTGAATGTGTACCCTGTGGCTGTTGAACTTGCTTCTTCTTCGTCCTTCTACTTGGACTTGATCCATATTGTGACAACCTCGACTCTTCACTATCACTCCTAACTAATTCGATTGGATCCATGCCTACACTTGAACTGCGTGACCTTCCCTTTGAACTTGTACTCTCCTTCTCAGACGTAGTAGTAGTACTACCATCTACTTCTTTAGTTCGAGCTACTAATCGTTTCCTATCAGATGTCTTCCTTGGACTGATACGTAGTTTCTTCAATCGTTCAAGTTCCTTACGTCTACTAGATGTAGGTGATACTACTTCCTCCTCCTCCTTACTCTCTGTAGTAGATGTACTACTACTACTGAATTGTACCTCAATCCCTTCTGAAGTATTCACACTCATTTCACTTCCATTAGTTTCGTTTGTATCACATCTTCTTCTATTCTTACGGCTCTCATTACAAACACGATCAACTACCTCAATCAATTCAGCAGTTGAATTACTAACTTCTGAACTTTTCGAATGTGAGATACTTAAACTACTTGATATTGACGAGCCGTATGTTGAGTTGCTTATACCGAGGGGCATTGTATCAATTGTTGATGTTCTACTTCTTGCTGGTTTGTTGACCTTTGGTGATGTATATTGTTCAATGGTAACTTCTTGGTTGGTATCTTCAATGATGTTGCTACTCTTGCCAGTAGTACCATCGGAGGAGGTTGATGTGTATATCTCTAATGATGGATCACAATCAATACTACTACTCTCTGCTGTTGTTGTTGTTGTTGGTTTGAGATTATCACTCGGCATATACTTTGCCATCATATCTGCTAGGAATTGATCCTCGTCAATTTGACTACTTATACTACTAGTACGGAGCGATGATTGGCTGTTAGAGTTGTTAACTGTTTCGTTAGCCTTGGATAGCATTATGGAGGTACGCCCTACTACTGGACTTTGAGATCTCATCCTGCTGTGGTTTGATGATCTTGATGATGAGGGCTTTTGTTGTTGAGCAGAACCTCGTCGTAATGTTGACCGACGTTTACCAATTGACATTCCACTCTCCTCCACACTTCTTCCCACCACCATTGCAGTAGTAGTACCAGATGTTCTTCTTCTGCGAGGTGGAGTAACAACCAACTGTGCCTCTAACGATTCATTACTTGCCTCACTTCCCTTTGGTGATACCTCTACTTTGCTTCCTACATTATTAGATCTCGGGGGAGTAATGTTTAATGCGTGTTCTATGTCCTCGTTGGTACTAGCTCCACTACTACTGCTGCTACTATTATCAACTTCTAATGACCGTGCATTGGCAGCATTTGCTATGAACTTTTGACGAGGTGACAATACGTCCATTGCCATTGTATTGCACTGCTTTGTTGCAATGGATAATCTGTCGACTTGTTGGCTTACTTTGAACTTCTCACTGACTATCGATTTATATAAACGCCCTCTAAGGGGCACTGTTTATTGCAAAGCCTATCCACCGCTTGACTTCGATATTGATAGGGCGGCGCTCAAGTAGTAATCTTTGCGGCTTCGATAACCATGATTGGTCTTATTGACAAATCGAAGTGGCATGAAATTCTACTATTTGATCGAAACAGAGATGAGAGATAATGGATACCACAAGACCACCACCAATTGACAGGAAACACCTAGGTATTCAACTGACTGATTCACAATTAAAGTAAGTAGGTACTTGATACATCAACATTTTGCCATATTAGTCCGGATTATTTGTCACTGCATAGCGGTATCCCCGGTATCGCCAGTTTGATTCGTATAAAACTAGTGCTACTCAAATTGCAATGCTTATTGGTACGTAGTGGGGTAAGCACTTCTATTGGAGCGGGGTTGTGGGTCTATGTGGGAACCGCGCTGGTGAGGCCTACAGCCACGTCAA
>Ga0214480_100561_pt1 | contig 18558 bp, 12 predicted proteins | sample M1_20Mar14CPVII9_3_FD_165042 | JGI IMG/M metagenome (GOLD analysis project Ga0214480, IMG submission 165042) | Marine eukaryotic communities from Monterey Bay, California, United States - M1_20Mar14CPVII9sort6BwellE17 | ecosystem: Environmental > Aquatic > Marine > Unclassified | place: USA... | reverse complement strand
AAGAAGAGATCTAACCCAAACAGATATGGGACAGGCAGTTCAGCCAGCGTACACCAATCCATGAGATAACAGATAGATCACTAACTCTGTCAAGCGTGCCACACAGTCAGTCTAAGCATTGTAACCACTATTACATTACCGACACAAGCAAAGATCTACCCCCAAGTAGAAAGTGACAAGCAATTCAGCTAGCGTACACAAGTCCACCGAGATAACAGATAGACCAATCTGCGTCAGTATTAACATAACAGTTCAAGTATAGCATCGTTCCAAACCAACACCATTGACTTTTTCAGCGGAGGGAGGGTGGGCGAGAAAAAGAACAAGGACGAGCAGGAATATATTGTTTTACTGATCAAATCCAACAATTGTTCCTCACTGCAGTGCTCAAGGTGGTGAGGTTGCACAAAAAGTGCACCTATTCCGGGCTCATATTTCTGTGGCTTTTGTTAAGTGTGCTCGTGTGGGGTACCCTCTAAATCATGCCCACTTCAAGTTCAACTATTGCAGGTAGCTCTACCACTACTCTTCCAATTTGTACCTTCCGTGGGCCGGACCGCGAGGGCCCCAACATAAATCAATGGCCCTGTGAATTGTGGTATCCTTTCTTGTTGTAGTAGCACAGCTCGTCTTCACTACTTCATTGCCGTCTACTAATCTGGAGCATTGCCTACGCCAAGAGTTATACCATCCACACATTGATTCATTCACATTGCACACTCCTTCAACTTTCAGTTCACTCCTCGACTTTCTTCGCTCTATCGAACTACCAACTTAACTTAGCGTACGAGTAGCACTATACACAATAATAGGATCGAGCTTTCATCTCTAGATGAAGTTGTTTAAACTCAATATGAACAGTAAAACTAAAAACTGAATATCAGCAATATACCATATGGTTGATATTCACACCTTGCTCCCCCTTCCCCTCGATAAGTCAAAAACATCTCTGTGCAATGTTGATACTGCAAAGAATAAATAAACTTCTCAATCAAGATCAAAATTGAAGCTCATAACCTCTCAATAATCTTGCAAAGTGTCATGAGAAAGCATTTCTCGGCGCCATTTTCAGCCTTTTCGTGTAATACGAAACATCTCAAACCGATCCCTCAGCCCTCCCTCAATCTCCCTCCTAACTCGATATAGGGAAGGTGCTTCATTAGCTGTCGATCAATTCATAGGGGAATAGCGACTTGTTAGTTGTATCTAACTCGTCTAATATAAATAATCTCTCTAGACAGATATGTTATCCCGACGAGCAGCACAACGAGCACGTAATCATTACCAACCAACATGCAATAGTTCATCAATAGTATGTTCATCTGCATTAAGTTGTAGTGATAATGACTTTGTCACATTTACACAAGAACCCGACGATGGACAGCCACCGTCATGTTCAACTTATACCGATGACATTATCAACGGTTGTGGTGTTGGTTTGTCATCATCAAAGAGTAAATTAGTACAGTGGGTGGATGATGTTAATGACGGATTATGCTCACCTGTCGTTGTTGGTAAAAGCTCGACCGGTAAGGTTACTGATGCATCCACAATCACATCATCGCCACCCGAGCCCATTCTTAAAAAGATGCAAATTGTCCCACCACCTGAATCACCACAACCTGAATACATATCATTTGATATATCCAATTCGACTAAACAACAAACACAAGCTCAACCACCTCAAATCTATAAACAATGTGAACACCTAGTAGCAATCGAGGTAGAAGAAGATGATACCACCGCTTCACTCTCTTCACAATCCGATGATGATGATGATTCCGATATGACAGATGTTACCACAAACAATAATGGATTATCACCTAAAATATATGCCTATTATACAACCTCACCCGCTGCTATTGCCGCTAAGGCAGCTGATGAAGAAAAACGTAAAGAGATTGAAATGAATCAGAATTGTTTCGCGGTATTTGGATTAGTAATTGAACCTTTATGTTCGGGTGCTATATTTGATACTAAATATTGTGGATGTGAACAACCCTTTGGTACTAAGGACGAAGAAGAAGAGGAAGTGGTTATTAGTTGTGTTCCACATTGGTGTAAGGATAATTATACAGAGGATGGTAAGATTGTTGTAGAAGTTAGTGATGATGAGGTATCACAGGAGGAAGAAGATAAGAATGTTGCTCTTGTTGCTACGGAGTCGGATGTCGTAAAGGCTAATCAGGTAGATGATGAAGTTGTGGTGTTTGAGGATGGTGATATGATGATGTTAAATGATATTCAAGACCTCAAGACCGCTGCTGCTTCTGAAGAAGAAGAACCCCCGTCGGTACTGGAAAGGGATATGATGTTAGATGAGCTCGAGGTGCAAGAGGCCATCGTTGTTAAGGAAGAAGATCCCCAAGAACAAGAACAAGATGATGATGATGAAAGTGATACACCAAGTATTTGGTCTGTAGATAACAGTGACGGAGAAGAGTGCATTAATCAAGAAGTTAATGCCTCGCCTTTGGCTGCAATGGGTGCAGCTAGCACTATTGTATCAAGTATGATGAGCAGTTCACCAAGTGATGAGAAGGTTGATAATGAAGATGATATGTTGTTGGATGTGGAGGATGGAGTTGAAGCTGTTGAAGAGGAACTTCAAGAAGAAAAAGATGCCGTCGTTGAGGATGAAGATATGATGGTGAATGAGTCTCAAGATGAGATTGTCTCGTCTCAGGAGATTGATAACAACTCAAATGTTGATGATATGACCGACAGTGATATGTATGAGGCCTTGTTAGAATGGGAATAAATGGTCTGGTCGGTGGAGCATTTACTTAGTTTATTGTTCTAATATGTATAACCATCGGTTCTATGTCCTATCTTTAGTATTACTTGATGGAAGACCTCCAAAGCGGCAATAACTTATTCCTTGTCGTTTTAAAATCCCCCCCTCCCATGTGTGTTTTTACATACTGATATTATCGCAACCACACATCTCTACGGTACTAGTACTACCCCATAGCATACTCCAATAGAAACATAAGCTGTATTAATACTAAAACTTGATATTAATCATTGCAGCCAACTCATCCATATTTTTTGCAGCTCTTTCTATTTCTATCTTGCCATCTGAAAAGTATTTCTCTGGCGGCGTGTATGATGTAGATGTTGTTACGAATATAGCCATGTATGCACTACCATCCGCTGGAAGATGCGCGTTATCATGATTTATGATTATTGAAGAGAGAAGATGGTAACAAATGTTAGTAAATGTTCACACGAATTCACATGATAAAAAGAATACTAACGCGGACTTTCCTTGTTCAATATTTTGCTCAATCTCTCTTGATAGTTCAGTGTCTGATAAAAATGCACAAGATGTGAGCAATTTGAACAAATAAAGTCCACACATTCTATACTACACACATATCATCATCTACTTACATTCAACAATATCATCAGCACGATCCGATAAAGTTTTCATCGCCTTTTTAATACCAAATAATCCACTACTAGTACCCACCGTACCTAAATATCTTCGTACATTATCACCTCCAACATCACAAATTTGTTTATAATTTGTTAGTAGATAATCTAAAGTTTCACGACCTTCCCGAAAACGCTGTTCTGCTTCTTCGGGTGTTAATTCTTTTAGTGTGCCTACTTTTATTTGTGAATTGTCTAATACTACTGCGTTTGCATTGTTAGTTGTGGGTATTCTAGTACTAGTAGTAGTTGTTGCAATGAGGAATGTAGTAGATATCTTATTTAGAAATGATCTTCGTTGATATGTTTGCTGTTGTTGTATACTTTCATTATTCTTTACAGAAAATGCACCCGTACATGGTGGTAATATAGTACAGAGAATTGCAATGGATATCAGTAGCTGCTTTGCCATTGCGATGAATGATATTTATACAGCGCTACTTTCCGCTTCCTCTAACATGTCCAAATGCGATTTACACGAGGGTAGAGATTTGGCGATATAACGGTATCTACATCTCTCTCGACCTCGGCAATATTGTAGCGGTAGTGTGGTTGCTACTCACTCAACTCACGGACACATCATACAAATTCTGCAAGTGTTGATATCTCTAGTGTAATATGAGTGATGAACTCTGGAATAATCATAGCGGCATTGAACTCAGGGTCTTAGCGGCTTCACATTTAATACTCTATCTATTGTACAATATAGATACTGCCCGTGTCTTCTTCTGTGGTTTCCCGCTACCATCCACCTCCCAAATAATCTTATCTGTTGATAATCGGATACTTTTATGTCATATATTCAATAATAACATGACATATTGATGTATTTTCACATTAGTTTGTTGTATATGATCCATGTGTCACCCTATATCCCTCTCATATTGTCTTTACTAATATAATAACCAATATAAAGATACTAAATGGAAGGAATTGGGAAATAAATCCACCAACAGATAAAAATCTCCCCTTAAAGAATAATAGGAAGCATAACTTTATCATATCCCAATTTCTAATACCATATGCGCTAATTTTCATATCGTTCAGTGCATAGGCGACATGAGAGTGACAATTATCACAGCATATATTGTGCATTCTTTATATTATCGAGCAATAATATGAAACAAAGAAGTTCATTAATATTGTATTGTACATTTTGAAAAAGAGTAGACAGAAGTGCATAACACAACAAAATATACTCACCTAGTTCTATATTCTTCATTAGCTTTCATCACTGACTCATCCCATTGCTCTGCTCCACCTTGGAGGTTGCTAATACCAATCCGTAGAGCCCTTGTTGGACGTCCAAATGCCTATGTTAATAATCGAGAGAGGTAGAAGATATTGCTCATGAGAGACACATGACTAAGTACAAGGTATGCAACCATTATCAACATTTTATGAACAACATAATGTAAATATTATATTATATGGCAAGAAAATCAGTATATATATTGACGCATACCATTCTCCCTCGGTCTCCAACAGAAAATGGACCTTGAAAATCATTTGCAATCCCTTTTGAACTCGCAATACCCATGTGTCCTATGAAGGGGATTAGCCAAGTTATCGGTGGTAGTGGAGACCATAATATGGTGAATGAAAGTGGATGAAGATCATCGTTTACATTATTTGTATTGTTGACTGCACATGATGTGTTATGATTGTTTATTCTTCCTGATGATAATTCTACCATTGTATTATTGGATGGTTCTGTACGCTTGTGGATTGTCATCAATCACTTAATATCGTATTTACTCTCTGTCTATATATATACACTACGCTCCTAGAGATCGACCCGTCATCAGCCTCGCCAATCCAACGAGCGTTAAAAACTGATCTAATGATAATACTGGTAAGAACTTACATTAGTGGCTGGCTCCTCAACAACCTCCTCAACCTCAACTCCTAGAGCCTCAGTTCCTCTCTTCTTCTCTTAGACACGATTTGAGGATGAAATTGGTGATCAAACGTTCTTATGCCCCAACTCTCATATGTTGCATCAGATTGCATCTAACTCTCACGCTTTAATCATTATATATTATGCTGCCTCTATTTACTTGAACATGGGCTTATCTTCTGCAGATCCTACGCCATTGAACTCTGGGTTTTATTGGTGTGAATACGTATTGAATAACTATCAGCTTATACTACTTCACAAAACTCATCAAACAATTTCCTATCCTCATACAATACAAATTCTGTCTAAGCAATCATATATTATATCAACAATATGAGTGATGAACTGTGGAATAATCCAGAGTTACAAGCACTATCCCAACAGTCACAACAGCAATCAATACACTACTCTCAAGAAGAAGAACGACAATCTCAAAAACTCCGTAAAAGAGCAGCACGTGAATCTTTCTCCATATCCTCCTCTACTTCAAAAAAGAAACATAAACCAAAATCAATAGAACAACTTAAACATCATAAAGAATATACACGTATAAAATACAAAAAGAATACCAACTATACTAATGAATTAGATGTTAATGGTAGTATTGAATATTTAGTACGTAAAAGGTTAAATTCAAAGAGTGAACAGAAGAGATTGAAAAGGATTGTGAAGGAGAGGAATGATAAAAGGTTACATTTAGATGATGAAGATCTACCACCTTCTGCCCTTTCTTCCTCTTTAGATAATGATGGCAATGTTGCAGCAGCAGCATCAAAGAGTAATAGTCATGATAACAATGTTAACTGGAACTATCTCAATGAGGGATATACAACCATGCCTAGATCAGATGCACAAAAGTTATCTTATTATGTTTACAACAATCGAGGTAATAGAAAACGCAAACGTATGCAAAACAATAAGTCGGCATCAAATATTTCTGCTGCTATACAGCAGAAGAAGATGAGAGCAATACTAGAAGAAGAAGAAGTACGCTCCTCCTCTTCTATATCATCTACATCCACATCTACCTCACGGGGCAGAGGAAGTGGAGGACCACGCTATAAAACATCATTGGAAGTAGCAGCAAGGTAAGACACTATCAACTGTTTGTAGAATTTAGTTGAATATTGTGAAATCAAGTTTGTATGAAATGTGTAATCGTGATTGTAGTTGATTTCGTGTGCATATTGATATAGTTTTGTACCTTTTACTAACCTCCCCCCCCCCCCCCCCCCTCTCTTCTATTGAATGCTCGTCACTAATACAGGTCGGGATGCACAAAGTGTACAATGGAATTAGAAAGTGGTATACATGTGAAAAGTTTACATGATATGAATTGTCCTCGAAAGAAGAAGAGTCGAAGGAAGGGTGCTATGGATAGGTTGTTGAATGGCAGTAATCCTATGTTGGAAGAGATGAATTCATCCACCTTTGGTATTAGCAGTAAACCAAAGAGGAAGAAACGAAAGTATATCAAACAATCCCAAAAGCCACCTCCCTCACCAAAGTATGAACCAGAAAACAATACATTACCCCGTTCCTTCCCATTACACTTTAATGCGTCACAGTCATCATCCAATAATAATCGTAATGATTTATATCAAGGGATTAACAAACAGACGAAATGTGGATTAGACAAGTTAGTTTTTAGGAGTGGTAGGAATGTGAAACGACTTTGGGTACGTTTAGTTGCCGGTGGTGATGGTAGTTTGATGGATGACAGTGAGTTGTCTGATAGTGATGATGAAGAAGATAAGGATGATAACAACCCTAACAACAACATATTAAAGAAGGAAGAAGATACCAAGGAAGAGAAGAAAGACTCTGATTCAATATCAAAAATGTCATCCAATTCATCAACTTCCTCACTTCAATCCTCGTCATCGTCATCTTCATCCAACGAATCCTATATTGAACCAATTTGTCAATTAACAAACACAACATCCATCATAGATACCACAATTGTTGATACTGCAAACAATCAAGATGAAGACGAGGATATGCATGATAAGAGGAGTAAAAGAGGCAAAGGACGGAATCCAACACTCCGATTAATGGAAATGGTACATTCCTTACCAAAGGATACATATCGTAATTCCTATATACTAAAGATTGGACAAGAGTTAGGAGCTAATAAATTACTTTGGGAGGATAAGATACAGCCTTTACTTAAATCTACTGCTGTTGATGTAGATGGCAGTGGTGGAATGGGTTCTACATTGGCTAGTCAATTACAGGCACTTAAATCATTTTTAGGAGTAGATGGCAATACCATACACTCACCACCATTATGGATGTGTGATCCAAGTTTATCAACCAATCCAATAGCTTTGAGAGATTACATGAATAAACTACGTAAATCTTTGTTAAAGAATGTTAAGGAATGGAGTAAGGAACACAAGAGGTTAGAAGCTGCTAACTCGACATTGGAAGAGAGAGTGACTGCTGGAGAGGCTACGACTAACGAGATGCAGGAAGGAGGAGAGGGTACCACTATAGATGATAATGAAGTGCATACCAAGTCGACAACAACAAAGATGGAAGACATCGAGATATTTGATCCCTCCCCAGTCAAAGGAGAAGAGGGTGATCCAGATGAACTCAAGATTCCTAGTTTCAAACCTTTGAAATCACTCCTCGACTCACAGGAGACACAACCAAATCCCGGAGGTATTGACAAGTATGCCAAGTTTATACATGAATCTAAGATTGATATATCAAATGTTGATGTTGCATTGGCTTGGTTTATGGCACAACTTACTTCTTCCAAGGCAAAACTAATAGAAGCTGAACAGCAGCAGCAGAATAACTCCTTACAAGAAGATAGAATCACCCTAATAAAGGAAGCACAAGAAGAAGTGAATCAGTGGAATGAATCAATACAATCATATCTTCAATTAGTTGAGTCATTAACAAGTGTACGAGATGCACAATTTTATAAATGTGGTGATTTATATCCACAATGTGCCCCACTTGCTACTGCTGTTATGACGTCTCAATCGTATATTGCCAATGGCAGTGGTGGTGATAGTATTGAATTAGGTAATGGAAAGAAACATAATCCGTTCAACGTTAAATCAGAGGAAGAATACGATGATGAGGAGGAGGAAGAGCCTGAGTTAACTTCAGATGAACATATCCTACATCAAATACATCTCTCTGCAACAGATTTATCTCGACGTGGACGAGATCAAAACAAGCATCTAACATCATTCACACCCATTCATCTTACCACGGGTATTGCCATGTTAACTGAGATTCTACCACATAATTCACCAGCTGTCGAATTAATATCAAGACCATGCTGTCCCGACTCTTCAGATATTAGAACACCATTCGACTTGGTTAGGAATATGATTACATCAATTGAAGAAGATGGTACGTTAATATCTGCTCCCGATATGACGGGGTACATTGATACACGGAATAAGATTATTGATGAAGTATTAGTCAAGGCAATACGTGATGCATCAATGGTATTTCGAAAGTGTGTTGAAAGTGATCCCGAGGATGTTAATCATTGGTCTTGGTATGTGGCTACCATGCTTGGTATGCTCTGTATCGCTTATGGCTCGTTTACTTCCTCAATCGATGGTAGCAATGTTAAGGAAGAGGAGGATCATCAAACAAGAACACCACGGTATCAATTGGAATGCTTTGATGAAATACGATGTAATGCATCTGTTGCATTGGCTGATTTTCTCAAGTTTACTCAAGACCACGGATGTCCAATGTTTCATTTGGCATCTACTTCCATGTTGGAATGGGACAAGGCCATACTTCTATTATACCGTCCACAGTCTCTATCTGAGTTTGGATTGGATGTAAGAAGACTGCATGCATATCACACTTATCAATGGGCAACAAAAGCCAATACTACTGAATCTTCAATTATAAAAGTACGCCAGTTATGTGAGGCAAACCTCTTGCCTAGAGATGCCTTACTTGACCTACTAGCTTGTGCCGTTGAGAAGAATCCTTGTAGGAGAGAGAATTGGGTCCATCTTGTCAATGCTCTGGGTAGAGTATATGCATCAACTGGGAACAACCATGATGAATGTTTACATAGTGAAGAATCAACTGATCAAGAACGTCGAGACTGCTGGTGGGGCAAAGACCGTGTTTCAACATGGAAAGAAGAGTTCTTTAACAATTTGCCCAAGTCCGCTACACAGGCTGTGAAACCAGAGTTTGTCTGTATTGTTTCTCAAGTAGTAGAATCTATATTGGTAGACTCTCCTTATCAAGATCATATCAACAAGGAGGAGACTTTGAACGAAAGTTCAGTATCTATGCCTAACCCCGGCGAATGCATGGAATGGATATGGGACCCTCAAGATACAAGTGATGTGGATTATGACGAAAACAATCTTAAAAACGATTTGCTTCCATCAACTAAAGAAGCAGATCAATCTCAAGAAGAGCTAGTCCACTCAATGGAGATTTCACATCATCCAACTTGTGAAGCAATGTGTATGAATATTGTGGTCGCCTCCCACTTATTAGGAGTATGGCACCCTTTTGTTTGTAATTCGATTTGGTTATTTTCAGTCAAGCTTTGGCAATCACAACAACAAACTATATCGGATGACAAATCAAATGCATATGCTGAGGGTTTGGCCTGGTTGAAAATGTATGGAGTAGATGCATCAGTATATATCCAATGTAGACTAAAGCATTCAAAGTAGAGCATGGGTAAGTTTATAATTAAGAGCCTATTCTTCTAGCATGCCGTTCCCTTCACATGACACCTAACTAACTCGAATCTTACTATCTGTACCTATCAGAAGGTTGCCGCATTAAGTCCATTGTTATCAGCCAGCATATGATTATAGCTCACCATCGTTGTCCAACAAGACGGAAGCATCATCAGAAGTAGTATCAGCAGCTCTCATACAAATAGGCGGAGATGAATAACTTATATCCCATTCCTCCCGTGGCGTAAGGGTGAATGAATGAACATTGCCTTTTCTATTTAACTGGATATCTTTTGCCATACCGAATCGTTGAGCTAGATATATGAAATCATCCAAATCTTTTGTACAATTTGGGTCTGTCATGTCAATAGATGCCGCCATTATCTCGTGTTCGGCATTGTCTAGCTCTGAAACTCCTAAACTGAAGAGTTCTTTGGCAAGTCTTTCGGGTGTATAGCCCATGTTTATGGCACCTACCTCCCAGCTCTCTCTATTGGGATTGTGAAGAGGTGGTAAAGATTCTGGGATATCTTCCAAGAGCAATGAAGTCCACATGCCGTGTATATGTTTGTGCCAAAGATACTCATACAATTGGTTGTATACATAAAAGACTTGATAGTTTTCTATTTCAACAGCTGTTCTTGGTATATTCAAGGCAGTCATGAGATCATGTACATAGGATTCGTTGAGATTTGCGTTCCAACCTTCTCTCATGACACTTTGTATGGCGTCTCTCCACCCTGAGTTGCCATTAATATAGTGAGGAGCGGTGAAGTGACGACCTGCCTCAGCAATGAGAACAATCAACCTATAAACTTGTGGTAGACTCTTTGGTTGAAAATGGTCAAAGAATCTTAGCTCAATGCCGTAACCAACAGACATGGGTGGTATTGCGTCGCCTTCCATTGTCTCGTGAAGTTTCTTCTTGTCATATTTTGTTCTGATATCTGCACCCATACCATCTTCTGTACATTTGGAAAGGTTATCCCAATAGCCAGATGGTACAGCGTCTTCATCGTCTGGGAACATCCAGTCAAAGCCATCCGTTACATATCGATCATATCCTTTGGATTTGAATTTACGAACATCTGTTGATCCAGGAATACCCCAACCCGTCGACATAGCCCGATAAGAACCTTCAGTATAGATTCCATTATCACATACGGCATCAGCATCGGCAGACCCAAACACGGCAACTAATAATGGCTCGATCCATTGTATCATGTTTGACAGATTCGTCATCGCTTCAATCCACTCTATATCAGGAGACTTACGTCCCCATGGAAGCAAGAAGTTATGGGGACTGCTCTCCTTATTATAATTTGGGTTACATTCATCAGGATTGAGTAGAAGATGTTCGTCACGAGCTATCCGACCATCTGGGGTATGGGGTAGCGAGATGCTCACATGATAGCTCCCGGTGTAAGCCTTGAGAGGACAGCTATTGTCACATGATGCACACTATATATACAATAAAAGCATATTAGAATGATAATGAGAAAGTGGAGATACAAAGAATTATCATCGAAACTTGCACCTGCAACTTACCGTGTGCCAATCTCCTGCTGTTCGTTGGTACATGCCCAGCTGGTTTGTCATACCTGCCAACGGCTCACTAATAGGGCCAAGTCCTATATCTCGAATCACTTTCCTGAAGAAAGGGTGTTGATTAGCCATCTTAATGTACAGAGAGTCGTAATATTGGACCTGTTTGTATGTACTATCAAATGACGCTGTTTTATAATCCCAGCTAATGGCCTCGATCATACTTTTGTAAGTAAGTGCAACATCGTCAGCGCATCTCCTCCCAGAATACTCTGTTGAATCGAAGAGAAGAATCATTAGGAAGTCGAAGTATTTGTGTTATTTGTCTCTTCTCAGACATACATACCTGATACACCATCATCATTTGCTTTGACTATCATTAAATGTTCATCCTCAGTCAAGCCATATATCGAACCATATCTAGACATGTCACGCCTATCGAGGGAAGAAGAGAGAAGGAAAGAAGAGGGAAATGTAAGTCTAAGTTGCAGGTTGGGTTGATGTAGCATACCATAGAGATACTTGCATAAGTTTCTTAGTATCAATCGCATAAACTTCCAAGCCATTTATATTGCGGTGAGCGAGCATGCTCTCGTGCTCTAAACCTACACCCCAGTTAACACACGCTCGTAGTTCTTTCCGTTGTTCTTCTGAACGTCTAACAATGCTAATCGACTTAACATAGCTACTTGGGCTACTTCTCAATCTCCTCCTCGCAATAGATGAGATGAGGTTCTTCTCATTATCATTATCTTCATCTTCTTCGTCCTCTATATTGTCGTCGTCAATACTTAGCGTCCCAACGTTGATATACACATTGGCCCTGTCACAACTGCCTGGTGGGAAGACACAAACTTCATAATGACATACACCCTGTCCAGTGAACAGTGGTTCAGGAGTATACTGCACTTGATTATTAACTACTTCACAAGTTCCTTGAGCTTGAGTCGTAGCAGTCAAAGGAAACCTTCTAACAATTTTCTTCACTGTTACAACAACTCCCTCTGGATACTGATCATTATCTATTGCATTAATGGTTACAGAAGTGCCAATAGGTGTTTGGACGGTATCGTCGGCTGCATTAATAGACTTGGTTGGACTTGATGTTGGCTGTAGGGAGAGATACATCAGATGTGTGAGTTGTGAGAAAGGATACCATCAGACGAGCAAAGAGGAAACAGAAGACATGTCAAATTAACGAACACTCACCTCATTAGATGGGGCCTTAGAAGGTGATACAGACGGGGATCGACTGGTTGGATTGGAAGTAATAGCTCTTGTTGGACTAGTCGTTGTTGGGGATTCTCCATCTTCTTGTTTTTGAGTTGGTTTCGATGTTTGACTAGACGCACCCTTGTTACTCTTGGCTGTCTTCCATGGGTATTTCTTCCAAGGGGGGGCCTTGCTCTTCTATTCATATGTAGAAATATAAGAAAACAGAAGTGTTAGGTCAGGGGATGTAGAATAGAAGAAGCCAATACGTCACGCCAGATAAATAGTTCAACTTACTGATTTCAGGTTGATACCCTCCATAGTGGGTGCGCTAAACATTCCACTCTTCCCAGCTTCATCATTCGTCTTGCCATAATTAAATCCATTTATATTATTAATATCTGTTGGATAAATACATATTGTTAAATATTCGGGTACGATTGAATCATTATCATTGTCGAGGCATTGATAATTAATACCATTAATATTGTATACTCCCGAATTAATTGTAGTAGTAGAGGGTGGTGCATTATTATCATTGGTAGTATTGTTATTAGTAGTATTGTTGGTGGTAGTATTATTAATTGGATAACAAACACAAGCATTAACCAACTTTACATCAGTAGGACTACTAGTTGGAAAGTCATTTAATCCTCCCCTCCCTTCGTCTTCCAATTTAATTATTCCCCCACTCCTTTCACCATCACCAAGACGTAATATAATTATAGAAATGACTGTAGCAACACTACCTAATAATAATAGTAATAATAGTATTAATGTTGGTATATGACAACATCGTGTAAAGAATGCTGCTATTTTCTTCCGTCTTGTAGATGAGTCATCAGAATCGGAGGATTGTACAATAACTTCATTCCAATGATATTCATCATCATTAATATCTCTTCTACTACTACGCCTTCTTTGCTGCTGTTTATTCTCCTCCCCTTTCTTCTTTTTATTAAATATAAACAATGGATGATGTCCTCGTATACCTGATGAATCTGATCCTTCTGATGTAGTTGGTTTAGATCCTCTCGTAGTTGTCGGGTCTTGTACTAATGTACCTTTTTCTATATCCTCTCCTTCTTGTACCACCTCGGTAGTACGACCTTTCCTCTTGTTATTAATAGCACTACTTAATCCTAGGATATTTAATACACTCTGGATAATACCCTCTTCTTTACTCTCATCACTACTCTCTTCAGGAGCAGGCCGAGGTGAATTTTGACTATTACCATAGTCTACAGAAATTTCTTCCCACTGCAATGCAGAAATTTCTTCCCACTGCAATTAATTAGTGCAATAAGAGAGGTAGAAGTGAGATTAGATTTATGTGTGTATCATAATATTATGAAACACAAAAGCCAATACACCCTTCACAAATTATAAACTTACACCAAAGTATCGATCTGATTTATTATTACCTCTATTCAGTCCACTACGGCGGCGGCGGCGGCGGCCACTACCACTATTTCCAGAGGATTTCGATCCATCTGTAGGGGTTTCAGGTGCTGATAGATTGTTGGGATTGCTACTACTAGCCTCACGTGAGGAGGGTATTGCAATATTGTGGAAAGATGACACATTGTCTTGACTCTTGGTACGTCGAAGTAGGCCACTTTTTGAATCATCCTGCTTTGGTATGATATCAAACGGTAGTCCCTCCCTTGTCGATTCGGATATATCCAATACCTGCTGAAATGAGGTATTAACATTACCTTGTTCCTCTTCATCTTTTGATAGCCGTTTAACTAATGAGGAGCTCAATCCAAATTCATTTGATCTACTTCGTCTTCGTCGTGCTGGTTTCCTACTTCCTTCTTCCGTACCTTTCTGCTGCTCATGCTGCTGTTGAAGTTGTTTGGGAGGTGGCGGTGGATACTTTATTAACTGCTGCCCGGCACTTGCATTAGCTGCTGAGGTTACTCGTTCGAACTCCTCAGGTGTATACATAACAAATTCAGATAGATTGTTATTGCTTTGTGATAATACTCTTGGTGGCGGAGGAGGTGCCTGTTTCTGTAGTTGATTTCGTTTTGGCGGTGACGGAGGAGGTTGAGAACGGATAGATGCTACCGTCCTTGGATTGTTGGGTGATTTACTACCATTTGATATTGTAGAATCGCTATTTGGAGGAGATATACCATTTTGCTTTTGACTACTTGTTTCAACATTCTGAGAAGCATTTTGCTGTTGAGGAGGAGGTGCCGGTATTATATGATATATCTCACGAATACTATTAACTAATTCTGAATTCAAATCATAGGATCTCCTATCATGATTCTGTTGCTGCGGTTGTCGTGTTGTTGGCACATTATTGCTGTGCGGTTGACTATGCTGTGTTGATTTTTTAGCTATGTTCCCCGAGTTGCAAACTGGTTGATAAACCGCCCGTCGTTCTAACAATGGCGGTGGACTACGACTTTGTTTTGTCGTACGATTTGCAAGTCTTCTATCAGAAGTTGAACGTTGTAATCGACCTCTACTTGATGATCTAGATTGATTATTGTTTTGTGCACAAGATGTGTTCACTTTTTCTTCTATCTGTGTATTAGAATGAGATGTCGGCACTGAGCCGCTGCGGCTGCCTCTGACATCATTAGAGAATGGTGGTGATGGCATACCCTGTGATATATATCTTGGAGCTGTATTAGATCGTCCCTGCTGAGAAGTTCTTCCTCGACTATTGTTGCTACTGTTGTTATCGGGGCTGTTATTGTTAATATCACTGGTGAGAAGACTGTTATTATTATTATAAGTGTTGTTGTTGGATAAATACGAAGCTGTTGTTGTTACTAAATCAAGATCGGCAATGCTGCTGCCATAGAAGGGAGAGGAGGATGCACCTGGTGGATCGACGGGCGAGCTGTTGTTGTTATCCTCCATCAATTCATTGAGGGTAGACTGAATTGCTTTGAGTTCTTCATCATCATCATCTGATGATGACAGGTATAGTTTGTTAGGCATGTCAGCTATAGATGGTATTGTTGTTAATTGAATGGTAGAGGTGTAAAGTAGAAGAGTTCGATGAATGTCATTGCCTAAAGCTTGAATGAAGACAGGGGGTTCTGAACTTTGTCTGAGAACAGTCGCATTAAAATGATGAGGGGGTTCGTGTTCATTTGAGTTCGAGGCAATTCTAAGATACCGAGGTTCCTAGATGTAGGCTAGTGTATGTCTCAGATGCACAAGATGACTTACATTACTGCGCAGAAACTGACCACTAAGATGAGTCATAGTGACATGTTGAGAGAGCATTATAGAATTCAAAAGATCAATAGCTCGGTGTCCAGGCAATGTTTGAATGTTGAGCCACTTATATTTGTTTGCAGCACCTTTACATGATATCATATACAAATCGAAATACATTGTCATCATTTGTCAATTGCAATTGCAATTCGAAACAAGGTTAACCGCAGTAACGACTATTACTATTACAAACAGAACTTCACAGTTCACATTCACATCAAAAACTTACAATTAAACGACTATTACAAACACAACTTCACATCAAAATATTTACATTGAATTAAAGATATCAGTATAATAAGGTACGTTGATTCAATTCATCGGTGAATACAACACAAGATATGTTTCATGTTTCTGCAATTATATCTAACTTAGTAATTAATCTAACACTGCTCTATTATCACTTATTCTTCTACTCTCTCGACGACTCTCGACCTGCTCGACAATATGCCATCGTTGTCATCCTCGATGACTACATATTGTGTCCCTCGTCATTATCGAACTATAATATGAAACCGCATCTTGTATTTGCAACACTACGGCTACACGCATCGCTTCTCACCACTCTTCTCTCGAACTGTCGGTCTCTCGACATGCACAACGCCTATATCATGTCATATCATCACATCTACAGATGACACTCTTATCTACAAAAGTGAAGAACATTGCCATGATGTGTACAGCTCTTGCTATCATCGTGGCCAGTGCTGTATATATCATCGGTGAACAACAGAAGAAGACAACCGCCGGACTACGTCATCATCGTCGTGACGATGATAAAGTTAGTAGAGCCCTACGATTTATGTCACCAGTACCATGGCCAGATATGGGAAAAGAGAAGGAGAGAAAGTCTCTCGACAGAGCTCAGTATGCTGCTAATCATCACGAGGATGAGAGGAATCTTGGTAAGAGGGGGAGGAAGAAGAAACAGAAAAGGAAGAATAAGAAGAATAATAATAATAAGAAGCCAAGGCCAAAGGCTGAGAAATCACAGTCATTGAAAGGTAGCAGTACTACCACTACTACTAGTGCCAATACTATCAAGGATGTTGTTGCAGCCGTAGCCGCAGTGGAATTGTCCACAGAGCCTAAATCCTCAAAGAGTGACAAGGCAACGACCAATACTAATACCGAAGAAGAACTCACATCATATACTCTGCCATTTCAGAAGGATACCGTAAGTTGATCTGTTTGTAAGAGAATACTCATAGGTACCTATGACAATTACTAACACCTTACTCTATCTACCACATCAGTCTAAACGATCCTCAAAGAGCGAGAAGGCTGAATCAGATACTCAATCCAGCATCATTCTACCATTCGCAGAGGATACCGTAAGTAGAAAGTTTATTATATGACCTTGAGGCGACACTTGCTACTTCATATAGCTCACCTGTCTACCACTACCACTTACCATGCTCTTGTACTATTCAAACAGAAGGAGAAATTAACCAAAGGTAGTGCATCCAAGAGTGACAAGTATGAAGTGGATACTGAACCTACATACAATCTACCATTTCAGAACGGTAAAGCCCAGAAGGAGGAGGAATCAGCCAAAGGTAGTGCATCCAAAAGCAGTAAAGAATCTGCATCTCCTACCACTGAAGTAGTGCCAGGACGCCTCTTTGTAAGTTTCATTTTAAGATATATACTAATTGTTCATTCAATATCTCATTTCTACATCTCTACACTAATGAATAGGCCAAGTCCAAGAAGCAATCCTCATCAAAGACAAAGGGTAGTAATGAGGAAGATTATGTTCCTGTACCTGCTACAATCTCAAATACAATTGAGATTCAAGGTTTGCCCGCTCCCTCCCGAAGATTATCATCATCTGTACAACGTGACCTTGCGGCAGTTTCTTGTTCATCCTTGGATATTAACAGGGATGCATACAAGACACAACTCGCTTCAGACTACTGTGACCCACTTGTAGCTGACCCTAACATCAATACGTGTGAGGTTAAGAATCTCGTACTTACCTGTGCAACAACAGGTCCAACACCTACTCCCACAATCACATTGACTGTTGATTTTGACCTCGACCTTGTAGTTGGCTGTACGGCTACACCCTGTGATGCGGACGCAGCCGAAGCAGCAGTTACTGCCGCCGCTACGGTCGCAAAGAATAGATCCAACACGATTGCCGGTGCTGGTACGTCAATCCCCACTACATCCGGAGCTACCATCAATATTCCCGCAAGTACTATTACCATTACGGAAGAGGTTTCATCTCCTTCGCTGAGCCCTAGTAAAGTGCCGAGCCAGTCGCCCTCGAGTGTGCCAACTGGATCGCCGTCGAAAGAGGTGAGTTGATATGAGTTTTATGTGATGTGAAACATATACCAAAGTGTATCAATATCAAAACTCACTCACCAAACACATATGATATGTTCTATCTCTTCCTCCCTCCTCCTCTCGTGAACAGCCCACGTCAAGTCCTAGCCAATCTCCGTCGGCCAATCCGTCACAAGTTCCAACAAGCTCGCCCTCGTCCAATCCATCAAAGCAACCGTC
>Ga0214480_100560_pt1 | contig 18560 bp, 14 predicted proteins | sample M1_20Mar14CPVII9_3_FD_165042 | JGI IMG/M metagenome (GOLD analysis project Ga0214480, IMG submission 165042) | Marine eukaryotic communities from Monterey Bay, California, United States - M1_20Mar14CPVII9sort6BwellE17 | ecosystem: Environmental > Aquatic > Marine > Unclassified | place: USA... | reverse complement strand
AACCACCGCCACGACGGCAAATGATAGTAGGAATGTCCAATCATTCTCGGGTATGTTTGGTGCACAAATGGATGAATCACGTACAGTCGTGTCCTTTGACTTTTCAGGTTCATCTCCGACCAATAATAACAACAACCTCCCAGGTAACAACAATATCAATCCACCATCATCATTCCATATTGACATTACCGAAGAAAATCTAATAATGTTACGTAACCTCGTCCGACGTACTGGATTCGCCTCATTAACACCCCAACATGTCGAATCATTAATGATGAAACATTCACGTAAAACGAAGCACAAGTATGGCGAGACAATCTACATTATATCAAGATCACAATTTGGTAAATTTATACGTGAAATAATACCCAAGGAATCATCGAAGCATTTTGATAATGTTGAAATTGAGAACTTTTCAAATTACTTTACTAACTTCTTTACATGCTTTGATTATAGTTGGAGTGAATTGAATAAGGATGAGGTGAATGCTAAGGAGTTGTTGGTTGGTTTCTCATTTCTATTTGCGGGGAATAAGTCAAGTAAGTTAGCTGCCGCATATGAAATGTTAGATGTTGATCGAGTAGGATACTTGACACAACGTGGATTAATGCAGTATTTACGGAGTTATTTAACAATGTTGGCTGGTATATCATTATTAAGTTCGAATAAGAAGACTACCACACAGATACGTAAGGGATTAATGTCAACGAAGCGCGATGATGCCTTCTTGGCTGTCGAGAATGGTGCCAAGTGGACATTATCACATTTTACCAAGGCATTTGAACAGGATAATATGAATATCTCGACATATCGTGGTAATCGGAATAATAATGTAACGTTTGAGGACTTTGCAAAGTGGTATACCGAGGGTGGATATACGGTGGCACCGTGGTTGGAGTTGTTGGATTTACAAAAGTTCTTATCATTAATTGGTAATGAATCATCGACGAAGAATTATCCACCGGATCCTGTTGATCAATCCCTTGCTGAGGTACTGTTCACCTTCCCATTGGCCAACAAGCGTAGCCTGGTTGTGTTGCGTGATGATGCACACTATGTTCAGTCAGTGGTGAATGAATTAGGACTACTATCATTAACAAGTGAAGATATATGGAGTGTCTTATACAGCGACCTTTCCAAGAGCACCGCAGAGGGTGGACTAATCAAGCCTGGCAAGAAGAAGAGTATACGGATGGAGGTTGATCAAATGACATTTGTCAATTGTATGATGCGTATCCTTAACGGAACAGGGAAGATGAAGCACAACTCATCCTGGACCGACTTTTCACCAGAGGAGACACTCAAGAACTTTTACCTTAGTTTCGACTTGGCCGAAACGAAGCAAGTGCCATTAAATCAACTCATGGGTGGCCTTACACTGCTGTGTGGAGGGAAGAAGAGCAGCAAGTTAATGTTCTCCTTCAACTTGTTTGGCGGTGATGAAGTATGCAAGGATGAAGGAAGGAGGAAGGCCGCTCTGGTACAAAACGATATCTTCCTCTTCTTCCGATCATTCCTAATTGTCATGTTCTCATGCTGTAATCAGAGCTTGAGTTTGACTGCCGATGCGGTTACTCAGTACATATCTGATACGGCCAAATCAGTAGCAGATGATGTCACGGCATATTGGAAGGCCAAGAAAGTGAACAAGGTGACATTTGAAAATTTTAGTGAGTGGTACAACGAGGGAGGGTTCGAAACGGCACCATGGCTTGAGTTGTTGGATCTGAATAAGTGGGTGCTTGCCGATCAAATTGAGCAGCAGGAACCATCTCAAGAACAAAAGGCTGTGCCACCATCTGCTGTTCCTCCCACGCCGGCAATGAAAGCAGCCCAAGGCAGGAACATTGCCGGTGCAGAGGGAACTGGACTAACACCTGGTCGTGAAACAATCAAGGCTCTGTTGGAAACTCCTGGAAAAGCCAAGGCCTCTCCACCAAACTTTGGTGCAGGTGATGATCATCTCTTCGACTTGGATATGTCTGCTGTGGATGCCGAGGTTGATGAAATGGCAAGTAATGAGTTGATATACTTTCAGTAGTTTACACTTCAATAGTATTTGCAAATGCCTAACACATCTTTCTTTTGCACCCTTGAACAGGATTTCAAACTCCTAGAATCTTCTCCTACACAAGGTCATGCCCAAACCATTAATTACGCTGACCCTGCCCCAATAGCAGCTCAACCTCCTCCGGCGGCGGCGGCTAATCCAAGCAAGGCAGCTGAATCACATAATGCACTAAAGTTCAATCTACTAACTCATGATCAGTTTGGAGGGTATATGATCTCAATTAATCCAAATCAAGTACAGTTACTACATAGAATAGTTACTCAAACGGGTCTGTATCAGTATGATGGACCAACAGTGAGCAGGCTTGTCCTTTACGACAGTAAATCCCGTCGACATCCCACCATGACCAAGAAGGCGTTCCAAGCAGCAATGAAACGAGTCTTTGATCATACCACAAGCAATTTGGCCGTACCCTTATCCAGTTCAATACAACAAGAACTCACTGCCTTTACGGACAAACTTTTTACCATGTTTGCTAATCCAAAGACAAACAAAGTGAATGGTGTTGCATTGGCTTGTGGATTCACAGTACTATGCAATGGGCGGAAGAGTGACAAGTTAGAACACATCTTTGAACTGCTTGATGAAGATAAGGATACGTGGGTATCCCAAGACGAGATTGCAAAGTTTATCCAATCATTCCTCATTATGCTAATGAGCGTTTCATCATCATTCACTCATTTATATGGCGGTGCTTGTAGTAACGATAGTGCCGCTATAACACAGACCATTGATGCAGGATCTGATTGGGCCACATCACAGGTTTTTGATGCATTAAAACCAAAGAATGGTTCAATTTGCTTTGACGACTTTGCTGATTGGTATACCAAGGGTGGATATCAAAGTATGCCTTGGCTAGAGTTATTGGATTTAAGAAAGTGGGTTATATCCGCATGAGCTAGAAGAGGGAACACTGTTAGTCCAAGTCCATTCATTCATTTGATGATTTACCGTATTGTATTATTGTTTAGCTATTTCGTATTAAACGTAAAGGCAAACCAAACACCAATTAATTGTACAATCGTCTTAACTCCTGCCTATTTCCATGCACGGGCAGCATCCTCTCCTTATGATACCTCACGGGCAGCATCATCCCTCTCCTGACTCTTTGTTAGATCATTTGAAACCTGAAAAGCGCGGAGAGTCTGTGTTAGTTCCTCTTTCGATAATAAATTATCTTTGTACGCCTTCATTAACTCATCTAATGATTCTTTATATCCTGCGCTTGCAGCTACCTTCCTATGTTCAATACTCTTTTGGGTATTCATATTCTCCTCATGAAATATAGCAAGCATTGCTGGAAATGATCCTTTCTTTGCAGCTATCTCCAAAAACTCAAATACTCTTGACATATTTTGCTCCAATAAATTACCATTAGCATAGTGATGTGCTATGAGTGTATAGGCTTGAGTATTACCAAGTTCAGCTGCACGTACACGCTTTTGTATTACTTTGAAGTGTCAATTCACCTGATTCATACTGAATGGCCATTTGCAAGAAGGCTTGGGTATTATTCTTCTTCATTAGCTTCTTTAGGGCTTATGATATTCTTGGTTGATGGCTGACGGCAAAAGGCGCACTTCTGCTTGTTATCAGGTACTCCATTCTTTCTATCGGTCTTTATATTTTTCCAGATACAGCCAGCACATATACTTTTCCCACAGCATTCAAAAAACGAAGTTTCTTCTTCATATATAGAAAGTGGAATCATACATATCGGGCATTCATCTTTTAGAGGGATAGGTGCAAAGAGGTCTAAATCCGCCGTCTCTTCTTGTGCAGTGGCAAGTAAATTGTCTATCCGTGCCTCTAATTCTAACGATACCATTTTGGTTGATTTGATATTAAGTAGGTATCTACTTTGCAATACTGATATCAGTCAAAATACTGCTACCAATATTACGATAGTGAGGTAGATTGTGATTTGGTTTTGTGGCACCGACTCAAAACTTTTGTCAACACTGATAGAAAGATAATATATACGCACTCTTAATACTCTACAGGAGGAGATGCGAGTTGATAAGATAATAGCAACAGCAACCCTACTACTCGATACCTACCCGCCTAAAATATACCTTGACCTGCGTGCGATGCGCTGCCTAAAGTACAACTCGTGCATAAGATGTTTAGATAGTACGAACGTACATGATACTAAGTCATGCAAAGCAATGCATGGGTCAATTGACTTACGTCGGCTTGGCTCCTCCACCTTCTACATATCTCTTTTACCACCACAATCCTAAACATAATATATATTTATAGCCGGCACTATGATTGAGGTAGTACTAAACGATCGTTTAGGGAAGAAAGTTCGTGTTAAGTGTAATGAAGATGATACCATAGGCGATCTGAAAAAGTTAGCAGCCGCACAATTGGGTACACGGCCTGAGAAGTTAAGAATACAAAAATGGTATACTATATATAAAGATCATATAACATTGGAAGATTATGAGATACATGATGGTATGGGGTTGGAGTTGTAAGTTTGTTTTGTATATTGGTACATATTTTGCACATATCACGTGTTTGTTTTTTGCAATTTGATGTGTTAATGTACCGATTGTACCTCTTCACAAATAACTGATCACCACCTCATTCTTACCTCTATTTATGTCAACTCAGGTATTACAATTGAGGTCCTATATTATGTTCATATGTTATATAGCTTCCAATAATAAATCAATATCTATCAGCAATAATTAATAGATGAAAGTTAAGGTTAAATTGAATTGAGTAGTCGAGTAAGGTAGGATTATTCACACAAAAAGAAAATGGATAGGGTTGAATAGTGTTTTATTTGGTTAAGGTATTAGAGGGACGAATAAGAATACAATTTGCAAACGAAAACATTTAACGGGCTTATGTTGATCAGCATTCAGATGCTGCTTTTTTAAACAACAAATAGGAATGGAAACATTATCTTTACTTAAACTGAGAATTAATTACTTAATTAGTCAAAGAATGAATGAGGAAAGTTACGGAAGTGATAATCATCTCCTCTGTATCTTGGATATCGTTTTCTTAGTGGCTTCTTTTTCTTCTTCATCTTGTTTGTCTTCTTCTTATTGGTAGACGGAGGAGGCATATCTCCGTCTTCGTCTTCCTCATCACTGTCTGACGAACCATCACCTTGGTTGATAAATGGAGTTGCTTCCCACTCCTCAACATCTTCCATGTATACCGCAGCATCATCGTTAGTCAGTTTCATATATTCCCTACGATTCTTCTCATATTCCAATCTAGCTAGGGCTTTGTCTAGTCCTTGTACTGCAGCTCGTAAGGCAATAGAATGTGGCGATAGGACGATATTATTGGGTGGAAGAGGAGTTGTTGGTATCTGTGTTACGAGATGGTACTTGAGAGCTTGGAATTCTGCTCTGTCTTGCTTGAAGTGTTCTGGTTGGTAATCTAAAGATTCATCGTCTGATGAGGAGGGAGCAGTGTCGTCTTGTTCTGGGAAGAAACCATTAATATCGATGTATGAGACTTGCTTCTTTCTAACAAATGATAGCTTCCCGAATACCCTCTTGATGTTTGAGTTGGGTTTCGTTGGTTTCTGTACTGATTGTTTCAACTTACGGTCGAGTGTCTTCTTGGCTAAGTAGTCCTTGACATACTGTTCATGATCCGAATCGTCATTCCCGAATACGGCCTTGTCGTGATGGTTTGTTACTCTATCTTTCCTGTTACCTCTGGTGGTGATATCTTTGTCACCACTATCCTCATTATCCGAATCACTACTGCTATCATTGTTAATGCTATCAAAAATTCTTTCCCGTCTCCTAAGATTACTAGAGTCGTTTGTAAGAGAGACATCTTTGATATTATGATTGTTTGGTGGTGATGTTGTTGATGATATTGATACCGTTATGAGGAGGAGAACTGAAACTGATAACAATAAAGCTCGTGATATTATGATCATATGAATAACTCGTGAATATATATTCTTTCTTACACAATGATGCTACTATTGGGTTGAGGTTACTTGATAATTTATGATGTCGATGTGTCGAGTTGCAATGAGTACGTAAGTACGAGTGACTTTTTTCATTTTTCAATCACGTAAGTACCACTATCGTACCCTCTACATCCACATCTTGGTAGGTCATCACACTTAGTATTGGCTCAAGTGGTGCGTTGTATGCTGTGTTTAATTGAAGCGTAATATTCCATAATAAACAATCTTCTAATTCATACTCATACCACAACAATTAAAGGTACTGAAGTGTTGCCGCCGATTTACGACGACACTCATCAACCTTCTCTGTTATTGGAAGGTAATCTTTGTGGCTATTACAATTGCCTCGCATATCTCGAATGGGTGGCACGTTATTGTTGGCACGCTTCAATCGTCAAGGTCTTCAACAGGCGGCATTGGCAGCAATGAATAACACGGGTCTTGTAGGAGCCTCCTCGTCGTTGACCTCGGCTAATGATGTTTCCTCTATTGAAACGAAACTCAACAATCTAAATCTAGACTCTTCATTTGCCGTAGGTACAAGTAATGACACCAGTACCAGCTCATCCATTCCCGAAGAACGGATGTCCAACAGACTAAAGGAGACTCTACGCAACGATCCCGGTCTCAACTGTTTAAAGGATCAATTATCAAGAGTCAACGCCCAAATACAAATGCACGAGGAGTGGAAGTTGAGGGTGGCCAAAGCGGAGGAGAAAAGTAAACGTGATATTGAGGCCAAAACAGCAAAATCTAACGAGGCCAAATCCCAGGCTACATCAACAACGAATCCTTGGGTCAAGTATTAGTAAGATCGTATTGTTTGTGATGTAATTGAAGTGTAAATCTTACTCCTCTACTCAAAATCATTCATGTTTCTCTGATTATATAACGACTCCAACTCAGTGATGATGAGGTCGGTGCTGATTATTGGTACAATACTGTAACGAATGAGGCATCGTGGCTTCCACCTCAACACCAAACATAACAATATAACACCAGTAACATCCTACTTTTTGATACCCTTGGTGGATGATTGCTTGGTATACCGTTCAATCTTCTGAACAAGTATCCTCCGGGCATTAACATGATTAATCAACTTATCAACACAATCCTTCATTTGTTTCTCTTGACCCAGTATCCACTGTTTATATGAATTCATCTTCTCAGCATATTCTTCATGTTTAGTACAACATTCTTTTAATTTGGTATATATCTTTTCAACGTCAAATGTACGAAACTTGAATTCGGATGGGAGGGGTACATCTTCATTAAAATTGGCTGCGCCCTCTCGATTTGTAAGGACGACACATCCTGCTAGTGCTGCTTCTCGTGGCAGTCGGTCCATGCCTGGATGTGGACCAAAATCGATATACTAAGCAAGGGTGGAGAGTGATTGTTAGGAACCACACATGAACTGCAAACTTCTATACAAGATATGCACACGAAAGAGAATACTCTTACCACCTTACTCCGTTTCAACAAAGCAACAACCTCCTTCTCCGTCATACGTTCTCGTCCACCAGTACCTTTACCAATTGGATGAAATGTTAATCCACCACCAACTACACTACCATCTAATGCATTAGGCTTGGCTTTACCTACGGCACGTTTAATAATCTCATCTGTATAGTGTTGTCCTTTTGCGGTGTTGTATACCACGTCTACATCTCGTACTACTTCTTTGTCGTCATTATTATTGTTGTTATTTATAATTGTTGGTGCAAATGATGGTGATGAATATGAGATGAACTCACTCATATTCATTACATTCAACGTACTATCATCATCCACATCCTTCTTACCACCGCCACTATTTCTTAACATACCCTCAACATAATTCTTAGCATATTTACTCTGTACTAAATGTAATACATCACATCTTAATTGGAATTGATTAGGTAAAAATCTACCATTGTTATTATTTACTGATAACCACCATATTGCAATTTGATACTTCTTCTTTTCTTGTTTCTGCTGCTGATGAAGTGAAGAATTGGTATTGGCAGAAGTAGTTGTAGTAGTAAGAGAAGATGGTGGTGGTTGTAATGAATCAATTAAATGTGTCCAACATTCTGGCCATATGATTAATTCGGATGTATATTCCTCACTCTCTTCAGTCTCATCTTCTTTCCCTGCTTTCTTATTGCCATGAACACCATCTATAGTATAATTAACATCCACCTCCCTTTCCCTTTGTTGTAAAAACAATGGCATATTATCAATCGATGATGATATAGGAGGTGCATTATATTTATTATATTTAATAGATTTAGCATTTGACGATGCAGAGGTTAACTGTGACGATGTGACATGTTCAACTGTATTATTGTTTCTTTCACGGAGGTAGAGCATGTATGCTTTTATTACCTTCTTTGGCTGTTTTTCTGTTGTCTTTGTGGTATCGTTGTTGTTGGAAGCGACGGTAGATGGCTTCCTATCATCTTTGGTAAACAAAGCTCTACCAAATTCATCACACTTTGCTAATTTCTCTTCTTTCTCATCATCATCATCGACCTCATAGGTATACTCACCAACATTAATCATATGACATAATTGATGTAAGGCTTCTGGTCCGCCCGTTTCAGTATATGCTGGACATGCAATATAAATTGTTTTTATTGGTTTAGTTGGATATTTATATTGTTGTTGTGAAGAAGTGGTATTGTTGTTTATCTTTTTTGTACCTTGATTATTGGTGGTAGTCTCAAAGATTGATCGATTACGTTTCTTATTGGTATCATTTGATGCTGTAGAAGTTGTTGAGGTAGATGGACCACCTCTTGATGTATTGCTAAGTGATGTAGCCTGTTGTGTAGTTTGTTTAAACTGATTTAACAAAGATGAAAAGCCAGACATTTTGTTGATGATGTGATATGCAATGGATTATGTTGTTGTTGTTGTCTTTATGCACCGGACTAGTATAAACTTATGTACATAGAGACAGTTCATTGCTGCTGCTGTTGAGTGTTGAGGATGAGGTGGATTATTTTATGAGAGTTTGAGTAGGAGGGTTCTGTAGATTTATGTGGATCTACAGTATCGACCTTAACCCAAAGCATGGGGATAATGAGGATACCGAGTCATTGGTATCCTTTCCTTGAAGTTGATAGTCATTATTGAGGCTTGTCGTTTAGTCTTAGTAGGAAAGCAAAAGAAAGCAAAGCGGTATTATCCTAGTAGATGATAGGCCAAAATGAGATCGCGCAATGCAACATATTCACGATCGATAAGAGAAGAAGGAGGCTACTTCCATACCCATGCAATTGCAATACATTTAGTTTCATTATCAATATTTATATCAACTATATACATCTATCATCGATTATCATCAGACGACGACGACAACCACGACCATGCATCATCATCGTCACCATCCTCAACATCATCATCGACAACGTCGACGATCCGTCACATTCTCCGATACTAGTCAACAGATCCTAGTACGTAACCTATCGAACATATCAGAGAAAGATACGCTTTGGTACAGCTCCGATGAGTTGATAGCATCGAAGGCTAATCTATTATATTGCAAACGAGCAGTACAACAATCCATATCCAAAAGAGAAACGCCCTCAGCAAGTTCCATCCTCGGAGTAGAGAAGTACCTCACAGAACAGCTCACGATAGAATATATGAATCGGCGACATATGTTGAGGAAGAGAGTACTCGATGAGGCACGATGGCAAGAGATGATAATAAGAAGCCAGCAACAACAGAAACATCATACCGAAGACGATAATGATATGACGATTGAAAGATTAGCCTATGATGATCAGTTAGTCGATACATTAGCACGGATATCCTTAGAGCACAGTAGATGGGCATATGAACGAGCACGAGCGGCGGCTTTGTTTCTTCAGCAGGATCAAGAACAAGAGGATTTCAAGCGGTTGCAACAGCTGCAGAAGCAAACGGTATAAGTCATATATGCATATAATGCATACTTGTACTCACCCGACGGATATTGAGAGACGATTGTATATACAGTTTTGACAGGAGAACTTGTAGAGAGAGTTGTACATAAGTTAGGAGCTTCCAAGTTTAAAGTAAGCAAGTAGAGAAGATATCTAGTCTAGTACTGTGGTGTAGAATAGTATGAATACGAGTATTAGTATCTCTAGTATTATAATGTTGATCAATATCTAAGTCTATTTGATAGAAGATTAGAATAAGATAAGACAAGATCAAGAGAGGACAAGTAATATGATCGACATCGAGCTAGGTTATGTTTGAATAGTCCCGAGCTCAATAAGACAGAGAGCTTTGCTTTTCATACGTGTCTATCTCTAACTCCTTCTTGAAGGCAGATCGTGTATTACTGTACATAGTACATATAATCAACACGCTAGCACGGCATCAAAAACAAACGAAAGGGCAGATCCAGGGATGACCTCTAAAAAAGTGCAAGGTTATGACCTTTTGACCTTAAGGATATAAGTAACGAGGAATAGCGAGGAATATGGTCAATCCTGGCTGAACTTCGTACCCTACATATTATTATCTAATTATTACTGCTGGTAGTTACTTTCTTTCTGAATAGTGACGCGCACAAGATATTTTTGGGGTCATAGCGACCCTAAGTGTCTCTAATTATTCACATGTTAGTGATGTGGTTGAGAGGCAAGATGATAATGCCTCAATAATACGATCGACGATCAAAATAATTGAGAGTTGCAAAGGCACATAATAAACCAATCATCATCGACGCCACTATATATCATCCATCGTCATGAGTTCTATGAATATCAAGCAAGAGAAGAATCGTCATCGACGATCAGTTACATTCTCTGAAACTAGCCAAATGATTCTAATACCCGATCTCTCCAACCTATCATCGGATTGTAGAGACAAGTTATGGTGCAGCCCTGACGAACTATATGCCTCTAAAGCAAACCTACTATTTTGCAAACGAGCAGTTCAACGATCCATTTCCAAACGAGAAACACCCTCAGCACACCAAATCCTCGGAATAGAGAAGTTCCTAACCGTTCAACTAACAATAGAGTATGTCAATCGTCGAGACAAGTTACGAAAGAGTGTGTTAGATGAAGCTCAATGGCAAGAGAAGAGACGACGTATGTACCGCCGCAGTAGCAGCTCCCACGCCGCTGCTAATCTTATCGACGACGACGATGTCGATACATTAGCACAGATATCATCTGATCATAGTCGATGGGCACGAGAGAGGGCACGAGCGGCCGCTCTATTTCTACAACAAGATCAGGAACAAGAGGCACAACTTCGTCAGCAGACAGTTGATGCATGTCAAGACTTCATGTTGCAAAAGGAGCAACAACACCAACCTAGAAGAGTCTCCCAAGAAACAATAGATTCTACCTTCTCCTCCTCATCATCATCCAATCCCATGTATATCGAGGAAGATACACCCCGGTTTGTGAGGGATGTCAGTCCAATGAGATGCTAGATACAGAGAAGAATCGTCTATATCAATTGGACAGCAAGTTTTGAGTATGTATACAATTTTGAACACAAGATGTGTCCCAACTTTAATGTGGACACAAGCTCTCTATGTTGATCACTACCCCTACGTTAATGGGGATTTTCGCTAGATATAAACATAGAAACATATTGTATTGGCAATAAACTTTCCTTAAATATTCTTCTTGTATAAAGAGAATAGTATGATGAGATGTATCCCCTAGCCTGCCGAATCGATATCATTTAGATCCTCTTCTGGTAATTAAACTCAAATTTGTGTTATGACACCTACCATCGCTGCTACCACCCCATCGCTCGGACATCGTCCCTATCCTTACTCTTCATTTCAGCAGTTGAGGCCTGAAATGCACGGAGAGTTTGTGTTAGATCCTCTTTTGGCACTGCTTTCGTTTTATATAACTCCATCAGACTATCCATAGCTTGTTGATATCCTGCATTTGCAGCTACTTTCAAATGCTTAATACTCTTTTGAAAAGTCTCATTTGTTTCTTGTAAGGCTGCAACCAGATGTTGAGGGGCTTTTTCCGACCCCATGTTTTCAACTATTTCATTAATCTCGACGAATGCGTTTGATCTATCACATTCTAATGTTAAACTCTCTGAATAATACTCTCGTATCAATGTATGCATTTGGGCATTACCAAGTTCAGCTGAACGGTTGTAAAACTCAGCAAGACACATGTGTGCATATACAGACCCCTTCTTTGCGGCAACCTCATAAAATGATAGTTCCTCTGACCTATCTTGCTCTACACCAGAGCCCTCTAGATAATGTAATCCAATTGCCGCAAATGCTTTAGTGTCACCAAGTTCAGCTGCGCGAATATGCATTTCAAGCATTTTTGTATCACTTTGAATCATACCATCTCCAGTCCTATATCTTTCAGCCATTGTCATAAATGCATTAGAATTATTCTTCTTCATTAACTTTTTCAATGCTTTTATTTCATTCTTAGGTGGTGGCTGACGACAGAAGGCACATTTCTTCTTGTGATCAGGTACTCGGTTCTTCAAATCATTCATCGACTGAGCTACGCTGCATCCTTTACACATAAGTTTTCCGCAACAATGCTTGAAGATTGTTTCCTTTGTTTTGATAGAGATTGGGATCATACATAACGGGCACTCTTCTCTATCCGCAACGATGATAGGCGAAAGTAGATCAATGTGTGATGTCTCCGCTTGGGCTGTAGAAAGTAAATTATCAAGCCGCGCCTTAAGTTCTAAATTTGGCATATTGAATATACTTTATTACTTTATGCACAAGTAGATAGGTATTATACCAGGGTGGTAGATCTCTCTTCTTCTAACTGTGTGTAATTGCAATGAATACTGATTGGAAGAAAGATAGTAACACTCCTTTGTACCGTGAAGTTCGTAGGTTCGATATATTAAGCCAGCCGGCCGCAAGATAATCTACTACTACTATGAGAGAACATTATCACTCTCCTGAATGATATTCGTGATTCGTGCCCGAAGAAGCCCTGAAGATTGCCACTTTACGGGCAATCGTACCGAATAGTACCCGTAATAAACCCGATAGTACTAAATGGGCAAATGCGCACGAGAGAAAAATTTAACGAACTGAAACGAGTTGAAGTCCTCATCCTCCGGATTTGTAATAGGAGAGAGCAGTACAGCCAATCTCATCCAAGGAATAGCAAATATACAGAAAGTAGTATTTCGATTATGTGCTGTTGCTTTTGTATCTCATCGGCGGCGGCAGCGGCGGTATCAACAACAAAATCAAATGCTAAAAATAGAATAAGAATAAAACACATGATATGCACAAAAAGTAGAGGAAGAAGACAGAGGCGGCCGTGTGTTGCAATATTGCTTGCTACTGCAGTTGTATGCCTGTCTACAAATGTAATATTTCAAGTAGCAGCAGCTTCTTCCAGATCTTCTGCTACATTTCACCAACGCAATGGATACTGCTCACGATATTCCTCTTCGAGGAGATTTAATAGATTTTCCGTGGAACAAAGTGCATTCAGCTTTGCATTGCTCACAAGAAGTAGAAGAAGGAACAACAAGGAGGAAATCGCCAATGAGCAAGTAATAGAAGAGCCACAAATAGCAGCTGCAAAGATTCATAATGCTAATGGGTCTCATAAAATAAATGGGGATACCCTCATTAAAAATGGCGTAAATGGGGATATAAAAGTGAATGGCAACAATAATGGTCATCATATAAACCAGGATGGCAGTCAAATAAATCAATATATGGATACGATTGATATAATTGAAGATGAACCATATGTTTCTACATCGTCGTCGTCAGAGCATGCAATTTATGATGCCTATGACATACTTTCTTCTAAATTATCTTCAACTGCTACACAATCTGAGGAGATGCTAGAATTGAAAGAGTTGGAAGATATTGATATTGTAGAAGATGAACCTTGCGTTCCATCATCTTCTCATGATGCAATACAACAGGATACTGCACCGTCATCATTATCTGAGGAGATTGAGAGTTCAGAAGAAGATGAATGGCGTCAGGGTACCAAACGTAATGCCCGATCAATAGATGAAGGCATACGGTTTAAAACACAATTACGAAATGGATTAATGTCAATAGAAAAGGGTATAGATACTGCCAAACAGAATGTAAATCCCCAAAAACAAAATCGACAATCCAACAATACAAAGTTTAAATCACAATTACAAGATGGATTAGAAGTACAAAGTGAATTACATCGTAAAAAATTATTAAGTGAAATGTTAAATGATGCAATGAGTGGTACATCCAATGCAATATCAACATTAGATGAAAGGAGGAAGAATATACATCCATTACGATGGTTAGGATTTGGTAAAAAAGACAAGGGTAGCAAGAAGGGAAAAGACAATAATACCCTAGAAGATGCTCACGATACCACTAATGCTGTTGACTCTTCTTCCTTAGATGGTATAGAAGAAGATGTATCAAAGACCCTAACTAAATCCAAGAAGGATAATAATACCAACAAAGCGGGAGGTAAGAATCGTCAATACGGTGCACGAACAATAGCCGGCCTAATAATGGCACTAGCCGAGGAGGTGGAAGGTCTCGAAGTTGAAATTGACGCTGATGCCAACACTCCACTTCATGATAAGACTGTAAATTCCATCAAGATTTACTTCTCCCGATTGGGATTTCGACAGTTACGCATGGGTGGATTAGATGATGTATTCTCCGAATTGGAAACGTCAATGACACCAAGTGAACGATTTGCAATGGCAACATCCTTCTTCAATTGGGGTAGCAAATCAACAACAGCCGATGAAGCATTTGATAAGATTGATGTTGACGGTAGTGGAACATTAGATGAAGAAGAGTTAGCCGAGGCATTAAAAATGGCTGCCTTAATTGGTGGTAATGCCAAATTTGGTATGAGATCGAAGAAGGAGACATTGACTGAGTTGGCATCTCGTCTTGTTAAGTTGTATGATGTTAATGGTGATGGTGTCGTGGATAGAGAGGAGTATGAGGCAATGGTACAGGATATGGCAGCGTTGAAAGAATCGAGGGCACGTGAGGAGAACCATCAGCAGAGGGATATAGAGGTTGGTGAAGGAAAGAGAAGAGGATGGTTCCAAAATATCTTTCGTGGTGGCAAGAAGCAACGTGATGATGGTGATATACCAGCAACTGACGACGATGGTAGTATCATAGACGTGACGGATAATGAAGAGTTTTGGGGATCAATTGACCAAGGAGAAGGAAGTATAGTGTTAGAAGACCTCCATCTTGATTTACGACGTTTATTGTTTGGAGCCATTCCCGGAGTGAAGAGAGTGAGTTGAAACTTGTTTTATTTGTGTATGTCAAACTCAATATTGCATGTTCTAACAACTCTTGTATCTTCATATACATAGGTACTGCCCGGAGGACCTCTCATCTTAAAGCCATTCACAACCACTCTAACGGCATCCTTCACCGCCGATGATTTAAGGAACTCGGTCCTTTTAGATAGTGGACTTCGCCGACTTGTAGCTCGTGCATTGAATAGACGAGTTAGGGGTATACGAGACTTGCTAGATGGGGCAATCTTCTATGGCCGAACATGGAAACTTAATAAACTAGATGCACCACTTGTCGAGGTTTCAAAGTTGACGGATGTTCACTTTGATAAACGAGATCGTTTGGTCGTTACAGGTAGAGCTAAGATACAAGAGGCATTAGGATACAAACATAAACCGATCGAACAAGGATTCAAGCTTCGTTGTCGAGTTGGTACTCGAGATGATGGTAGAATTATCGGGTTGCAACAACTCGAGATTGCCATATTCTTTGAATGTAATAAAGAATGGGAGAGAAATGGTAGAGCAAAAGTCAAGGAATGGTTTGGATACACAATTCCTACCTTTGAACCATTATACACTTATATCCCGTTGATATCACCCATAAGAGATAGTGATAAGATGGCCGGCTTTAATATGGGCGAGGACAATCAGATCAAATCAATATACGTCAAGAATGGGAAGTTGCGGTTTGAGATGAGTTCCTTTTTACGACCTGGGCGATTTCTGGGTAACCATTACCTGGCATTCACTGTCCCGAACCGAACACTCATCCTTACGCTTGGCCGAGTTAGAGACGCCATGCGTAATGCCAGACGGAACAAACGTCTAGCTGAGCTAGCTGCTCGTGAAGTCCGACAACTAGCCGAGGCTCAAGACAATGATGTTGACATTGTCTTACAATCCAATTCAGGTGAACAATCATTATCACCCGAGAGTAAAGTCCGTATACGAAACTTGGAAAAGGAACTCAAGGTAACGAAGACCATTTTTGAGTCTGAACTATTGAATGACATGGTACTCAAAGAGTTCAAAGAGGACAATAGGAAGAGCTTTATTAGTCGATTTGTGGAAGGATACTCGGGCAGCATAAGAGAAGAAGTCGACCTGGAGCTCAATGCTCGACTCTCCTCTTCCATTAGTGACTTTTTTGGCAGTCAAGGGAGCAAAGGAGAAGGTGAAACAGATAAAAGCTAGCTAAATGATAAAGATGTATATAGTATCATGGTGTCCTATATGTCACTTGTATGATCACTCTATTGATTGAAGTAAACAAACATACGTACCGACATGAATGCTATATCTTTGTTTGTATACTTTTATATGTTAGTTGAAGGTGTATAGTTTGAAACAAGTCCATTCTGATTGTACCATCCACCAGTTTGCGGTAAAAACGGTCCAGCTCTTCCCTCAAATCTTACTCGAACCGTAGCTGCGTCATCCCCATTACTTCTATATGCTGCCAAATGCAAATGAGGCTCTGGACTAAACCCAACCGATCCACTACGGCAGATTAGCTGTCCCTTCTTCACTTTATCATTTGTTTGGACTATACAACTGTCGGTTTGTATATGCACAAACTCAACATACAATGGGTCAGTTGTTGCGTCTACACTTTCATCTTCTACTCGTATCATTATTGAGTTCCATTGAAACATGTTGCTTGCTGCAATCCCACTCACTTCTTTCCCATCAGTAATGCTATCATTTACATCTATGATTACCCCATTGACAGGTGAGTAAAGAAGGGTTCCGATGGGACAGGCAAAGTCTATTGCATGATAGTTTCCATGAAAGAAGTGTGTCAACTGACCATCACAAGACTGTGTACATTGGTAGGCAGTTGTTGTATCTACTACTTCTGATGATCCATCTTCTTCACTCAACCCATGGAAAGGAAAGTGAAGTTTGTAGGTATGCTCATCGCCAATATTTGGATGAAAAGACCATGGTTGTATATCACTTTCTATATCAATTTGAGACCAACTTGTAATAGGAGTGGTGCTATCATCTTGAGTTTGGTTCGGAGCCAATGAGCATAGGTGCACAAATGTTTGAGGTGGACACAAGATTATAAATGTTGTGCATGTTCTCTCTTTTGTAGTCGTAGTTTTGGAGTTAGCACTTTCTCCATCTCTGACAAAAGTGGTAGTAGAAGATACACCACTTTTTAACACATTACCATCAACATCACACACATTCACATCATAAACTGTAATATAACATATCTTTGTAATACTTTGTGTAACATTTGTCAAAGTCAATATCATCTCTTCATCATCCATGGCAACGTCGGGTATTTGTTCTATATCCTCAGGATGATAATCACTTGAATCAAATCGTTCTATACCTATTAACCATGGATATATTTGCATTGCATGTTCATACATGTATCTAAAATCTGAACAAGTATATGTTGACGGTGATGGAGAAATATCAGATGTGCCTTTGCCTTTATGTGAGGGTCTACATCGAGAAATATTTGCAATATGACATCCTAATTCAGCATAATATTCACATTCATCGGCTGCAGACCAAATACTATGTTGGTGTTTGTTGTTAGTAGATACTGATGTTACATGAACATTTCCTTTTGATGATTTCTTGTTTTTACCTCCCTTCTTTTTGCCTTTACTCTTTGCCATATTGATACCGTGTATATACTACTTCCTTCTCGATGTATACTGCACAGACTGCAAATATGTGATAGGGAAGAACAACAGAATATTGCCGTAATGCCGTGTATGTACATAGATGCTTTAAGCCAATAATACAACCTCCACGAATCGCCATTTTGAGATGCCGCACTATTTCTTATCAGTAGCTTGTCATATCATATCACGTTCGTTGATGCGGTAAACTAATTGCAGTACCATTCATATGTGTCTATTGCTGCCGCCATTTGTGATATCTTTTGAATTGGTCAAGGAGCCGTGACACTAAACTAAACAGAGTTTTCCCATACATCTTTCATGAAAAAATTAAATTGTCTAGAGATATGATGGTGGAAATTGACAGCATATTTAGCGGTGGATATAGCGCGTCTCATGGGTAGATCAACATTCAAATTATCGCATTGATAATCCTATATACTTTATATACATCAGACATTGTATCCGCCATTAATATTTGACGGAATATTCGCACAAAAACAGTGTACACATCTTATGCTCAAAACTATTTTCAATAATCAATTACAACAAATAATAAACTGAAACTACCTCACTAGAGCAGGGACATATCAATAGTATCACTTAGCAATGAGTAGAGAGGATATCA
>Ga0214480_100559_pt1 | contig 18564 bp, 13 predicted proteins | sample M1_20Mar14CPVII9_3_FD_165042 | JGI IMG/M metagenome (GOLD analysis project Ga0214480, IMG submission 165042) | Marine eukaryotic communities from Monterey Bay, California, United States - M1_20Mar14CPVII9sort6BwellE17 | ecosystem: Environmental > Aquatic > Marine > Unclassified | place: USA... | reverse complement strand
CCTTGAACTCGTTGACGTCAGCAAAATCGTTTTCTTTGTTGAATATCTCGATCGATCTTCTTTTGATGTACACATTCCATGCATTTAAGTGGAATGGTCGACGACGCTTCATGTTGTTCATCGTTTTTTATGTAGGATATTCAATATTCTATCTATTATGATGTTCTTATCAATAGTCAGCGGCGGTTCGTTGCGTGATATAGCAAAGACGTCAAGTGATGTTATAATGAGGAGGTTGACTCTCTAATTTGACGTTCATACTCTCGTAGTAGAGCATCATCTCGACGCCGTACTATTGCTTCTATTGCATAGAGAAGCCCAGAAAGAATCACTTATTCCGTTTGGCGATATTTGGCGATCATATCTGTGAAGAGTGAAGGAGGACGGATGATGAAGTCCCCTTTGTATGAAGCTTGCCCATGAAAACTGCCGGCCCTCCTCGGGCCACTTGTTTTTGATTGTACTCATCTGAGAGCGCATTACGTTCATCATCACTGAGAGCATTGAATTCTTGCTCGAACTCTTTCATTTCCTTGTTGATGATACGTGCACGAGATTCACTCGACTCAACGGCACCATCCAGTACTTCTTCTTCCTCGACTTTTTCAACGGGCAGGACCTCATCATAAGGTTTTAGTTCGAGAGGATGAAGGACGCCTCTTGCAATACCTTGGCTAATAGTTGTGTCAATGATTGGTGATCCAAGAGTCTCAGCGAGGAATGATGGACTATTGCCGTCAGTGGGAGGACTCAAGTATTGAATGGTATTAGTTGAAGAGTTGAATACCCGTTGGTGCTTGAAGGTAAGAAAGCCTCGTGTAAATTGCTCAATGAAATTCGATGGAACAACCTTGCCCATTGCCTTGGCTGACTTGATCAATGCATCCAAATCAAGGGGAGTGGCTTCATTCCAATTTCGGATGAGACTTGCCCCCTTCGTCCAACCAATGCCAGATATACCATTACTAAAGTCACACCCACGAACCAAAGCAAGAGCAATGAGCATGTCGTGGGTATAGTTATATAGGAGATGACCAGTCTTGTTGAATGCATCGCTGATCTCGTATTCCGATCCAGTGTATGGATCATTCGTAGACTTGACCACGATCACCCTCTCACAACCATATAGCAATAAGTCGGAGTCGTTACAAAAGACTAAATCGACACAATCTGATTTCATCAACCATGCAAGTTGAGCATCACCTTCATTAGGTGATTGGATGATGGTTAGGTTGGCACTTGACAATCGTTCTATAATAGCATTTCTAACAGAGTCAATAGACACTTCAATTGAAGCAGCAAACTTCTTCCTTGCACCAGCGGAGTCAGTTACATCAAGTTTAATTGCATCCGCGAATAACTTTGCCTTCGCTTGTTTACGTTGTACGTTCTCATCCTTCTTTGAAGGCAATGGAGCACCATCAATGACGAATGTTGCACTAAGGACACGTGAAGCAATATGCGATGCTGTATTAAAGACAAAATCAACTAAAGGATTCCATAATTGCATTGGTACTTGTTCCCCTGCTTGTTGCAACATTGCTATTCGCTCAACCTCACATTTGGATTTACCTCGATGAAGGAGACCTTGTATGTCGTAGGCAATGTTCAAGGTTTTAGCAACATCGCTATTCAATGAAAAGACGGGTGCATTCTTATCGACTACATCGAGTAAACCTGGTGCTCCCATGTTGATAGCTTTGGAGTTCGACAACCTTAGCCGATTCGCAAAATGACAAAGCTGAAAATAAAAATAAGTATGTACGTAGATGCATCATAATATCAATATTTTTTCGGGTAGACATATGATGTGCACTTCTGATATGATATGAATACAAAAAGGGCAAGCCGATGATTGAACGCTCCGTTATGAGTATAGAAAATAAAATAAGTATGTACGTAGGTATATGTGCACCGATGGTTAAAGAGACAAGCCGATGATACTCTAAATATGTACATTATCTTAAGTTGATATAAGTGCAAGTGATACTCTAAACGTTCAGATTGTATTACAACTACTGTGTCATTGGTACATGTGGCACCGCCGATACGCGGTAAACAATATGTACATTATCTAAGTTGACGAAATATAAACTACAAGACATCCAACAAACCGGGGTGTTCTTCAAGAATAACATTATCCTCGACTTCTTCTTGTACACTCGATTGACTACTGCCCAAGCTCGATATTAACAAGTAGTTAGGTGCAAGTTCGGTGTGAGGAAGTACCGCACCAGTCAGCGGACTACGGTTCGATGATAGTAACCATCTTGCTATTGCATGACGTTCATAGGTATGTCCATCGGCACAAACAACGGGATCGATCATTGGCAGCCCGGTAATCGGACAACATGGCATGCCTGGAAGGGCTTTCCGTTCTGAGGTGTTGCTTTCATCAAGGGTCATGTCTTGCAACTGATTGTGAACACCGCTCGCAGTCTCATCATTCACTTCTTCTTCATCATCCGATAAGTGACTATACCTTCCATCCAAGTTTGTTCCATTAACAACATCTTCCACCATACCCTCAACTCCAGTTTCCCACCATCTACCCAATAGATTAACACTTTCTCCAAGCACACCAGCCCCAACATAAACTAATCCCTCCTCTGGCAAGGTCTCTACAGTCTTGGTTATTTGTTCCAATGCTGGTGACTGCGATAAGTTATCAAACAAGTCTAGAGTTTGTTCTTTAAACTTTTCAACTATTGCCTGATGCCGCTCGACGCATAAGAGGAGATATCGATGCACCTCAAATGTACACTGCCAATTCTCAATGGGAGTTGTGTATGAAAGAATTACAATATCACCAACTACCTCCTCGACACGGAATGTTTTGGGATAACGAGCCAATTTCGTTGTATACTTTGTGGGAGGTTTATGTGTAGAAGATGCAGAAGGTAGTGTAGACATACTCATACTTGATCGAGCAATAAGTGGTTGTACGGTCTTTTTTATCGAGTAGAGAGGTATTGGATAAAGCTCTTCTTCAATTAGATGTGTATTTGCAAATGTACACATATCACCAGGACGTGGCGGTGGATCGGTTGATTCATATTCAATTACAATCCGTACCCTGCCTGCAGATGATTCATCCTCTTCATTATTGTTCTTATGGTTGTTACTCTGAATATCAATCCACTCATCAAAGTAAGGGGTTTTGCCTGATAATATTCTTTGTATGTTAATTGAACATTTTCCAATGAGATAATCATCATCATTCACTTCTTCAACTTCCTTTTCATTTTGGAATGGCCAAGAGTTTCCCTTTTGTTTATGGTTTGATCCATGAGTATTCTTCGAGTAGAGTGATAGTTGCAATATTGGTGGAGATTGACGTTTCTTCTCTGGTTTTGTTATTGGTTGTTGTGGGATTTCATTACTGTTTGGCTTGCTACCACCACAAGAAACGTCGTCCTTTTGAGTAGTCAATGTTGGTGCTGAGGAAGCTTGCTTTTTAGCCAGTGGCCTTGTGGGCTGTTGATGATGCATCATCTTCTTCTCGCCCATTCTTAATGGAAATGCAGAACATGTAACATCAAAGTATGATTGATCACTTCTTGACCAATGATAGTCACCATTCATGTGCTCAAGAGCATTAGAAGTTAATTGTCCTTGGTTGTTGTATGTTAATTTCGCATAAAGCTGTTGATTACTATAGGGAGTTAAGTTGCCACTGGCTATGGCGGAAGCTGGACTCATTGTTGGACGCTGTTGATGACGATTACGTCTATGGCTGGATAATAAGTTGGCAATCATATTCCCTCCTTGATTGTTTGGATTAGACTATGAATATGAATGGTTAGGGTTAGTAAAATTTGTGCATGAGATATGCACAAAAGGAGTAACAAGCTCTTACCTTGACATGCTTTGCTTGCAATACCCTAACCATTAATGTACCCAATATATACTCTTCGCCATCATCTACAACCTCCTCTGCATAGAAATTATATTGCTCATCGTCTTCTTTATTAGATTGAGCTTTCAGGTTATCCTCATCTTGTTTCTTCTCTTCTATTGGGGCAAACTCATCAAACGCCGTAGCTGATAATTCCGCACAGTCTAATCCTAAGTTATCATAATAATCTGGTGATATGTCAATATCATCATCAGCGTGTTGGTGTATATTATCGTCATCTTCTTCTCCTCGGCTTTCTCCAATAATTTCTTTACATAATGTATCAAAAGTTGTATTGTTCTCATTCTCGTCTTCTACTAAATAATCATAATCTGGTTCAGATAATACATTTGATTCATTATCATCGTCTTCATCACCATTGGTGGTATCAATACCAATATCAGCAGTAGTACCACTATCAGCCACCACTATCTCCTGTTGGTCATCTCCGACCTCTAAGAAAAGCGAGATCGCAGCATCAAGCAAGTTATTATTATCATCACCGCCGGCCATCTGTAAATATTGTATTGCAACATCCCGATTTGTAGTACCTGTAATGGCTAAGAATTGGTCTATATTATTATCTTCTTCGTCCAACATGGCAAATAGTTAGGAGAAGAACAAGTGGTGAGAGTTGAGTAGTTTGGGGGAGGAAGAGAAACAAAGGGAAGGATACCAGCACTGGTATCCTCACCTGCCATCGTGTGATCTGTTGCATGCAGTTGTTGCCCCTAAAGTTGTCTATTCGATCCACCAAGCTGATATTGAAGCGCATTAGTATAGTTGCACCAAGCACATAGTGTTTGGGTATCAGCTAAGTATCAAACGTTGGACTCTTATGAGCATTTTTGGCAGAGACATATCTTGTGAGCAAATGAACGTGAGATATAGACTATATTGGTAGCTTATTTTTTATTGGGCTGATATTTTGGTACTTAGCTTCTCTCCTGATATCTCAATTACTAGTATATTCTCCGACTCTTTCAGTAAATCTTTTCTTCTAATTCGGGATATTAATAGCTGAATTAATCCTCGACCTAACATGTAACTTCTCTAATTAACCACTATTTGTTTTTGTTCATTCCGACCATAGTCGAGATTACACTTATTTCACCTTCCCGAATGAATCAATAACATTATCAAACACCCCCTTCATACCTGCATATCTATCTTCACTTGTTTGCAATGTAATTGTGACCAATGTAAGTCCAGCAGCGCCTTTCAATTCTAGCAATGTAAATATCGATCGAAAATGTTGGGTTTTTACATTTTTGGTTAATGTTCCTGATGACTTTTCAGTCTCCCCAATCGGTACTACTGGTGTAGCAGTGTAATCAAAGTAATAGGCATTATTCTTACTAACCGCCGACAATAGTTCAGATGTATCTTTGTTTCCTGCCAAGTCACTCTTGGGTAAGATTGTTGATTGAGCTACCTCATCAACTGACCCGAATGATGCTAGAGATGTAAAGTCATCCCTTAGTGGTGTGTATGCAATGAATGCCAGTGTTTTAATCTGTGAAATAAGATATGAAAAAGTTAGAATGTAAACACTTATTTCAACGCACATTACAAATCATATAACTATACAGCGATGAGTTGGTCAGTAAGCAACACACTAAACTTACGGTATCAGTGTCAGGATCTTTCGAATTAGGATCAGTGAAGAAGATAGCTTTCCTTCTACCACTTAACTTTTGCTCTGTTTGTAGCCAAGACGCAGGAATTTGCATTGAAAAACCATATGACGTGTCATCATAGTTAGTAAGCTCTGATGAATCCGCTGCATATGATATAGATGGGTTTGAAGATAATATAGCTGATGTACCAGCAAGTGTGGCAAGTGATTGGGTACAGAATGATCTTCGTGCTAGTATGGGCTCATCGTCAATATCTTTTTGGAGATTGAGCTTTGACGTTGGATTTGCTATGGAATATGACGCCGTTTGGAATGCCGCCGCCGGCAGTAATATTGATAGGAAGATGATAGATATCAGATTCATTGTAGCAGACGCGTATTACTATAGATTATATGGTAGCTACGCTCAATAGTAATAGCATGGTTGATATTAGTCATAAATTGAAAATCTTTGCAAAAAGATATGCGGTATCCTGAGGGATGGTAAGTAAGAGGGTGTCGCTGCAGTTACAAACATTCATCAGTTTAAGTTATCATAGCATAAAGACATAGTATTCTATTTATATCATCAGAATCAACGCATTTCTTTTATAGCACTGACAACAAATTGATGTGTATAGCATACATATCTTGCACAACACATAAAGATACCTCATATCTTTCATTCAACAGAAACACCAGTGAAAGCAGTCTGAGTAGCAACATTCTCCAAACTTTCCCATATGTCACTGTTCAATCCTTTGAATAAGTTATCTATATCTGAGAGTGTATCCTTTTGCAATTGTTCAAGAGCAGCATTCTTTGATTTCTTGGATGAGAATGGATTAAGCTTTGAGAAGATACTTGAGCAGCAATGGAATATATCATTCTTCTTCTTGTCAGCTCCTTTATCACTCTTTTTCTTCAAATGTATCATTGTGTCATGATATCTAACTATTGATGTAAATAGGTGTACATATGCATTAATGATTTGCTGGTATAATGGCATCTTTGTTGGCGTTGCTGATAATGACGAAGTACATTCATTCTCTAGTGTTTCAAGGTGTAAGTCGCCAACATCTCTTAGTACCTCACATAACTTTTGCATCTTGAGTTTGTTCTTTGATGATTGGGGTAATACTAATTGTAATGCATCTAAAGAGGCATCGGGAAAGCAACAAAATATGGATGTTGACTGCTGCTTTCCACCAATTGTGGGTATACTACTGCTGTTGTTGCTGCCTACGATAGTCTTTAGTCCAAAGCAGGTATACAATACATTTCCATCAACAATGGAAGCGTAGGCTAATGATGCCGATTCTTCATCTAAAGTACTACTCGGTATAGATTTCTGTTGATTAGGTGTCACAGTTGTAGTATCCTGTTGTTGTCGTACCTCTTCCAATGTAGGTGCCTCATATTCAACAGCACCACCCGTCAATAGAACTAAATAACCGTATGCAACTTCTCGTGGTATATCCAATGTAGCTGATGGGTCATAGAATTGCAATTGATCATGATGTTCATTATTGTTGTTGTTTATTTCGTTGTTATTGATGTTATTTATTGCGTCTGTAGAAAGAAGTGGCTCTCTGGATGATTCTTCCTGCAGCATTATAATATTTTTAATTTGTGCTTAGGATATAGAGGGGCGCTCCAATAATGCTGTTAGAAGGTATGTACTTTCAATCTGTTTCAAGTGCACCGTGTTTTTGTGTTTTGTGTCAAGCAACTGATCCGAGCGTCTGTTCCGCTCCACTATTTTACTGGCAAAGAAATATTTCTTCGACTACCTCAATAGACAATAGAAAATCTACTTCTATGATTGGCATGCAGCGGGGGAGACCTATTGAGACAACCAGAAACTGACATAACGACAACATCCATAACGACAACATCATTAACAACTATTTTGAGGTTGGGGCTCTAGAGATTTCGTACTTTGATACACCCAACGGATGAAATGAATTTACTTTGCAGCCACCCTCACATAGCACAACTCAACGCCATATCGGCGAGTATGTTTCGATTAGACTCATCGTCTATGTGGTGCTTGTATTGGTAGAAGCAACAAGCCGGCCAACGCCAAAGCCTATTGCAATTCTCCACTTATCGCCTTGATAGTTGCAATATAGTAGTTGAAATACTAGTCGGCGGTGTTGATTTTATATACAATCATGGGTCTTCCACTAGCAGTAACCGAACTAATCGGTCATGCCCTCCTCTTCCTTTTAGTATTTGGTATGTCGGCCACTGTCGATTTAGACTGTGTGCTGAAACAATTACACAACACTCGTGCATTAAGCATGGGTGTATTACTTCAATTCGTCGTATTGCCATTTCTAGGCTTCTTGACGGTGAAGATGTTAGGGTTGGATAATGCCATGGGTTTGACGCTGTTGGTTGTTACTAGTTCTCCTGGTGGTAGTTATTCGAATTGGTGGTGCTCTATCTTTAACGCTGGTGAGTATATGATATGTATCGTCTATTGTATTAATAGATGATATGTCAATAGACATTGCAATACTAACCATCTCTTTACTTTTCTCTTCGATACATCAGATTTGGCACTGTCCGTAACCATGACAGCAATTAGTACCATCCTTGCAATTATCATGTTACCACTAAACCTTGCAATATATACACCATTAATCTTCAAGGGCGAGGATGATGTGAAGGTTACTGAAATGTTAGACTTTAGTACATTGGTTACATCGATTTGTGTTGTATTTGGGGCGATTGGAGCTGGTATCATGGCAAGTGTTAAGATTGATAATCATAACTTTCACATCTTTGCAAACAGGGTAAGTTGTGTTATATGTGTATGTCTTGTGAGATGCCTACTCGTAGCCTATCTAACACATCACTTCTCTTGCATCTCTATATGCATAGCTTGGAAGTGTTGCTGGTGTATCGCTCGTCATGCTGTCCGGTATCGTCTCAAGCGGCGTCGATGGCGGCACAAAGATATGGGAACGCGATGCCAAATTCTTCTTCGGTGTTGCATTACCAATAGTAGTAGCACTCTTCCTAAGCAACGTCATGACCACATATGCCGGGTTAAAGAAGCCAGAGCGTGTCACTTCTTGCATTGAGTGCTGTTATCAGAATTGTGGTATTGCCACATCAGTAGCGCTTAGTATGTTCCAGGGTGAGGACTTGGCAGAGGCAATGTGTGTACCATTTTTATATGGCTTTATGGAGTTTGCAGTCGTTGGGATGTACTGTATTGGAGCATGGAAGGCAGGTTGGACAAAGGCTCCACCCACTGAACCATTCTGGAAGGTAGTTACTGTCAACTATGAGGTGCTACTACAAGAAAAGATGGCCAAGGAGAACAATAATGTTGAGGTACAATTAGAGCCTGGTTGGGAGAATGTAGAAGTTGGCAATAGTAAGAGCATTGCAGGATGTCTTTACTACTGCCACGAACCAGATCTAGATGATGTCGTTGAAATAAAGAAGGCAGACGAAGGGACAAAGAAGGAAAAGCTGGTTGATTCTGAGGAGGAAACCTCTATTGGAGAATCAGTAGCTCAAGTGTGGAAGAGTGCTCGTACAAGATTCTGGGAGGGACTTGGCTATGACCTCAAACCTACAGAAGAGGAGGCATAGATGTGATAGAGCAATAAGAGTACACCATTGTTACGGCTTTAAAGTACCAATGGTCACTTGTGACGAGTATGTGAGTGTTGTCTAGAATTTGGAACAAGATAGATATAGATGTAGGAAGTTGACTAAAGTTAACTAATAGATAGAGAGTTTGTAGAGATCATAAGCTGTTACTATTGTCTCTGATCTATCTGCTTGTTGCTTTCTCCTCTTTCCGTAAACAACTTGAACTTGTCTGGAAGAGGAATCTGAGCTCTAACCATGACAAGATCTGTATTCTCGTCCTTCCACACTACTACATCTTCTTTGCTATTATGCTTACTCTGTTTCATGGAATTATACTCTTTACGGCCAAGTTCAGTGTTATAATAAGGATGCTCGAGAGTTATTTCAGTACTACAGAGATAGAATCCATCTTCCTGGAATTTCATGTTCACAAGCCCCCCACCGTCGTATCTTTTGTCTCCAAGGAGAGGACATTTTGCTACCCATGCCTATGATAGATGTCAGAATAGTGCTGAGACGACTATGCTTGGGATTAAAAGACACAACACAACTACAATAATCACTTACCATGTGTCGTCTCAGCTGAAGATGCGCATTGTAACGATTTTTTGAGGACAAAAGAGAGGAGATAGTAACTGATATTAGTACATATGACTTGCAAGGGTAATCAAATACAGGTAAACTAAGGTCAAATGAAGCGTCTTGAGCACATGAATTCACATTACGCGGACTTTCTTGATGATGCCTGCCTGTTTTTGGTTTAAGTTCCACCAAGCTCACTGTTTCATTCAATGCATCTTTCACGCCTGACCATTGCTTCAATGTCCTCCAGATTGTAACGGCAGATTGAGGTTTCCCTTCAAGCTCCAAGTCGTAATCAATAAGTTGCCAGTTGTATGATGATTCCTCTGAAGTATGTATACAAACACCCATGTTTATTGCCTCCTGAGATGCGATGGAGGATTCTTTTGGCTCTTTGATATCACCATTGACAATTGCAGTATCTATAGAGAAGAGAGACATGTGTATGTGCATGTCAGAAATGATATAGAGTATACTTTTTGAACACATAATTTGTAGAACTTACAGGTCTTCTTAGCCTTACGCTCTCTAAATTGCATTCCAAGCTCGACCATCGCAGGTTTGGTTTTGGCACATACCAGCAATCCACTTGTACCCTATCATAAAGAGAGACACATATTAGCATGCTCTATACTGAACAAGGATGCAAAGCATACACGTAATCACTCACTCTGTCTATTCTGTGAACTGGTGCTGGTCGTCTCATTACCGAAACAACTCCTGCTTTAGGCGGTGTAAGTACCCAAGGAAGACATGAGTTGACATTTTCTCTTCCGAATCCGCCATTCTTGTGTGAAAATACAACAATGCCTTCGGGCTTGTTCACTATCGCAAAATGATCATCTTCATATACCACCGGTAAGTCAAATGGCTTATCACTATCGTGATTCTTGCACTCGTCATAATTATGTTCCATACGAACCTGTACTGCAAGTGTATCTCCTGGGAACACTCTATCATCAGTTTGTCCCATTACTAACTTATCCTTATCAAATATATTATGTTCTCCTTTCTCATTGGTAATAAGAGGACCACGATGTAATAAGATTCTTCTCCGTCGAACAGCTTTACGAGCATTCGTCAGTGTTGGAAATTGATCACACATTAATAATGATAATGCTACTGGAATTGTAATATTATCTGGTTGTAACTGTAATCGATTGACATCATGTTGTGAAAATGTATGTTCAATTTGTTCCATTGTAAACCCTGTAGATGGGACTGTTGTATGATTTATTATTGAATAACTATCCGGTATACCTCTTGGTAGATTATCTACTGTGGAAGTTGCTGTATCAATGTCAACCTCCTTATCTTCTTCTACATTATTTTGATCATCTAATTTAGCTTTCTTATTGTCATTAGTTGACATTATGTCTTTGCTATTGGTACTCATACTCTGAAATAATGGCCTAGTACTTGATACTTGCTTATTTGATAATATAATGTCCCTTGTCAATACTATTGATCTGTGTTGATGGTGATATTGATGGCCAATAAAAGTATGATGTGTTCTTTGAAGTATCTTTGATGTTGATGAAAATGCAAATGTTCTTTTCAACGACGATGACAGTAACATGAACAAATATAGGAAGTGAAACATTAGTATATTGGCCATACCAATTGAGTGGATGATATGAGATAGAGATAGAGGCCTACCGGTCCTAATAATAATAACATACATACTGAGTTACACTCTCATAGGAACCATAGGATACCTTGTCTCATATTTTGCTTGGTGCTCACAAAGACGGCAGCCTAAGAAGAACGTGCTAGCATTTTTTTTCTGGCGTGGCAATAGCGCCGCTGCACGGCTCTCATAACTCGCTCGTATAACCAGCTTCATACCTATCAAACCAGTAAACTATGAAGGTAACAATACTATACGGTTCAGCAACCGGTAATTCCGAACATATCGCGAAAGATTTAGGCGAAACAATTAACAATAACAACAACAATAATGAATCATCGTTCTTTACCTCAGCAGAAGTTATGGAATTAAATCATTTCAAACGTAAAAAGTTAATGGAATCATGGATTATACCACCCACTACTACCTCATATGATAGCAATGGTAATGAGTTGGTAGTGAAGAAACATGCAGTAATAATAATATGTTCAACAACCGGTAATGGTGATCCACCCGAGAATGCCGGACGGTTTGTACGGTATATTAAAAAGTCGCCTCCTGCAACACTAACCTCTTTAATTGACACCACTACTACTTCCAAAGATAAGCCATTACAACACGTATCATATTCAGTATTAGCCCTCGGAGATACAAACTATGATCAATATTGTGAATGTGGTAAATTAATTGATAAAAAGTTATCATCAAATGATTGGGGTGCAATTAAAGCAATGGATGTAGTATGTGCAGATGAGGGTACGGGTAATTTAGAAAGTACAGTTGAACCATACTTGGAGGAGGTGTTGGGTAGGTTGGAAAAGAGCTGTTTAGCTGATGATCATGGTGTGGTAGTAGAGGAGAAGAAGGAGAGTGAGAATATTGAGGAGATTGCGAAGAGTGAGACTGCAAAGAGTGAGGAAACTGCTACACAATCTACACCAACTACAACAACACTACCAACAACAACACCAGATAAATCATCATCACCACTCTACATCCTCTACGGTTCAGCAACAGGCAATGCCGAACACATTGCCAAGGACCTATCATCAACATATACATCCTATCTCTCAAATCCATCCTTTCTTGGATATTTCAATTCAGTAATCTGTTGTGATTTAAACTCTTACAAGAAACAATGTTTAGATACATGGTTAACATCACCCCATACCACAAATCCACGTATTAAACATGGATTAATTATAATATGTTCCACTACAGGTAATGCCGACGCGCCAGAAAATGCAGATCGATTTATACGTTGGATGAAACGTAAATCAACCAATTCTACTAATTCATTTGGTAATGTTGCATATGCAGTATTAGGATTGGGTGATTCCAACTATGATGTATTCTGTGCCATGGGTAAAGTAATTGATAAACGTATACATGAATTAGGTGGTACAAGAGCATTAAAAGTTGGTTTGGCAGATGAGGCTACTGGATTAGAAGATGTTGTTGAGCCATGGGTTGGAAGTGTTATTGGTAAATTGGCAAGTGTATGTAAGGGTGAGGTTCATGGTGTTGTTATGAAGAATGAAGAGGAGCATCAGACTGTTGGTTCTGCTGCTGCTGTTGTCGAGAAGGCACCGCCGGTAGATCAAGCACCTATCGCTCAAGCTCCAGTAGTGCTGCCAAAGAAACTCAAGGAATCAGCTTCCTCGTTAGTAGAGGAGGAGAAGAAAATGGATACTGAAGAGTTAGTTGAATCCTCAACAACAACAAATGTATCTTCTTCAGACTTGTCAGCCACTGGAGGAGTAGCCACAATACGCAGTCTCCTTTCCCTACCATCCAACACACCACTACCAACATGTGAAGCATCAACATTACCAAAGATGGCATCAGCATTATCATCATGTGAATTAATACATGATGGAGAAGTGAAGCAACGGACACGAGGTGATTCGATCTGCTCAGTATCATCGGGTAGTTCTGGATTCCTGTATACAGCTTCTAACCCATATGAAAGTCAGGTAATGGATGCTAGATACTTGACTAATACGACTGTAGATTGTGCACAACGGGTGACAAATGAGATTCTATGTGGAGATAAAGAGGGAGAATGGAATGATGACAAGTTTATTCAAGCGATGAAAATGTATGAAGATTCATTCCCAATCTCATCATCATCAGAGAAAGATGACGAAGGAGCTACTCTTCAATATGACAAGAATGGCAAACGTGTAATTGAAATGACATTATCACTGCCAGATGACTTTTCATTAGATTATGAACCGGGCGATTCGGTGGGTTTAATCGTTCCAAATACACCTCAATCTACCAAATTTATACTTGATATGTTACAACGTCATCATGGGATTGTACCATCACAGAAGATTAGTGTTGATGCTGGAGAACCAATTACGGTTGAGGAGGCAATTAGATGTACAATTGATCTGGCATCACCAATGAAGAAGAAACGGCTCTTCTATCTTAGTATGTTTGCTACTGAAGTTGAAGAAGAGAAGGCCATGCGTCTGTTATGTAGTAGCTCATCGAACGAAAACGGGGTAGACTTGTTTCAAACATTTGTGGAAGATCAATGTCGTACAGTTGTAGATATATTGAAAGAGTTCCCATCATGTCAATCGATTACACTCGAGGGATTGTTGGGTTGTCTACCGGCCATTCCACCGAGATATTATTCGGTATGTTCAAGTCCATTATATGATCGACAGAATACTGACAAGAGCAAGACAAATGATTACTTTCATTTAAAGGTTGCATTCTCAGTGGTAGATTACTTAACTTCGTCAATACCCGAGGATGTAAATAGCTCACGAAGGATGGGAGGATTGGCCACACGTCGGTTAGAGTGTATTTCGTCTCCCTTCCTCATTGGTGATAATCAGGAATTATCAGCAACAAAGCCAATTGTACAAATCTTCCCAAAGCCAACACATGAATTCCGTCTTCCGGCAGACATGTCAACACCTTTCATTCTTATCGGACCAGGCACCGGTATTGCTCCCTTCATTGGCTTCCTCTCCCATCGTCAAGCGCAACTTGCCTCACTCGAATCTACCGAGGCTGCTGGGATGACATCCGAGGGTACCTGGCGTGGTGGGTACGAGCTTGATCCAAACGAGCTGGCATTATCAAAGGGTGATGCCAAGGGATTGAATTTAGCAGTGGACTACATGAGTAAGCATCAAAAAGCTGGAGAGATTGACTTATTCTTTGGTTGTCGGCATAGTGATCATGATTATTTGTACAAGGAGGAGTTGCAGCAGTTTAAGGACAGGGGTATCTTGACAAACCTCTATGCTGCATTCTCAAGAGATGAAGGAAAGGAAAAGACATATGTGCAAACATTAATGCAGAAAGATGTCGAGTGCGGTAAGAGATTAGTTGAAATGATTACGGAGAAGAATGCATCTGTGTATATCTGTGGAGATGGAAATGCAATGGGTAAGGAAGTACAGGAGACGATTGTCACATTATTGGCCAATGATTTGGTCGAGAAGGGCAAGTGTAAAGATATAACAGATGGGAGAGTCAAGGCTGCAGCTCATGTTGATCAGATGAAGACAGTTGGTAGATTTGTTCTTGATATCTGGTCATAAAAGTACTCTTAAGTAAGTTTTGATGATATTTAGTATACAGTTAAACTTGACACTAGATTCTAGATTCTTCTTCATTATCTTCAATAGATGGAAGCCCATAGTTGGTCTGTCCAGAAGCTTCACCCCACAACCACCTCTTGTTTACACAACACCATTCAAAGTCTTCAGGGATTGAGTCTTTCTTAGCCGCATTGTCTTGCCATTTCAACGGCTGTAGATTACTCCAATGAAAACACTTCTTCACCTCTTCTGGATCAGTCAAATCAAAGCTTGAAACTGGCATGATGTGATCTATCTCCCATGACCGATTTACTTGACAACGCTTACCACCCCAATGAAACACCATTTGTCGTCTTCGGCTTGCACGAGGAATATCTCTGGAATGCATGTTGACCATGGCCGAGTACTCCAATGTTGCTTCGGTAGATGTGATACAATAATTAGTATCAAATGTTGTGAATGAGCAGGTCAACTTTCAGGATTTCAGGTGAACTTCAAACTATGTTGGGATACTTCTTTCTTTAAATTGAGAGACTCTTGTTTACTAAGCTGTTAATTCACTACTTGTAACAACCCTACCATCTCTCACTAACACGACATACATAACATATAAAGAACGGTAGCTGAATCCGTTTCTATCAGTTGGCCTCGTCTTGACTTTTCTCATGGGGCACATGCCTCCTGACCAGACCAAGGTGGCCTCTACCTTGTCAGAATTGATCTTTCGTGTATCTTAACTTGTGACTCATGGTAAGATGACTAGCGGAAAGTACTCCGCCTTTTCTCCGGCAAGGTGAACTTTAATATTGTGAACAAATGTACTCCTTGTTTTGATGTTAAACTTTCTCCTCAGTTTTCTAATGGAGTATTCACACTGCTCAACAGTTTGTTGGAATCGCTCTTCAACATCTTCAAGCATCTGTAAGTCGAGAAAAGAAAGACAATGTGGTTAGAATGATGCACGACTGTCGTCACAGAAGTGTCACGGATCATAGAAGTCAATATAAACTTACAAAGATGAGATCTCGAACCTCACGGAGTTGCACGAAATGGCCATTCTCACTACCCTCATTTAACCTATGTTGATAAAAGGTACTTGTAATGGACTCAATAGTTTTCCATCCACCCTCTTCATCAATGTGTTCTTCAACACCGGGGAAGTTGAGGAGTGATAGAACAAACTTGCAAGCCCTTGCACCAAACAGAAACGAGCGTGCTTCTGTAATATCCATAACAAGACTATCATACATGGACTTATCCATCTTCTTCAAATCGTCTTTCGACAGTGTATGGATTTTCAGAAAGGCCTCTCTCGAGAAGAAGTTGGGCATGGTTTGAACTCCATACTCAAATAGTGCTGGTTGGAGAGCCATCAAATCATGTATCCGCTCTAATGCAAAGTTGACGATAGATGAGATTGATCTGTCATCCACAGCTCGTCCCCAACGCTCTTCACATTCATCTACATTAAAATCAACTACAGTTTCAGGAATCGTATTGATCAATTCACGCAAGTGATATCGCACGGAACGTCCAATGAAATCATTCAGACGATATCTCACACCCATGTGAGCATTAGTGATATCTTGAGGAGCAACAGCATTAGTGCTGCTACTTGAACCTTGTGACAAGACAAAGCGCTTGACATCCTTTAACTCATTCATATAATGTGTAAAGGCCTTGGTAAATCGTGCACTTGGGAAATATCCCACCATTGTCTCGGCACAAGCCTCACTTACATCATCACATGTTATCATACAATGAAGACATTGGATAGCCACATCCAGGTAATGAACAGGTCTTGATAATTTCAAAGCATTCTGTAATACCAATTCCAACGCTTCAATACTTGGACACAAATCTCCACCACCTTGACCAACAACCTCGCCGACGGTAGTTGTGGTAGATGAGTAATCAAAGCCACTAAAGCATACCTTCTTGTTGATGAAGCATACCTCATTCTCTTCCTTATTCTTTAAGGATACGATCTCGGCATTAACCAATGAAAGAAGAAAGGGTAAGAGAGGTGTAAAGTTGGCTTGATCAGCATATACGATACTCATTGAAGCAAATATCCTAGCTGATACGCAGGGATATTTGTTGACTTGCTTCATTGTATCTGCTGAAATAAGTTGGGCCATCTTCTCCTTGATAGTCACAGAGGTTACGTGTGACATGTTACTCATCACTGTGGCATAATCTTCCGTACCTTCACCACTAATGACAATTTGATCTTCATTATCATCTTTCAAATTATCAATATTAACCTCTGTACCTTCTCCTGCCTTGGGAGTGACGTAGTCTTGATTATTATCATTAGATGAAGCAGCAGCATCGGCAGCAGTGGTATCATCAATCAATACATTCAAATCCATAACACGTGCAGCACTGATTAAGCCACGATTTTTGGATAAATCAAATGTATCACGTCGATTCTTGGGACGGGCACGCTTGGTTGTTGATGAGATTGAAGCGTCGTGTTCCATCAACGTCGTTGTTGGCATTACTGCTGCCTCAGATTGACAAGAGGAAGAAGATATAGATGCCATGGAAGTGTCAGCAGCACTACTACTTGCGGCATGCTCATCTAATGATTCAAGTACAGATGATGCCTGACCATCACCACGCCGCAGACTACTACCACTGCCCTCACGTTTCTTACTCACTGAACGTTCACCAACCATTGCACTCTCACCACTCTTACGATTTGAAACACTGTCAACATCAGTAGATGGACCAACAACAATATCAAATGCAATCTTTTCAAGTGCCTGTGTTAATGATACATGACCATTATGACTAATACTAATCCCATCGTTGGGAGAAGAGGAATCAATTTCCATTGCCTGAGGTTTGGAAGTTGTTTCATCTGAAGTCTTCTTGTTGCCAGTGGGAAGGAGCTGCTCGGAAGGTGGCAATTCATCATAGGGACCAAGTTGCTGTTCCTTATTACTGTCAGCAGCACCAACATCAGTATCAATACCCTTGCCACGTCTCTTCTTGGGACTACTCGTCCTGCCAGGAGGATGGCCCTGACTACTATATCTACGTTTTGACTTACTAATAGTCTGTTTCTTCTTTTGAGACTTCACAGGAGCAGGTGAATCTAATTCCCTTGCCAGTACACGTATACTACGTCTTCTTCTAGTAATAGATGATGTATTAACACCATCATCTTCTTCTTGGTTCACAGTGGTGTTTAATTCATCCTCCATTGACATTGGTACACTGGAATTTGTCAAATTGTTACTTGAGGGTTTAGTTTTCTTTTCTGGAGTATCAAGTACCCTGGCCTGAATACGTAAACTACGGCGTCTGCTAGCCTTGGATTTAGTATTATCAGCACCAATAGACGATTTACGTCTATTGCGTTTAGTATCACCTTTATTATTTGCCTTTAATTTTGGTGGTTGCAACAAATTATTTTGTGGTGGTGCATCTGATTGTGATTGTGATACCACCATATAATCATCCTCATTTGATACTGAAGGGATTAATGTGTTGTTAATATTGGATTTTGTTGAACATTCCCGTGGTGGTGATGATTGATAATTAGTTGCACGTGTTGAAGAGCTGCTCTTATAATTTTGGGGTCTTTTCGTAGAAGAGTGCATATCATGTGCACAAATTGAATCATGAGATCTTTCAC
>Ga0214480_100558_pt1 | contig 18582 bp, 20 predicted proteins | sample M1_20Mar14CPVII9_3_FD_165042 | JGI IMG/M metagenome (GOLD analysis project Ga0214480, IMG submission 165042) | Marine eukaryotic communities from Monterey Bay, California, United States - M1_20Mar14CPVII9sort6BwellE17 | ecosystem: Environmental > Aquatic > Marine > Unclassified | place: USA... | reverse complement strand
TAATGTATATGTATATAAAAGGCCAATGGACACTATCAGCACCATTGTAGGGCCCTCCACCACACTTTTGCGGCCACTTGTTGGCGGTTCTCATGCCTCAGATTGAGTCAATTATCGAAATCGAACCAGCTGTCCGACAATGTATCACCAAAATGTGCAGGTATACAACCACTCTCCTTCTTATATATTGGTAATTCCTTAATGTATATGTATATAAAAGGCCAATGGACACTATCAGCACCATTGTAGGGCCCTCCACCACACTTTTGTGGCCACTTGTTGGCGGTTCTCATGCCTCAGATTGAGTCAATTATCGAAATCGAACCAGCTGTCCGACAATGTATCACCAAAACGTGCAGGTATACAACCCCTCTCCTTCTTATATATTGGTAATTCCTTAATGTATATGTATATAAAAGGCCAATGGACACTATCAGCACCATTGTAGGGCCCTCCATCACACTTTTGTGGCCACTTGTTGTGGCTGTTGGCAGTGCTCTTGCCTCAGATGGGTCAGATTTTATAGTATGACCATGGTTTATCCATCAAAATACTTCACATTTACCTTAAAAAAGACTATACAACTAAAGTTGACAGTTTTTTTGTGTGAAGGTCAATGTGCAATAGTCATTTGTGTGTTTTCTTAGGCTTTTGATTGTTTTCCTGAAATCTAATTATTTGTCCTTTTGCCTTCTGTATTTGATATTTGACTTCACAAACATTTGAAATGATACAATTTTGATCACATTTGATATTTGGTCAACTTCTGATTCCTATTATTATAGGTGCTATGACCATTATAGTAAATATCACCTTGTGGGTGTGAAGTTTTGGTTGGCATGAAGATTTGCTTTCTTCTTTTCAAGAAGACAGTAAGAATGATTAGGCGATCAAACGACAGAGAGTATGTATACAAAATTCAACATCTGAGAGTGAGAGGGGCCAAATACTTCTAACAATACTCTATTATTGAGTATGAGAGAAATAATTATATTTAATAATGCCATTTGGATTCCTGTCGGCAAGATAAAAGAGGATAATTAGAGATTTTTGAAACTGCCTTGATTGATGTGACTTGAGTTGGGAAATGGACATTTTTGACTCACTCTAGCTTCCTATTTGAGATCGTACAAATAATATAGAGGCATGCTATTTGCTATTATTCTTGCAATAGTGCAGCTGACAAAGAGTAGGAGATTTATAAGATACTTGTAGTGTGAGTTTGATTTATGCATCGTATTTATTTATATGTATCCAATCGATATCTTAATAATATTAGTACACCATGTTTTAATCCGACATCTATTGCAATTGATGTTGCAAACATTTGCTCACATATCTCTTGCTGGTTTTTTGTTACAACAGATAATGTTATCCCGGTAGGTCCAGAAAACATTTCAAATGTTATCTATAGTCATATTATTACTATTCCTGGTGCATGTTGTTACCTCCGAAATCAATCACGGAGGTCTTGATATAGAATTCAATAATACTTTGATCCTCTCAGAAACGACTGGTCTAGTATTTTATTGGTCATATGATAATGGAGAAAGTGATAAAGTTTCAATGGCACTGCGTTGTCAAGATTGTGACGGGTACTTTGCAATTGGATTTAATGACATATCCACCTCACCTCCATATATGATTGGTAGTCATGCAATTGTTGGTGATTGTGTATCAGAAGGGATAGGTGATGATGATGTTGCAACTATTAATGAGTTTTATTTGGGCAGTACAGTCGAGATTGTGCAAGAAGAATCAACCTTGACATTAAAATCTTGTGATGTTGATGAAGTTGCATCTACTCTTCGATTCTCTAGACAACGACTAGGAGCCAACTACTCGCTTGATATATTTGGAAATCAATCTCAAACAATTATATATGCAACCGGTAAGCAACAATGTGCATCTAGGTGACACAGCATACGACCTATTGTTACTAATACCTAATATATCCCATTTTTTGCAAACAGGTTTTGCTGGATCTAATGCAAACTCACCGACCTACCACCAAACAAAAGGTATTGCCTCTTGGCCAACTGCTGACGTAAACGTACCAACCTCTCAGCCATCTGTTTTAGAACCTAAAACATTATCTCCTGCTGATTGTACTATCATCGGTGCTGGACCCGGCGGGATACTGGCTGCCGATGTTCTCTCTGGAAATGTTCAATGCAATACTCTTCGTTTACTCGAACGAGGTGACACACCATTGAGCGGAACGTATACAACTCTTCCTTTCTCTGACACCTTCACAAAACAACCTGAATATACTGTAGCGAATTACAACGGGGGACCCTTGTCTTTTGCGGGCACGTTTGGAGGACAACAAACCACTAATGGAGGTGTCTTTTCTCCTGGAAGTATAGAGGATGTTAGTCAAGCATTTGGCATCACATTGACCGAAGCTGCTGCTGCTCAAGAATGTGCGGCCTTATCTATTGACCAAACGATGTTCTCTTTTGATGAACAAATTGCTTCATCTGTACCCAATATTGAATCTCAAGAACTTATGACTCGTAATGGATTAATGGCTACTTGTGATGATAATGATATCGGAGAATCATGTAATTGGGGTGATATGCTATTTGCTCCCACCAACATTCGGAGAAGGACAGTAGCACATCGTATACACGGAGAAGATATACCGTCATATGCTTCACTAAACACTGAAATAGATCGTATTGTTTTCACCGAGGGCTCAGATCCACTTGTTGCAGAAGCTGTGATATTTTCTGATGGAACAATATCCCCAGTGGCCTCTGAAGGAAAGGTATTCCTTGCTGCCAATGCCCTTGGTAGTGCTAAGATCATTGCTCGAAGTGATACAAGATGGACATCTTTTTCCTTCCACAATCACTATCACACCTACTCATATGTCCCTGTCCACGCATTAGAAGGATCACACAAAGATGCTTGGCAGTACGAATTCACTACCCCTGATGTAACAGTTGATAACGGAATACCCTTTGAGGAAATAGTTGTCTGTCCAGGACAAAGATTTGAGCTTGACTTGAGAGGTGACTTTCCAGTGGCTGATGGCGTTGTACAAGTTGTCTTGATGCAAATGCAGCCTGAACTCCGAGTTTCTGGAATATATGATGCAACAATAGACGAGCTTATTCTTAATGATGAAGAAGCCACCCAATGTGATATTGTTGCTCGAAAAGAAGCAGTTCGAATCTACACTGAGTCTTGGGGTAGTGGCCAATTTTCACCCAACTTTGCTGGTTTCAGCACAAGGTAAGTGACACGCTTGTTGTCTTGTTGTACCACTATAATCCGAAAGTAATGATCTTCTTCCATTCTTCCACAGCCCATCGGAATTAAGTTGGAGTCAATCATGGCACTTTGCTGGAGGGATAGATGTTTCAACAAGTTCCAAGATAGTAGGCACTGAAAATGTATTCTCATCAGATACTGGAGCTATCAGATTTCCATTTAGTTGCCATACTTCAATGGTATCAGCGGCTTCAGGAATTGTAGCAAGTATGCAAGCACTTGACTTGCCTATTACGAGCTGTTTGGAACATATCTCATCAAGCTCGAACAATCCCGATACTGTGATGTTGTCTGTGGATCATCCAATCATCATCCCATCACCCAGACAACTTCAGATTGCATCAAGTGGCCCCAATGAGCTGATCATGCTGACAAGAACAGAAGTTTTAAATGATATTGAAGTGCTTGGTGCTCGAAGTTACAATGGTTATGAGTTTGATAGTGCCCCCCCTCTATTATTGCCAGTTTCTTGTGATAATACAATCGACTCCTCTCGTTCAGTATATAGGACATCTTCTTCAAACATGTCCATTGTGTGCAACATTGTAATTCCCGACGACAACTTTGACTTGTACATTTACAAGATTCGTGTGATTGCTCGCGAACCATTATCAGATATGTACAGTGCATCAAGATTCCTATCTCAATCAAGTTTTGGAGCCACGCGACAATCGATAGAGACATTTACTGGAGTTGAGTACACGGGTGATATCACCTCTTTTATTAGTGATCAAATGACGGAGCCAGCAACTCTACATAGAGCATACTTTCGTCAGAGGGCTAATCCAATTCAAGTTATAGCGGCGCCCCTTTCAGGCTATGCGAGATCTCAATGTGCTCCAGGAAGTCGATGGATGAAGTATGCGTTCGACGCAATATACAATACGAAGATTGTTGTCGTTATGGACGAGCTCGAGTCTTCACCTGGCATGGTATCTCTATCAGTTAATGGGTTTATTCGAACAATTGTGCCCGCTTCTCATATGTCAAGTGCTACCAGCTCCACAACATATCCAATCACTTTGGACATCTGTAAAGTCACAACACGAGTGGGAGGAAAGGTTAGTCTGTGCAACAGTGGTAAGAGTTTTGAGAATCCACAGGTACAATTCACATCAGGGGATCCTGTTGATAGTGATAGGGTTGTCCTTCATCAACCGCTTGTCTTTTTGGAAGATGTACCCGGTAAGCAGATCGCCTTTTATAATATTGCTTGTCAACTTTACTCACATGCTGATGTATGCAACTTTTGTTCTCCTAGGTAACGATGGCGATTCTGCTATCCTTGACCCCAGTACCGATACTTCGACTCTTGTCACTAGCTGTGATACAGCCCCAAGTAATGGCCCTTTGTTCGCGATTGATACAAATAGTGGTGACTTGTATATTGAAAACAAACGGATTGAATTGATTGAGAATACACTTGATGATCCGGCAATGTCATCCACTCAACCTCTTTGCACAAGCGCCGCCAAGACATTTTTGAACGAACACTCGTGTGTACCAAACTTAAATGCATGTATTACTCAATCTTTTTCATCAGCAGATGTTGTGCTAAACAACGATAGTCTTCGAACTTTCTACACTTTGAGTCAGAAATATGTTTATGTTATCAAAGGTCTACAGCTGGTTGAAGATACTCAAAATCCTATGGATCCATGTAGTAAGTTTCTTCTCTTCTCTGTTCCAATAATCCTTACATCAAACTCTCACTTCTCTGTTTTAAATGAAAACCAGATGGCAAGCGAACTCGGTGGATTAAAGATACGCAAGCGACTGAATCTGGATGTGATGGATGGAATACTAAACCCTCGTCCTACACACAAATGTTACAATCTGTTATTGGTTCTTCGATTGAAGCTGACAGTGGTAATGGAGACATTCACGATCTTCAGCTAACTCCTCAAGTGTGCACAAACGATGTATTGCCACTTGTTCCTGAAAACGAAACTCTATTGGGTGTCCATATTCTAGTAGACTCAGTCTGCTGGAAACAATCTCATCCAAACGAGATGAATGTGAGTACTCGACTGCTTCTTCTTTTACTGCCTGATAATTTATTGACACGTTGTATCTGACTGTCTCTAATTAGGTGTACGACTTTAGCAGTTGGGCAGTAAGTCATCCAGGTAATAATGATGCCTTAGTCAATGGAAGACCAAATCCAATCACAAATCCAGCCGGGGAGTTAGAGTCAACTATCCTTCAGTTTCCGTCATGGCAGAAAGTCCGCGTTTGTATTCTTTCATCATGAGAATCGTGTGCTTATAATGAGAAGTCTACCTTTTTGGCTTCATTCGTCATTATGTGATTGCCTTTAAACCTCACATGCACTAATAGAAGATACCATCTCCTCTCTTCCTCTTCATAAAACACGAAACTCTTATCTTCAAGTCCAATTGAACGTTGGGATCAAAGGGGCGATGGAGCTGACATCATATTCATTGGACGCTTTAATGAGACCATTGACTTTACTACCCTACCACTTTCCTTGAAGCTTCCCGAACTTGCAAGCTACTTTGGCGCAGGAGGATCAATTATTTATAGCGGATCAGAGTCGTGCGGATCGCCAGGTGAAGTGGCCAACGATCCGTCGAAGGTAAGCAGCTATTTGAACATTTTGTGCATATGATATGTTTATATTTCTATTACTAATACAATAAATGCATGTTCCTACTTGTGGACGTATATATTTATATTAGGGTCACCAACTTAAAGCTGGTTACGGAGCGAATCGAAATAAATTACAATCGACCGACCGACCAGGATCGAGTGATAATGATATTGATAACACAGATGTACAGTCCGCTGTTTGGGCGTCTGTAGCAGTAAGAGCTAAAGATCAGCTTAGACAACGAGTAGCTTGGCTCCTGTCTCAAATATTTGTGATTAATGAAGAAAGTATAGGGTCCAAAGACATGAGTGAGATGTACTTACATTACTATGATATATTCGTCCGTCATGCTTTTGGCAACTATCGAGATATTATGAAAGAAGTAGCGTTATCACCAATGATGGCAACGATGCTGTCGAGTATAGACTCCAAGTCAATATTATCTTCTGGCTATCATCCAGATGAGTAAGTAACCTATATTCAATTGTCGTGATGCACAACAACTTGTACTCATATTCTTCTCTTCTACAGAAATTTTGCAAGAGAGATTATGCAGCTCTTCTCGTTTGGTTTGTATAAGTTGAATGAGAATGGGACAAGAGTGACTGATGCAGATGGTCTTGAGTTTCCAACGTATACAACTCGTGACATTGAAAACTTTGCTAAAGTGTGGACGGGTCTCAAGAGACGAGGCTCTCGGAGCAATATTGAACTACAAACGCCACCCTCTAACAGTATCGACCCACTCAAAATCAATAGAAATTATAGAGATCACACGCCCAAGACGGATCTTAGGGGTGGATATCTCGGTGATAATGTGCAATTATGCTCAGAAATGCCCTCACAATCATTCTTGCGAGTTGGAGCCAAGTATCAATTTGTAAGTTGTTGAAACCATCTCTATTTCAGCCCATGTTATAGTCGTCTGATCTCGCTTCCTATTTCCCTTCACTCCCTCTTTTTCCTTTACTTCAACCTAGATGGGGAGAAACCACCGAGCAAGATATGCGACTGTACACCCAGACGAACCGATAAGCAAGAAACCGTTCGTACCGAATCCATCCAACAGCAGCCTCTATGCTACACTATGTAACAAAGACGAAGATGGAAATTGTGCCTATACAAGTACTGTCACACTTTCCACCAACTTGGATTGTGATGGATTAGAATGTGATATTGACACGGTACGTATGGTTGCAATTGTAGATGACTCATCAGGTGGGTTTGTTTACTACGAGTATGTCCGACCTGCCTGTGTTGAACTGGAGTTCTTCGAGAATGGGAAGACAATTGCTAACAGTCGGTATGGAAAGCAAGCCAACAATGGTGAGACAAGTCACCTTATGTGTGCAAACCCCAAATCCTTGGCTGCTACACCAATGTGTTGTGATGTATCAGATCAACGAACTAATCGTTTGGGGGAATCACAGTGTGTGTACGAGTCCGAACGTGTATCTTTTGCAACAGCTGAAGCGAGATGCCAAATAGAGCCGGGAAAAGAACTCTGCGAGTGGGGCCAAAGTAGGTTGGAGGATGAATGCAGCTTTTGGAAGAATCAATACCACTCTTATGGATGGTTGCCAACACCATGTGAGCTATCGGCTCAAGTTCATGGCGATGGCTCGATCAACGTTGTACATACAACCCCCATCATGAAGAATTCAAATATACACGAGCTGGACAGTGTAGAATTGTATAATGTGATTTGGAATGAAGATTTATATCCAACGGTGGCTAATGGTTGTTCAAATGTATGTACTGTTCGAGGAGACACATGTGTATGTCCAACAAGTGTCGAGACAAGCCCTGTCTTTACTGATATTACAAATCTTCCAACAAGGGATGAGATTCAAGCACAATTGTTTATCGGTGCATCCGCTCCAGACTCATTTTACTCTGGTGAATATGTGAAATGTACTTTAGCTGCATGCAATATGGATCCGAATGTAAGTGTGTACTCGCGAGGTGGCTCAAGTTCTAATCCTCTACTGAACATGGATACAATCTTCATTGTTAGAGGGGAGGCAGTTGTTGATTCAGAGATCTATTACAGTAACGCCAAATCGATCGTATTAATCTCTGGTAGCAGCTATACGTTTAGAAACCCCCCAAAGTATAACAGCTATACAGAAATCACTGAGCGTGATGCTGAGCACGAGACCAATCGTGCATTTGATGTATACATGGTAAGAGGACTATCGTTAGACTTGTGTTTTGCATCGTGCGTATCTTACATATTTATTCATTTGTAATTATAGAATCATCCCAGCACACCTCCTTTTGTCGCTAGAACGTATATACAGCACTTGGTATCATCAAATCCATCGCCTCGGTATGTTCAATCTGTAGCAACGTCATTCAAAACTGGCATGTACGGCCAGTTTGGATCTGGACGGCGAGGGGATCTAGCAGCAACAGTTGCCGCTGTTCTCATGGATAGAGAAGCCCGGTCATCAATTCTCGATTACGACATCACTCATGGCAAGATACGAGCTCCACTTGATAAACTCATTCACATGCTACGAGCCTTGGAGATTGTTTCAAACCCTGGACTGGATGATATTCGGTTAGATGATAGAATGAGTCAACATCCATACAGATCACCTACCGTGTTCAACTACTTTCAATACGATCATCGTCCATCAGGACCATTATCACAAACAAAACTAGTTGCTCCCGAGGCCCAACTGTTGAACAGCCCAGAGTTGTTGGGGTTTATGAATTACTTCAATAAGATGCTTGACAACTCTGATACATATAGTTTATCTTTGGTTGCCAATGAAGGAGATTCCGCAGCAGTTGCAGTAGAGGAACTGAATATGCTGCTCTTAGCTGGTCGACTGGATCCACTTTCACGTTCTGTCATCGAAGATGCATACATTGCAGAACTCAATAGCAACGGTGGCTCAGTGTTATCTGCAAGTAAAGTTTCTCAGTCTCTCATTTTATCATCACCAGAGTTTCAAACTACAGTTGCAAGCTCGCCCACACAAATCTTGAGGCCATCAATGGATGTGGATAGTCAGATATACTCACAAGGAGCCAAGGTGGAAGCAATTAAATACAAGCATTCATCCTGTGATAGTACTGTCTACACAAGAGCGGAAGCATACTACAAGTGTAATCGTGATGTAAAGTGCATGTTCTTAATGGATCACAAGTGTTGGGATACACAATATTATATGTGCAGTAACAAAAACAAGATCCCTGATTGGTATACATCGACTACTTCTAGTCAGTCTTGTACTCTATTGAAACCTCCACAACCAGAAGAACCAGTTGGAACTACTCGGCCAAAGGCAATTGTTTATCTGATGCTAGCTGGAGGGGCAGACAGTTGGAATATGATTATACCCTACGATCAATGTGAAGGAGGAAAGGATCTCTATCAAGATTACTCAAACTATCGTACTAATATTGCTGTTCCAAAAGCTGATTTACTTCCAATCAATGCAAGCAATCAAGTTTGTGAAAGATTTGGACTTCATCCCAACCTATCAAATCTAAAAAGTATGTATTCAGATGATGGAGATGTTGCTTTTATTGCTAATATGGGGATGCTTGTTGAACCACTAACGAAAGAGGAATACAACTCGAAGAGTAAATCAGTACCCTTTAGCCTTTTTGCTCACAACATTCAACAAGAAGTTACACAACGTGTAGATGCACAAAGCAAAAAGCGAGTTGACGGAGTACTCGGAAGAATGTTCGATTCGTTGCAGAACACAAAGGCGCTTAAAACATCCTTGTATGCCATTTCAAATGATGCAATTGTATTACAAACACCAAGTACTGAAGTAGTAGTACAACGAGTTAGCCCCGAGGGACCTAGCTCACTAGATGGTGTTTGGAGGAAGCATCTAGCAAGTATTGCCAATCTTTCTAGCCATGTATCAAATTCTAGACTTAGCAATACGTGGTCGGAGAAACTAGAAGAGGCCGTCTCCAGTAATATCATGTTCACTTCAGTTTTGAATAATATCAATCTTGTCACAAACTTTGGTAGCTCAGTGATTGGGAAACAACTGTCCACAGTAGCAACACTAATCAAGGCAAATACGGAGACATTTAAAGACGATGCCATCGGTTTCTTTGTCAATCTTGGCGGATTTGATACCCACGGAGATAATATCAAATTCGCTGAGCTGATGCTTGATGTTGATATTGCAATGAATAAGTTCAGGAATGAGATGAAGGCACAAGGTGTTTGGGAAGATGTAATTGTTGTTCAAGCATCAGAGTTTGGTAGGTCTCTCACCAGTAATGGCAAGGTAAGTTGATGTACACAAGTTATGCACAATTGGTATTACCTTCATACTCATCGACTAACTTTTATATCCTCTCAACGCAACAAGGGGACTGACCATGCATGGGGAGGCAATTACTTCATCGCTGGAGGCTCAATCAAAGGAGGCCAAGTGCTTGGAGAGTATCCAAAAGATATGACAAAAAATGGGAAAGATATGCTTTCAAGAGGTAGGGTTCTGCCAACAACTAGTTGGGAGAGTGTATGGAATGCTGTTGGACAATTTATGGATGTGGAGCAAGCGGAAATGGATTACATATTACCATTACGGAGCAACTTTGATATTGATAGTCTTTTTCATCTCGAGGATGTCTTTGATGTCACAAGACAACCAAGCTCATCGCCAACTAGCATCATCGAATCACCAACAGCACCGCCATCATATGTACCATCGATCAATCCGTCCCCAGCACCAATCACTTCTTCTCCAACTTTTGTACCCACCAGATCTCCAAGTATTGTAAGTTCACTTTAATGTAATATATTGCTAATTTTCAACCTTCAAATCTCACGGTTTATATTGATGAAATGTATACAGCCCCCTACTCCATCACCAACTTCAGCACCAACAACTCTTACAACCGATCGTATGTTATATTGTGGAGTACCAACGAAGTGTGAAGAACTTGAAGGAGATGAAGTCGTTGCCAATATGAATGAAGAACATGTAGTACGGTGTTGCACTCAAAACACGGAATTGAATTGGTTTGACAAGTGTCTGACAATTGAAGGCGTCTTTGGGCAAACACCAAACGAGTGCTATATTAGCAAGACATTTACCCAAGCTATGCAGATTTGCTCTTCGTACGACGGAGGTCGTTTGTGTTCGGGCGAAGAGTTTAAAGATAAATGTACCGGGGGCACTGGATGTGGTGCTAATACAATGCTAGCTTGGGGATGCACTTCCTTTGAGGGCACTTGCATTGCAGACGCAGAATGCTGTTCTGGTCGCTGTAACAGTCAAGGTACCTGCTTGGGTGTAGTTGATACCGCTCAGGTAAGTTTCATGTTGAAAATGATGTCCAGTTTCAACTGCATCTTGCTTACTATCCTCTTCTCTTTCTAACTCAGCCCACATCGAAGCCACCAACGACGTCGCCTTCTCGTATCCCAACAAAGAGTCCTTCACACAGCCCTTCAAACACACCAACATCAACTCCAGGAAGCTGTCCACACAATGTATTCAATAAAGATATTTGCTGTGCAGAGGATTGTGGTACGTGTGGCGGAAGTGGATGTGGTAGTCGTCCAGGAGGGGGAGCAAACTGCTGTTCAGGCACAATTCGAAATACTGGTGTCTTATGTATCGATTCGGACCCACCATGCATTATATCGGTAAGGATCAACTCAGTTATTATATGTTTCCACAACTTGTCAATGAAACTCACTTTTGCATATTTCAATAGGGCGACCCAACTCAGTCCCCAACAAATAAACCAAGCTTTTCAACTAGTCCTACAATTCACCCAAGTCAAACGCCAACATCAAGTCCGAGTCGAAAGCCGTCTATTTAACCATCAACCAATCCAACGACATTTCCAACCAGATCTCCATCGAAAAAGGTATTCTTGTTGTGTGCTTAATTATGAACTTATTTCATCCTTATATATCAAACTCACACTCATATATACTATCAATCTCTTCACTAATCATTTTTCAGCCAACACTTAGCCCAAGCCTAACTCCTTCGCAGAGTCCAAGCCAAAGGCCTTCAAAGACCCCAAGTGTAAGTTAATGTCTACATTCTTGACATTTGTGTCATGAAGTGCTAATCTAACATTCTAATATGTGTAACAATAGACTTCGCCCTCTCTTATCCCAACAAAGGGCCCTTCATACAGCCCCTCGAACTCACCAACATACAACCCTGTATCGCAGTGTCCACATAATGTATTTAATAAAGATATTTGCTGTGCAGAGGAGTGTGGTACGTGCGGCGGAAGTGGATGTGGCAGTCGTCCAGGAGGGGGAGCAAACTGCTGTTCAAGTGCAATTAGAGATGCTGGAGTCCTGTGCGTTAATTCAGAACCTCCGTGTATTATTAGTTAGTAGAGAATCAAAGCCGTTACTTATAGGATAAGCAGTAACTTGTATCCAAGATACTTCAGTAGTTGCGATATCCGTTACATAATATTGTTGCTTAGCTTGAGATATGGTAAAACTATGAACTTGAAATATCCACTCCATCCTCACCTACTTCTAGCACATTATCTTTGTCTTTGCTACTTGTTTCTTTCTTTTTACTAAATACAGTCAAGTAATCTTCGTCTATATCTGCGCCTTGTGATGCATATACAAGTCTCAAGTGATCGATATTGAGTCCATCACTTGGATTGCAACCAACACTTTTACAAACTAATACATACTGAGGACGAGGCATATCATTATCGCTTGTTAAAAGCTGTAGTCCTCTTAATTCGGAGTGATTTAGATAACCATCTTTATCTCTATCAAAATATTTATGCTATTTCATTTTGAAGATATAATATCATAATTGAGCTTATTTCAGATTTCAGGAGTCATCAACTTTATAATTACATAATATGACTTACCAAAGCGGCAACTTTGTCAATGGTTTCCTCTTCTTTTGATACGTCTATCATGATGATAATATATATTATAGGTATGATACAATGCAATCAAAGCGTGGAAATTCAATCCAATCTGTAATGTGATGATGTATGTTATCGTATTCAATGGATGATGGACATGGGGGCGGGAGAGAAGGGGAGGTGAACTATAACTGATTACTACGATATCTGTTACAATAGAATCAGGATTAATAGCGCCTCGATCTAATGTCTAATGGACTAATAGCGTCTCTATATTACCTACTGACAAAGCGATACTAATCAATGTGATGTACCTCGATGCATAAATATCAGCTAAATTAAATCTCACAACACAGCAACTGATATAAAAATGACAAGTCAGGTATCCCCCCCCCCCCCCCGGTCTATTTGACTTTATTAAACCTATATTAATTGCGATGCTAGACGTTTAGATAGATTCAATACTCCTATTATTTGTTGTTTGGACACTTGTAGAGTTACTTATATGCAAACTGCATATCACTTGGCAATTGGAAAGAATTTCGACACATAATGATGCGTCGAATCATCTCCACAAGTAGCAGTGTCTATTGTAATCTTAGACAACCAATAATAATGTCACAGCATATCTTGTATTGCTTTTCTTCTAAAGCAACAACTACCAAATCAACAACACAACAAAGATCGGCAAAAATGGAAAGAATACAGATATTACGAATCCCTATCTAGATCAAGTTCGTGCAGAGGTTGTAGATCCAGCATTACAGCTTAAGACAATAGAGGATGAATTATTAGGGGCAATAGGCAAAGCACTGGGTAAACAAGGGGAGAAGGTACTATTTGCAATACGCGAAATGAAAGAACATATGAATGACTATACCAAATATATAGAAGATCAATCATATAATGAAGCTTTCCAATCAGCTCGAATGTACAACAGTGCCAGAAGAAACGCAATAAAATTTAGATGGGAATTGCCTTGTACATCGACAAGCTGTTGGATTTACTGTTAACAATCATAGTGTTGTGCATGAAACATATAACATCGGCGATCAACTTCCAACAAGATTAGAGGATATAGTTGATGAAAATGTTGAGCCAAAACAACAACATGCAGATGAATCTACAAAGAAGAAGAAGTGGGGTGATCAATTATCATGGTGGCAACGTGTTGGTAGATGGAAATGATCAACAGATTCATCAATAGACATATACCCGTATTATGACCCTGGCTTGACTTGCAAATCTACGACTATTTGAGAGCCACTCACAAATTGATTTCTCCGCCTCTCGAATGATACAGAGCTGGCTTAAAGTTAGGGTGTGATATGTTAAGGGAGGGAAAGAGATTACCTTTACAAGCTTTGTTGATACGACTTATACACAAGAATTAAATACAACTCAAACAACTTAATAGTTATATTCTTTGTTCAGTTTCTCTACATACACGCATACACACAACACATAATTTTGTTCCAATACTCTTTCTCCATATATACAACTAAGAAGTTTCAATTTGCTCCTCTTGTTTAGCCTTTGGCTGTCGTGATTCAAGTTCACGTTGCTTAATTCTTATCTCCTCCAGCTGTTCCATAATGGACTTTTTAGGCCCATTGTCATCTGTAGTAGGAGGCGTAGTTGTTGTTCGCTCGGATGCCGACTTGGGAGATAACATTGCTAATAATGCCGTGTTACTTGATGTACCATTCTTCTTAGATTGTAACATTTCATCCAATGTTTTAGGTGATTCCTTACTAATGTTTGTGTTTGTGCCTTTGGGTGATAGTAAGTCTATGGCATTGATTACTGATTTACCAGTGACATTATTTGGTTTCTGTTCATCCTTCTTATTACTACTGGGGGGAGGAGTCTCGGAGTTCTCTATTGCGCTGAGAACTGTCTTACCAGTTACCTTTTGCTCTTCTGATAAAGATGAGGGAACTTTCTTCTTTTGCGATTCATTGTGTCGAACTAACCAATCTCGTGTCTTGGAAAGTAGTTCATCAACTTCTTGAACTGATTTCTTGGCAGTAGGAGAAAGGACAGAACTCTTGGCCGGGGAAAGGATAGAGGTACTGGCCACTGCTGTATCATCTTGAGCCGAAGTCTCGACAGCTAGTGCCGTCACCTTCGTCGAACTTGTATCAGTTTTACTATCAGAGGATACCTCGACTGTGTCAGTTTGATTCTCCTTGTCACTTCGAATAGAGGCAGTTTCTTCAACCTTATCGTCCACATCTTGTACCACATCCACATCCACTGGAAAAGAAGTATCACTCGGCTGTGAAGAAGTAGCAATTTCAGAGCTCAATTTCTTCTTGCTGTTCTTTTCAGATTCAGCAGCAGCCGATGCAGCCTTAACTTCTGCCATCGCCTTCTTGTAAGCGGCAACCTTGGCCATTGCCTTGGAAACTTCACCAGATGTTGGACTTGGTAAAGTAACTGTTGTTACCGCTGCTGGAGTTGCAGCAGCAACATTACTTGCCAAGTAGCTGTGTAAAGCATCGTCAGACAATACCCCTCCTCCCGGACTCGTTACAAACTTAACCACAGGACTAGTAACTGCTGCTGCTTCATTAGGACCACCAGTAGGACTTGTAACAATAGATAACTTTCCTCCGGGTAATCTCTGCAATCCACTGGTAGTAGATTCCACTGTACTTGTTGGTACCCCCGCCACAGATGCCTCCTTGTCCGCCAAAAAGCTATGTAATGCATCATCTGATAACACACCGCCCCCTGGACTTGTCACAAACTTTACTACCGGACTACCTGGGTTTGTGGCGGCAATAGTTGGAGAGGCAAGTGATTCAGATTGTAATGATGCCGACCCCTTCTTCTCGAGGTAATTATTGAAAGATGTCAAGCCTACACCACCATTCTTCTCCTTTTCCAACTTTTCATCAACAGATAACATTGCACCAAATTTCACATCACGACTACCTTCTTCTTCCTCTGTTGTTGTTGTTGTTGTTCCTTCTGGTGATGTTACACTGCCCCCCTTTTGTTCATCACTAGGTACATCTTCAATATTATCATTAGTATTCACACTCAAATTATTATTATTATGCTTCTTCAATCGATCCTTAACATCATTAATCATTAACGTATCCAAATCTAACTCAACACCAACCTCATCATTATCCAATGTCCATGATTTCTTAATACCATCAATTTCATGTGGTTCTATTGTATCAAATGTATCCTTCGATTGTAAATCATTATCATAGGTGTATTGATCTGATAATAGAGAATGATCATCAACATCAGAGGTACTACGGGGTTTACGCTGTGGACCACTACCGTAGGGAATGGGCGTGCAGCCCATGTATCGCATTAGTACCATTAGTGATGCTTCTGATTCGTCATCGGGAATATCTACCAAGGCAGTACTAGATGATTTTGTATTTGATGTAGTATTATTGTTGTTACTAATGGCCTGATCGGGAGAGTTTAACCCCTCATCAAATGAGGTAGCATCTGATGTTATAGTTTCATCCCGTGATGATGCTGGACTTAACATTTTAACCGATGATTGGTATGACATTGGCGATAATGGAGGTGGATTCTTTTCAACAAATGTTACAGATTTCTTTGACTTTGTTGTTGATGGTGGTGTGGATACTGTTTTCTCTTTGTTGTTGTTGGCCTTGTCAATAGTTGAGGTGGTGGGTGATGTAGGCTTCTGCTCGTCTTCAGCAGCCTCCTTTTCTTCTTCGTCTTTTACTTCATCTGTTGGAGCTTCCTCTACTGGAGAGACGGCCTCTGTTTCTTCATCATGCGGCGCATCGTCATATATATCATCGTCATCTTCTACTTCCTCTTCTACATCAATCTTGATATCATTAGTAACATCTACTTTATCCTCCTCCTCCTCATTACTATCATCATGGGTTTCACTATATTTTTTGGGACTAAACATTGCACATGTAAATGGAGGCTCTACTAAACTTCCATCTTCATCTCCATGTGTTGCTTCTGATTGTGGACTACGAGGACTGACGCTAAGTATATTCGCTGCAGCGTCTGCTGATGATATCGATGATGGGGAGAGTGGTGCCATCCTTATGTGTCAGATCTAGGGGATACGGTTATATGAACAGCTTATCGCTATCGAAATACTTAATTAATTACAATAAATATACTGCTATCTCTCTAGATCCTCCACCTCACCTATTGGCTCTAGTTTATCGTGGATAGAGGTGATACTAAAGGAGTTAGTGTGTATACTATGGTACAGCACAAGTATGTTTGTCGGCGGTAAATTTGTATTGGAGGTATCTAACGATACGATAACAAGCGTTACAAGAAAGTAAGGTTGCTTAGTACCTACCTAGTAGGGGGTAGGTACTGGGTACTATGTACCTGTGTAGAAAATATCTTAAGAACCGACCTATCATATAAAAGATTTTTTACGAACAGACCTCAAATCTTAAATCTTTTCATCGATGATTGTGATTTCATTGACACTTGCATTGCAATCAATAAACACCAAGTCTATCAATATCCTGACGATGACTCTCCTGACATCATCATCTCGTCTTGCCGCATCTCGGCTTGCACGAGTTGCAAATTCTACTTCGACAAAGATACATCTCCCTTCATCTCAAAATGCCATCAACCACAATCATACTAAATTCTTCCTATCCACTGACACCAATACTAGTAGTACTACATCATCATTAACATTTGACGATGTTACCGATTCCAATGGTCTATTGCAATTCAAAACACTACACGAAATGAATACCTACGCCTCAATAGCATTTAAAGATAATGAATTATTTGGTACATATCAACCACCTAAAATGCCTGAAGAGAATGTCGTGAAAGATAAGGTTGAAGATCAAAAGGGAACATTTAATTGGATGACATATGGAGAGTATGGTATGATGATTGATCGTTGTCGTACTGTATTGAAGGATATTGGTAAGTGTGTTGTGTACTAAGCATAATGATAGATGTGCTCAATTTTTTTGCTAACTTTGTTTTACTTGATGCATGCACTGACATAATATACAGGAGTCAAAGAATACGACAAGATTGGTCTCATATCCAACAATCGTTGGGAATGGGCTGCACTCGCATCTGCTGCATACTCTCTCAACGCTGCAATCGTACCCATGTATGAGACACAGCTTCCCAAGGATTGGACATATATTCTAAATGATTCACAATGTTCAGCTCTTTTCTGTAGCACGGAAGATATTTGGACAAGGGTAGTGAAGGAAGTGCTACCAAACACTCCATCTGTTGCTAATACATTTTGCTTTGACTCGCCCAGTGGCGAGCCACACTCCTTGGCAACAGCCATTGATCATGCCGAGGGCAAGTCAACTCCTGTAATTGCTCCAACTCCTGAGGACTTAGCTGGATTGATTTACACCTCTGGTACCACAGGCAAACCAAAGGGTGTTGAGCTTACTCATGACAACTTTGTTAGTAATGTATGTGCCGTTCGGTCCATGGCTGAAGATCCTAAAGACTTTATCCGTATGAGTGATCGATCATTGGCATTCTTACCCTGGGCACATTCATATGGTCAGACGTGTGAGTTATGGTGTGCAGTATCACATGGTGGAAGTATGGGTATCTGTCGTGGCGTGCCACTCATCTTGGAAGATTTGGATATGATTAAACCAACTGTATTATTTGCGGTACCTACATTATATAAGAAGGTGTATGATGGTGTGCAGAATCTTATTGGCTCAAGCAGTCCAACGAAACAAAAGCTAATGCGTGCAGCGTTAGATATGGGAAGGAAGAAGAAGGAGGGCGGTGGGAATCTTGGCTTAATTGACGGACTGAAGCATAAAGTGTTGGATTCT
>Ga0214480_100557_pt1 | contig 18593 bp, 12 predicted proteins | sample M1_20Mar14CPVII9_3_FD_165042 | JGI IMG/M metagenome (GOLD analysis project Ga0214480, IMG submission 165042) | Marine eukaryotic communities from Monterey Bay, California, United States - M1_20Mar14CPVII9sort6BwellE17 | ecosystem: Environmental > Aquatic > Marine > Unclassified | place: USA... | reverse complement strand
TTAATGGTATCTTTACTTCATCTTCTTCTCAATCTCGTAGAGGACGGACAATTAGATTTAGCAACGGCTATTCTCGTTCTACAAGAGCTGTTAATATGGGTACGGCAAGAGCTGTCAATACCAATAGAGGACTAAGTTCACCAAATCAGCAGCAGCGTAGAGTTATCAATAATACAAATGTGTCCAACAATAACAATAATAATAATTCTATACTAAGAGTTGGTAGATCAATTAGTTTACATCGTAAAAGAAGGAGAGCAGTTCGGTCTGCTAATAACCTGGCCTCTCAGTCTACTGTTGCAACTACTGATTTGACTACCCCTGCCTCGGTTGGTGGTGCCAGTAAACTTCTTGATAAGAAGACAACAGCGAGGAAGGGAGCAACAAGGAACGCTAACAAGGGAACAGTAGATACGTTAGGTCTAGGGAATGTAAATGCCTGGATAACAAGCTCGTTGGAGTCTAGTACCATACTTGATGATCCTACCTCAATTGAAATCAATGGTTCAGCAGTTGCAGTAGGAGAAAGCACGGTAAAAGAGGAAGAAGAAAGGAATCAACAGACTTCTATTATACCATTAGTTGGACGATTCTTCCAACAACAGCGTAATAAGGATATTGAAATGCAGCAACATGAGATTGAATTGGGTTATACTTCCGCATCAGTCAAGTATGATTCACTTACGAGTTCTAAGACTATATCAAATGATGCCTTGTCTTCTATTCGAGGTGGTTCATCCACTGCTTCTGTAGCTGTGGATTCCAGCTCCACTAGCATGGAGGAGGAGGGTGTATACATTATTGAAACTCCATTGTTTCCAATTATACTTCCCAAGTCGTTTGAACCACGAACTAAAGTTTCTTCTCCATCCACAACTACTTCCTCAACTAGTGATGTTGAGGCAAGTGTCACGAGTTTGGAAATCTCAGTAGCCTTACCTCAAGTATCGTCACCATCAACTCAAGAAGAAGAAACCAAACCATCACAACAATTACTAGAAGCAGCAACACAACCACTCCTACCCAAAACCTTACTATCATCCTTCACTGGACGCGAATTATATTACCCATCAAGTATAGAATCATTAGTACAAACTGGAATACAAATGACATTAGATGAAACGTTAAATCAACATGTTACTTGGATTAGCGAAAAGAAGACTAACACATTTCTAAAAGAACAAGGTGCAGTAAATGGTGATACTACCTCAGTAATGAATAGCAATGATTGGTATAAGGCATTAGACACAACTCAAGAAGTATTAGTATGGTCAGGTAAACCAACCAATAAAGATGGGTATGGATCAGAATTACCAATTATTAAAAGTATATCAATAATAAATCAATCACCAATATATCTTACAAAGTTATTAATGGATTCAAGTAAGGTACAGATATATAATAAAATGAGTTTAGGACGTGTTGATGAGAAGGTATTTCAGACTGGTGTTGATACTAATAATGGTAAATTTGGTAATGATGGTGAAACGAAGATTGTTAGGAATTTGACTAAACCTCCAATGGTTAGTAGTTTGTTGGAATTTGTTACTTGTATGCATGCACGGAAGTTAAAGGCGAGTGATTTGAAGGTGTTAAATCCCAACGTGAGTGATATTGATGACGAGGATACATCCGACAATCATGGGTATGTAGTAGTTAGTAGAGCAGTCACCGGTGGAGAATGGAGTAGTAATGCATCATCTTCAACATCACCCAATGGTGAAAAGTTAGTACGAAATGAGATATTACTAGGAGTGAACATTCTCAAACCTATACCTGGTGAGCCATACAAGACAGAAATGACATCAGTCACGCACGTATATAGTCCTTTGATACCATTAATGTTGGCTAAGAATGCTGGCGTTAAAGGAGCTGTTGACTTTGTTAGAGATATACGTGCCTTACCAACGGTTCAAGAAGAGGAGGGCGAGTAAGAGTGAGATTGTGTATAGATTAGACTTTCCAACTCAACTTTAGAACATATATGAATTGGGAATTGTTCAGCAGTGGCAGGTAGATAATGTTGTACATTAAGTCTTGTATCACTCTCTTCTCTAGCGACGTCTTAGCTTTATATACCATACTTCTAATGTTTATCTTTCATTTGAGTGGGTGGGGGTAATAGCATCGGTGGAATGGTAGGAACTTTAGAAATAGTATTGGTATCCCCACTGTTGCCACTACCCCCTGCTGCTGCCTGAAATCCAGCACCGTACTTTGTCCAATACTCATGGAAGAACTTTTGATAGTATGGATTATCCATGGGTGGAGGATGAGGCGGTGGTGGAGGGGGGTATGCTTTTAGTAGCGAAGACGAAGAGCTTGCTTTTACTTTGACTTTAGGCATTATCATGAGATCTTGTAAGTCGTCTTCAAGGCTATATGTTTGGTCAATTGACTGCTCTGCTATTGGGGTATCAATGGCTCATCTAACCTCCTACCAACGCACATCATAATAATCATATCATACTTATGAGACAGAAATAATCTGAAATCCTATTCTCAGGATACCGCATCCATTGCAAAGAGCCAACCAAGCAAGAAAGAATACAACTCCTAGGTACTACACTCACTGCCGCTCCCTACGTATATACGACAACAACAACTGATATATACTATTAACATGTCGGACGATTGGAAATCACTAAAACAGGAGATGGCTGATCATCTCACAAAGCAGCAACCACAAGATTTGGACGACCTAAACATTGATGAAGAATTTGACAATAATGAACCTCCTACAATGAAAGTTACTCTCCTCTCGGGTTTCTTGGGTGCTGGTAAAACAACATTACTAAAGAGAATTCTAAGATTGAATAATGAACGTGCTGATGATGAGAAATTGAAGATGGCAGTCATCGGTGAGTGTACTCGTCGATCCATAAAAAAATGTGACACATGGACATGATGTGCACATATCTTTATTTCTATGCAACTAACCTAACCATATCTTGTACTGCAATACTCTCGCATACGTTTGTTTACAATGTTGACTTTTTGATTCAATTATAAGTTAATGATATGTAAGTTGAAGGCGGCGGAGATAGATGGTACCCTCCTCCTTTTTGAAGATAATGTTTGATCATCTATTTCTATTTCTTTAATTGCTCATTCTACCAAACTATTCTATTGATAACACTACTAGGGGTGAGATCAATCTGGATGCTGAAGAAATCAAAGAAACCAAGTTGATTCAAGAAGAGACTGAGATGATTGAGGTATGTCTTCTGCTGATATTGTGTTGGTATCTATTTTGCTCACATCATACCTATGTCACTTATTGATTCGTCTTCTTGTTAATATTTCATTTCATACCCATAATACCCACAGATGCAAAATGGATGTATATGTTGTACATTACGAGGTGATTTGTTAAAGACGGTCAAATCTCTAGCTCAAGAGGGAGACTTTGACTATCTAGTGATTGAGGTATGTCTTTTGCTATTGTGTGGCATCTCTTTTGCTCACATCATATGTATGTGTTGATTCATTCGTCTTCTTATCATACACGTCGTTACCATAGTCAACTGGCATCTCCGAACCTCTCCCCGTCGCCCAGACGTTTGCAATGGACGTTGATAGTATGACACCAAAGCCCAGTGCTGATGGAAGTACAGAGGAGAGCAAAAGTGAGAATCCATCTCTCACAGTGGCCACTGATGAGAAGAATAGCTTATTCCACTATGCCGAGCTTGATACACTGGTAACCGTTGTCGATGCTTTAAACATCTTTGATGTACTAGCCTCGGGTAAGTCGATTCGTTTGCTCTGCACATCTATTCATCCTGTTATTAGTTTCCCCAAATCTCACATCCCATAAATGTGTAGTTGAATCTCTGGCAGATAAAGACAACATTTCAGGCATGGTAGGAAACACCGGAACTGACACTCCTCCTGATGGATGCTTTAGTGAAGAAGAACGAGCAGAGGCCATGAAAAAGGCAATGGCTACCGATATCAATCAACTCCGTAAGCTTCTCAAGTCAAGAGATCATGATGCCACGGGTACAAAGACTGAGCTTGCCAAGAGACTCGGTGAGTGTCGTTGATTCTAATGTGTGACATAAGATGTGCACATCCAACTATTCCAATATAACTAATATACCTCTCATGCGTAAACAGTCGCCTTGTTTGAGGAGGAATTTGGATCAGAGCCTGCCCAGGTTGATAATCGTTCAATCAGTCAACTATGGCTTGATCAGATTGAGTTTGCAAACGTGATTGTCGTATCCAAGGCTGCTCAGTTCATTGAGAAGGAGAATGAAGCCAAACTCAACGAGATTGAACGTCTCTTGGAGAAGTTGAACCCCAAGGCTACGATTGTTATTCCCAAGCTTGACAAGTATCAAGATCTTGATGTATCAAAAACGTTGATCAATACTGGCCTCTTTGATATGGCTGAAAGTCAAGCTAGTCAAGCCTGGACCGAGGAGCTTGAGAAAGAAGAGCATACCCCTGAAACGGAGGAGTATGGCATATCCAGTATGGTTTTCAAATCTCATCTGCCATTCCATCCCGAGCGATTTGCCATGACTCTCCGAGGCTTTGGCACGTATGGGTCGTTGATGAAAATCTCCAACGGTGATGATACCCCAGAAGATGATACCGAAGAGAAGAAGGACCAAGCCGAAGAAAAGAAGGATCCAGAAGAATACCACCACGATAACGTATTCAAGGGTGTGGTCCGAACAAAAGGCCAGCTGTGGATGGCCAACGCTAGTAACTTTCCAATCAAGTTTCAAACAGCCGGTACATCTATCCAAATGCAGTTCTCTGAACAGCCATTCTTTGCCGCAATTAAGGAAAAGATTGAACAGAAGGAGAATCCTGATGACTTCTTGATTAACTTTGTCGAAGGTGAAACAAAGGAGTTGAAAGAAAAGGGCAAGTGGTCAGATAAGTATGGTGATCGTCGTAATGAGGTTATCTTTATTGGCATCGGTTTGGATAAAGAAAAGATGCGTACGTGGCTTACCCAAGCTTTAATTTCTGAGGAAGAGACTGCCGCCATGGGTGGTATGGAAGAATGGAAGAAGTTAAAAGATCCATTCTGGAATGGAAAGATGCCAGACTTTGCCGTTTAGATTCATTTGATTGGAGTACTTCTTGTGCAGTTGTCTGTGGTGGTACATATTATCATTAACTTGAATAAACTAGTTTGTCTTGATTCTTTCCTATTCTCCGTGTTGTTAGTCTAATTTCTTCTCCTGATTCAGATCCCTCAAACTAAAACCAAGTCTTCTTCTTCCAATCCTCATACTCTGGATATCGTGATAGAGAATCACCTTTTTGCTTCCCCAACATGATCATACCATTTAAGTAACATAGAGTAGGAATCCAAATCAAACGAGACACTTTAATTCCTGCCACGATTGTATATGCCAAGAAGATTAGATGTTCACCAAAGTACGATGGACTGCGAATCTTAGCAAAGAAGTCGTCTGTGATTAATCCACTTCCTCGAAACTTGAGTGTATAATGCTTTTGTGCATCAGCACCGTAATGTAAAAAGGTACCCAATGAATACAATAACACCGCAACTAACATTTCCAGGGGTTTTATATCTTTTGTATTCTTTGCAGCAAGATATGGATAGATGTAGTATGTACTAAGAATAGCCCAATTCAACATAACTAATCCTATACCACCACGGCATGCATCATTGTTATAGAAATTCTTATCAAAGAATGTATAACTTTTTAATATCCAATTGATACCATATCCACCGAATAAACTAGTCATTAAGCATGAACGATAATTGTAATTGTTAAATCGATACATAAAGGCAAGTGCTACTGGTAGCCATGTACCTTTATGTATTTCTAGTATTTTCCCTGTTGAATATGTGCCTTTTGGTAGAGGTAGCTTTTCCATTGTTGTTGTGGGTTGGCCACCACCACGAGGTTTGAGAAGACTATTGCAATACACATCATCAATTTTAATGGGTGGCGTATCTTTCGTGTAGGTGACAGTAGACTTAGGTTTGAAGGACACGGCGGCACCACTTACAACCAATGTCAGTAAGAGAAGAATGAGAAAGGATGTTTTGATCATTGATGGCAGTATATGATAAAAGTATATGATAACAAAGAAGTAGAGAGCTGAGAGAAGATCTGAGAAGTTGCCTGCATGCAAACACCTACCCTACCTATGGTACAAACAAAATCTTATTGTGTCACATGTCACCACCAATGAATCTAATGTTCATTATTCGTCTACCATCCTATGTCTCTCTATAAATCAATGTTCTTATAGCATAGGCTAATCATCATTGGCGCATGACAATCTGATTATTACTGATATGTATAATATCATCAATCTACACTAGTGCTCCGACGGACAGACAGTCTCATAATAATTCGTACAATCAAAGCAAATAATAGTGCAACTCTCCGCCGCCGTGTACACCATACTGTAAACAATCCAATATATTAAGCATGGTAAAGTCAACAAACAGTAATAGCAATGATCCATCAGACAATAAGCATGAACAAAAACTCCAAGCAGTACTACTAGCTGATACTTTTTCAAATGCCTTCCATCCAATAACTTTTGAACCATACAATATCTCTAATGATGCCGTCTCCAGTACTACTAACAATGGTACAGTAGGTGATAAAGGGGTAAAAGAAGGGAAAGGACAAGAACGTCCACTAGTATTATGTCCATTGAACAATGTACCACTCTTACATCATACAATCGACTTTCTCCAAGGATCAGGTGTGGAAGAATTATTCCTACTATGTTCCTCAGGTGCTGATGCACTAGAAGAGTATATTAAAGTATATGCCGGTGGTAAAGCTAATAATGCCAAGGGTATTGCAACTACTGTAGGTGGTAATGGTGGGGGTATAAAGGGTGGAGGCGGAGTAGAGATTAGTAAAGAATTTCACAGGAGTAATAGCAGTGTGGAAGGTAAAATTATATGGAGTAGTAAGTTAACTATATCTTTGTTGAGGTTTACTGATTGTACGAATGCTGGAGAGTGAGTTATTTAGTTTTTGTATGATTTGTATGTATTGTTGTATATTGTTGATGTGTGTACATTAAAATGACTAACCACCGGTCTAATCTGACCACATCTTATGCTCACTTCTCTACTCAATAATTACAACCCCCATCAACTCCAAACAGTGCCCTACGAGAACTAGATCGTCGGAATGTAATCAAATCAGATCCCTTCATCTTAATGCAGGGTGATGTTATTACGAATGCTGATTTGCGTGATGCAATGGAGGGGCATAAAGTCCGTCGTAAGAAGGATAATGCTGCAATTATGACTGTACTATTGCAAGAAGTTGGTGGTTGGGGCATTGAAGATGATGACGATGCTGCTACTGATGATGTTGAGGTAGAAGAAGAGAATACATCTGATAATCCAAACTCACCACCAACTACCACCTCAAATCAACATAAACGTCCACCAAATAATCAATTACCACCACTACGATCATCCACAGATGATTTACTACTAGCATTAGATACCACCCATTCCAATCGTATCCTATTATGGGATTCTAATCCACATAAATCACATACGTCCATACCAACTATATTCTTTACTGATAATTCAAGTAATATAACATTAACACGGAATTATCTCGATGTGGGTATTGACATTTGCTCTCCAGATGTGTTGGCACGTTTTAGTGATGAGTTTGATTATCGTGAGTTACGTTCACAATTCGTTGCGAATTGTGTAGCCGAGGAGGAAGTTGGATTACAGTCACGTATCTTTGCCTATATGATGAAACGTGGCGAGTATGCGGGTAGGATGGGTGATATGCGACGATATCATCGTGTTAGTATGGATTTATTACGGCGGTGGTGTTACCCATTAGTTCCTGATAATTATGGACATCATGAGAATAGTTCGGGATGTGCTGATATGTGTCATGCTGCTAGTTATGTCTGTGAACGGCACTTGGTATATCGTGATGTGGGGGTGCATCATCATAGAGGTGGCAGTGGTAGTCGATCACATGTTGGACGGTCAACACAGCTCCTTGGACCATTGTTACTTGGACCAAATAATTCGATTGGTGAACAGTGTTTGTTGCAACGATCAGTCTTAGGACCCAACTGTACTGTATTGGATAGCTGTTCTATTGTTGATTCACATTTATGGGGTAATGTCGTAATTGAGGAGGGTGCACAACTTACATCCGTGATTGTTTGTGAGGGTGCCATTATCCGTAAGGGAGCTGTAATTGACCGGGGATGTGTTATTGGACGTGGATGTATCGTTGGTGACGGTGTTCATTTGAAGGAGTTTACCCGTATCACATGTGCAGCCGAGGTTGAGAACGATGATGATTATAGTGGATTTGATGATAGTAGTAGCAGCAGTAGTGAGGAGGAGGAATCTTCCTCTGAAGACGACGAGAGTAATAGCACTGAAGGTAATGTCAAGGAGGCCGTTGTCGACACGTCAGCTGCTGCCGCCGCTGCTACGGATATAATCACGAATCATGAAGTGGTGGGAAAGGATGGCATCGGACGAGTGTACACTCCATCTCCTCCTGATGATTACGATTCTGATGACGACGAAGAGGAGGCACAAGCGGCGGCCATGGAGTTGATGCAGAGTCAAAGTATCGGTTATGATATGACCCTGCTGTATCAAAAGTGGAAGAAGCTACAGACGGAAGATGAAGATGATGGGTTTAGTCTAGAGGGTATGGGTAGCGATGATGACGATGATGATATGGATATGGAAGATGATTGGGGAAATGACAATGCAGGAGGAGGCATGCAATCTGCTGCATCCTCTTCTCATCTTGATGATGACGGTATGCAAATTACCGGTCGTCAGAAGGGAGTAGACGTCGTCAAGGAACTCCGAGACATCTGCCTTGAACACGAGACATCACATCCCGTAGATAATCTACGGATTGAAATCCAATCCTTCAAGTTTAGCCAGAATGCCGCATATGCCGACTGCTGTAAGGGCGTCATGATGGCAGTCATGGAGAAGATTCTAGAAGAGTCAGGCGAGGCTCCCACGCCAGGAAAGCTAGTAGGTATATTGAAAGGGAAGTTGGGGTACTGGGGATCGCTGTTACAATCCTTTTGTATTGGTTCCAAGGAAGAACAAGCCATTATTCACACGCTGGAATCTATGGCGTTGGGGTCCACATCCTCTTCTGTGCTGGGGAAAGAGCCGACCTTTCGATTTGTATTGCAAACGTTGCATGATCAGGAGATTGTCAATGAGGAGGCAATATTTGAATGGGCATCAGAGAGGAAGGAGGAAGGCAAGGATACTCCACTAGGTATGTTGTTCTGGCAGAAGCCTACCCAAGACTTCTTAGAGTGGTTGGATGATGATAGTAGCAGTGGAGAAGATAGTAGTAGTGGAGAAGATGACAGCGATTAAAGTACATTTTTCAAACTATCGAACCTCTATCACCTCTTGTAGATTTAATTATCACATTGTATAACATCACCATTCGCCTCTGCCTCTTTCACCCTCCGTGCCACGGCATCTTCCATACCCAGGGATTCACTAATGCAAACATCACCATCCACTTCCTCCCAATTCTTATTATCCTTTTGACGTTTAACCGGAGAGACAAGGTTGATGACTTCTGGATCGCCATCTTCCAAAGAAGGGTCGTCCTCCTCGACATCATCACCGGCAGACTTTCCAGTACGACACGCTTGATAATCTTTCTCAAGTTCATCATATTTACGTTCGAGTGTTTCAATCTCCAGTTGATAACCAAACACTTCCGATTCCAACGATAAAATTTCAATACGTAAACTTTTGATCTCGTCATCCCTGTTCCATCGTGAATTATGTTCCTCCAATGCCTCATTAATATAATTAGCAGCCCTTTCACGTTCTTTTCTCAACATATCTTCCTTCTGACGGATACATGCCTCAAGCGGTGCCTTGGACATGCTCAACTCAAGGTTTTCACGTTCTAGATTGTCAATACGCTTTTGCATAAATTGCAATTGAGACCTGAGTGCAGCGGAATCATCTTGTGACAAGTTTGTTGTTGTGGGGGTAGTGGGTGTGGGATGTTGGGAACTACTCTGATTGTTCTCTGCTCTTGAAGGGTTACACGAAGCCGTGGCTGTACTTGATGCATGAACCACTTCAGCGCGTCTATCAAGCTCAGCTAAGATTGTGTCCCTAATACAATCCAAGTCTTCTAGCGAAAGGCGTTCTAATTCAAGTTCTCTAAAATCGTCCATGATAAGTCAGCCGATGGTTGTAAGTAATGCAATTATTGACAACTAATATAAACTTGTATGTGTTGCAATAAGTTCACCGCAAAACTTGCCACCACAAGTAAGTCGCACACTTGTCTCCCAATGATCTTTATATATCTTTTTTCTCTTGGGCTTGTACTTTCCCAAGGGTTATTGTTTCATCAATATCATAGTCGGCGATCCTCCTCCATTCAAACCACTAAATCTAACCACATCACACATCATCAACAAGTCGGCTCCTAAAATACCACCAACGTCATCCGACTTTAGTGTTTCAAGAACAGGTAAATCTCCAATATCAACATTACAAACTTGATCTTCATCTAATCCAATACCTGGAAGAGGTACTGCATTACTGTCAGCTACCAAGTTGTACCTACGCTTAACTTTATATCGATGTGTTAATTGTAATGCCATATTATCGGCGCCCATTGCCCCTAGTTGCCCTTGTATTGTTTCAATTTGTGGCGATGAAGATGATAGTTTCATTTGTGATACACCATTCCAATTCAAGAACGAGCTTGCTGCACCTGTATCAACTAATAGCTTCACTGGACCCCGTCCATCTAATGTAGCATCTGCAGTATATATACGTAACTTGGTCAATGATAACGGACCTTGAGCAACGACATCATTCACATTCGGTATTATCGGACTTGGATTAGACATGTCCAATCGTAATTCATCATTCACAAAATCAAAATCAACACATGCAAACTTTTCTAAAAATGATAATCCAATAATACCATCTAATTGTGATGGCAACGCGCCTATATCTTGACATGCTGCTACATTTGTATGATCAATTTCTATACCCCCAATGTATAATTTGGTATATGTATCCCACTTGGCTACAGATGACCCTTGGGATGATCCAGCCATTGTCATTGTGCCTGCGTTATCAATAGTTTGTATTATATTTGGACATATGCTATTCGCTTTTGATACTGCTCGAGGAGATAAAACTAGTCCGCTACAGGCTGTATCAACTAGTAGCATCCATTCTATAACGTTTGTTTGCATGCCTTGCTTATGCAATTGTACTTTAATAGATGCATACTTCCCAGGTGATGGTCGGATGTATATATCATTTGCATTCTGTGCTTTGACTGATTTTGATGATTCTAATTCATGATATATAAGTGGTGTTGTAATTGTCCATGAGTTGTTGTTGCTGTTGCTATTATTAGAAGTTGTCATGGGATTTGCATCATAACTTCTACGTTTCTTCTTTTTCTTTATCTTCTTATTATCTATACCGTTTGCAATAACATTGGCTGACGCCCCATTAATCCGTGCATTGTACAATCGCTGCACTAACTCTTCTTTCTCAAACACATCACTAGTCGATATGTTGAGTGTATCTAATTCAAACTTTAAGTCTTTTACTCTCATTGACCGTAGTGATTCTAGTAATGTATTGTCTATTTCATTACTGTTACTACCGAGATGTAATTGTGTTAAGAGATGATGCACCGTTACTTTTGCAAATGATTGATGCTTTCGATCATAATTTGGTGTTAGTCCGAATGACAACGTCTGTACTGTAAGACATAGCACGATTGTTACTACATAAAGAGCCCTCATATCGTATTGAATGTATAGAACTGGATATTATCTCTGATACGGAATAGCACGAGATTATGGTATGTAGTGGTCATAGTATGGTCAGTGGTTATTTAGCATTCAGCAGTTTCATTTATTTGAGTTTCATTGCGTCTAAAAGATACGGTATCCTATTATTGCGCTCTTCATATCTACCCTATTGTACTTTCCCTATCTGAATTCTATGAGTAGTCTATAATACCTATGTGCATGATGTTTAATCGAAATATAATCCCCATTATCTTATTCATATCGTCATCTGTTGTCTCGGGATATGATTTCTTCATCACGTCACAACCGGGCACCTTCTCCGAATATTTTACTAGCAAAAATGGTGTAAGTTGTTCATTGATGGGGTTGTCTATATATCATGTATATGAATGAGGAGAAAGATAAGAGATGTGTACATACAAAGAATATCTATTAATATCTTTTACTCACATTATCTATACATAACGTATGCACATATATCTTCATAAAGACAAGATTTGGTATGACATTTCAAAATGACATCTTTGCAACACGAGACAGTAATACAAAGATTGGTACCAATCAAGGATATTCAATCTGGTTTCCGAAAGATGAATATATGATTGAGAATTATAATGATACATCAGAAAGTGTTGATTCACTCTTCAAGTTACCGACACGTACATTCTTCTTAGATGATGGGACAATCACTGCGGTAAATCAAGCGATTGTTGGTGCCACGGGTATATACTCTGAGTATTTCGGTGGTGAATTAATTGAATATGCGGTTGGTACTGACCCTTATCAAGCGGAGATTACATTGGTATTACCTCAAAAACATAATGGTGCTGCAGGAAATGGAAGAGTAGTAGGATTTGTATCTTCTTTTAGTGTGGTAGTGGTAGCAACATCAATTGCAATTATGATTGGCTAGTGGTATAGACATAGACATTTGGTTTGACCATGTGTTATATATTAAGTAAGGAAGATGTAGATTCGAAGTTGGTAGAAGCGACAACCTGTAGACATATCATCTGCAGTAAAAGAGGTATAGATATAGTGTTAGTGTGGAGGTATAGGATTATAACTACTTAAATTGAAATCTTAATTTAAGAAAGATAGACAAACACCATAGTCGAACCACATTTGGCTTGTTCCGTTGCCTACTTGTTCAAACCGACTATTGTCAACAGTCGATCCAAGCTTTCTTCTAACTCTTCAGCAGGGCCATCGAGGGTCACACATCCGAATGCTTCTTCACCCTAACCACGAAGAAAACTACTCTGATCATTCACAGCCCAACCACTAACATCGGTATTACAAACCAGCATGAGACATACAAAAAACAACTATCCCATGTTAGCAATGATTAATGGAGGTTTCATCCGTGGAGATAGATTGTATAAGTCTGGATCTACCTTTTCTGTCCGTGATAATTGAATGAGCTACCATTTGCAAGAACAATGAAAGTTTTAGAGATTATCATGTAAAAATACTAGATAACCAAATGCAGTGATATGTAGGAGGATAGAATGCTCTTTATGTCTTTGAACTCGATAGGTATCCTCCACTCCTCAGCGGCAGCAGGCGTGCAGGCCCTCACCACGAAGGAAACTACTCTGATTTATAGCCCAACCACTAACGTCACAACCGAGATGTTTTGCAATGCAACACTCATTGCCTTCCTCACACAGGCCACATAGCACTTTACAAAAGTATCCATTACTAGTCTTTGGATCATCTTCGTGATTGCAAATCATCTCAAATCGGGAACCACCGTAAAAGGCTTTTTCATCCTCCTTTTGTTATTGTGTTGCAATAGTTATGATATTATTGTTGATATTGATAGATGATTCAGTTGAGACTGAGAGAGTATTCTATAATAGACTGCAGATATGTATCGCGTTTTTTCACTCACCTCTTCACCTTCGTCAGCCTTATGCTTACTATGGATACCTGCTCCATCATCGTTCTCTTCTTTACGATCATCTTTGCCATTGTCTTCTGCACTATCATCTCCCTTACCTTTATTGAAGAATCCCTTCTTCCCCTTTTGTTAAGTATAAGTATAAGGATGAGCGGTATATATCAGCAAATGAAAAAGAACCAAGAGATAATAACAATCGATCAGTAGTATAAAATACATACCTTCTTCACCTCTTCATCATGACTCATGACAAACTGAGGGTACACCTTCTTCTCTTTGCCTTTCTGAATAGCATCGGCCTGTTCAGAGAATGAACCGACGGATGACAAGACGGCACCCTATTAGGTGGGATAGAGCAAAAGATATGATAGATCAGATAGTATACAGCAAGGTATATTAATGACATAATGAAAAGAGAAGGTGTATAAAGCCATCAATACATAGGGTACCATCGACGCCGTGTCATATCGTCGTCGATATCATTATATCTACTCACATCATATGCAGTTGCAATAGAAGAAGAGGTGGCGATGGCAGCCAATACGGAGGAGATGAATAAGAGTTTCATGTTAATAACGGTGTATGTGATGATCTACATATCAATCATGTAAAATTAAAATAGCAGTGTAATTGTGCTTCTTTATGTCTCATGTTGAACTCATAACAAGGGTATCCTACTTTTTTAGAATTCAACTAGCCCTTAGTACCTCTTCGTACAGTTTGATGCTTGTATTAACTTGACTCTTATACGACAACCGATATGTCAGTAAAACATCATAGACTAAGCTTTGTATGTGTTAATGATGTCTATTCATTTGACAATGTTGATGACAACTCTGATCATCCGCGAGGGGGATGGTGTAGAGCTGCTACCAAAATAAAACAGCTCGTCAATCAAAAGAAGAATGATACTACTACAGATCAATCAGCATCCCATAATTCAACAACAATGGCATTATCAGTAGTAAATGGTGATGTATTAGGCGGATCATCACTATTAGTTAATTGTAAAGGAAAAGTTGCAATTGATGTCATGAACAATATAAATATAGATTTGGCTGTTTTGGGTAATCATGAATTTGATTATGGAGATGAAGTATTGAAACAGCGATTATATGAATCTAAGTTTGATTGGTTGGGTAGTAATGTATACTATCCACAACAAGAGGATGATGATAATAATGTTAGATTGCAAGAGAAAGTAGAAGATGAAGAGGATAGATACCACTTTCCAAACATATGCGGTAATGGCAAACTATACAACCTAACAGACAATATCAGAGTAGGTATATTTGGATTAGTTACGAAACAAACACCAAAGATATCAAGTCCATCGAAAGATGTTACATTTGATTCCAATATCATAAAGGTAGCAAGACGTATTGCAAACAGATTACGAAAACAAGGTGCACAAGTATTAGTTGCAATTACACACTTGTCAGAGGTTGAAGATCGATTATTGGCGTCTGACACTGTAGTTGGTATTGATTTGATATTGGGTGGGCATGAACATGAACCCTTAGCTACTATGATACATCGGAATCAACAGCACGAGGGTGAGGATACTGTTAGTAGTGGAGGAGATAGTAGAGAAGTAGAAGTAGCGAAGAAGCATAATGATGGTGGTGTACTCATCTTTAAATGTGGTATGAATGCATATTGGGTTGGTTCTGTTGATTTAGATATTACAATATCAGTCATCGATGATGAAGATACAGCAAGGGTTACTTCCATATCAACATCGTGGTCAATGGAAGCTGTCAATTCAAAAATACCCGAAGATCCAACCACATCTGATATTGTCAAAAGGTATAGAAAAGAAACAGATGAAAGTGCAATGAACATTGCCTTTGGAGAAGAAATTGCATCAACAATTAGTCTTGATGATGTTATTTCAACCATTGGAGATGATAACATGCCGTTGGACACACGAATGTCATCGGTACGGAGAAAAGAGGCAACCGGTGGAAATCTAGTTGCCGATGCGATGCATTGGGTATTAAAAACAAGCATGAGCAATGCAAACACCAATAACTATCCCATGTTGGCCATGATTAATGGAGGTTTCATCCGTGGGGATAGATTGTACAAGCCCGGATCCATCTTTTCCGTTCGTGATGTATTGAATGAGCTACCATTTGCAAGAACAATGAAAGTTTTAGAGATTGAGGGATGCCATCTCAAGTTGGCCATGGCACAACAATTCATGGGATCATCGAGAGGTCCAACTGGCGCATATCCCCATTTGTCTTCTAATGCAAATCTACAATATGTGCTTACCACAGAGTCGAATGGTAGTGAAGATATTGGTATCCAATCCTTCACGGTTGATGATGTAGAGATATTAGATACACAAAAGTATCTCATTGCAGTAACATGTTTCGTAGCCGGGGGTAATGAAGGATGTACGTCTTGGTTGAAAAGCAATTGTATACAGAATCCAGCTTGGGAAAATGTTAATATGTCTTGTATCTTACTGAAGTATCTACAAAGTAATTCTGTTATTCATCCTGCTATAGAAGACCGTGTCAAGAAGATAAACTAATAAAGTATCTGAGCAAAATGAATTGAAGATAGTTAATACACATTTGATGATGCTTATAAATTTAAAGTAAGCCTCAATCATTTGGTCCTCTCTGCAACTACTACATAGTCAAAGCCCAATGTTATTCTACCATCCTTCTGCCTGTTGGTAACCTCCCGACATTCCTCTTCTAATCCATCAAGGACACTTCCCATTTCTTTCCCTAATCCTTTGGTTGGGAATAACTTTAGCTTACTTCGTCCGACATTAATTTGTCTTAACATTGTAGAGAAATCATATCGAATTGGATATTTTTTAGACTCAACCACTTGTAATCCTGCTCTTTTAACATGTCGTTCAATCCAATCTAGTGGATACTCACGATAACAACGATGATCAGCTAGCTTGATACATGCATCTCGAACTTTTGTGATTTTACAAAAGACATTTGCATCTCCATCAACACTATCGGGTATGGGCTGAAGTCCAATGATGTAAAGTCTACCACCTGGTGCTAAATGCTTCACAAGACGATGAAAGATCTGATCTTGAAAATATGGAGAGAATCCATCAATCGCTCCAACAAGATAATCGGCTAAAATAGTATCAAATTGTTCACCTTCCAATAATGCATCACCGCTATCATCAAACTCAATACCACCATTTTCTTCATCAACTTTAATGCCCGTCTTCCAATTACCAATAATAACACTACCTTGATTTTCAATACCTAATTCCTTGGCTTGTTTATAAACATTCTTTCTCATTGTTTCATCGGCTGTGATGGCTACATATGACTTCATTGATATGTCTGGAGCGGACGATTCACCGTTAATATCGGTATTGGCTAATAATCGTTCACGATGTATAATTGATGCCATCCATCGTAGTGAATGTGTACCAGTACCTGCATCTAAGAATCTACCAAAAGATGGAGTACTGGATTCCAATTGACATTGTTCAAGATAACCAAATAATGCATCTCCTTTCTTGTGAGCAAACTTTTCTATTGATGAGAGATCGAGATCATCATTGAACGATGATGACGATGATGATGGATCCGCTGGTTTTGACATTTTATTAAAGAAAGCTGATAATTGATGTATTGGAGTATTAATATTCTGTTGATGCAATAACAATGGCTTTGCAATAAACGCTGTAAGGAGTGAGGTTTGTCTCATAAAGCTACCTAATAATCGATATCTAATCGAAGAAGAGATATCGTATTATTAGTTTTTTAGTCTCTGTAGGTATCCTTTAATGGTGCCTCTGAGGCCGGTATCCTCAAAAACTGGGGCCGGGCGTAGTAAAAAAGAGGCAAAATCACTAACAAATCTGAAATATGAAGGTCTTCCAATCGTCGAATTAAAGAATGGGAGACATCCTATCCGATGCAGTTTTGCATGCTGATTCCGAATATGGTACGCATAGGCGACGATTATTAATAGAAAAAAAGTTATTTAGTAAAAACTGTTTTGCTAAGCTTTTTTACTAACAAAAAATAGGCGATTTTTTCCAGGCCGATCTAGATAATATAGCTCGGCATGTGAACTACAAATATGTAGTAGAGGAGCCTTCTGCAAATTTTTGGCCACTATTCCATGTAGTTTTATTGCAATGGCCGATCATTCGACATTTTTTTGAGTGAGGGCCACTGTATAAATCATTGCAAAAAAGGATACCCGGCCCCAGTTTTTGGTCATGTATAAGCTTTATACTAGATAATACTCAACATATTGTACCAGAGTATGATCCAACAGCGTAAACAAGAAGTGATGGCTGTGCGGCTATCGTTTTGAGATCTGATAGGGCGAGAGGCACACAGGGATAGTGAAATGATTGGAATAAGAAAAAGTACACGAGACCTGTCACTTGACCACTACCAAATGACAATATGATAGACTGATATTTGCAAAAGTATGATATGACACCACCACAATGATAACCAAATCATTAAGTATTGGAGATGGTCTAGAGCAGATTCTGCATAGATGATGATATATTAGATGTGGATACCACACACAAACCTAAAAAAATGAATGAGTCATTGTTTGCTTGATCAATAGGTACAATATTGCCGTCTATTGTAGCACACGAGTATTATATACTTTATAATGGTATTATATATCTATATTCTAGTATTGGCAATTCTTCACTGTACCGCTGCATTCAGTGGCGGCGGCCGTCGACTGACAAGATACTCTTCCAAAGTATCCTCATCATATCAACAACATGTTGCCTCTTATAAAAGAAGTACTAGTAGTAGTCTACACATGAACAATAACAACGATCCGTTTAGTGCAATACTTGATATATTCAACCCTTCAAAGTTATCATCACCAT
>Ga0214480_100553_pt1 | contig 18729 bp, 8 predicted proteins | sample M1_20Mar14CPVII9_3_FD_165042 | JGI IMG/M metagenome (GOLD analysis project Ga0214480, IMG submission 165042) | Marine eukaryotic communities from Monterey Bay, California, United States - M1_20Mar14CPVII9sort6BwellE17 | ecosystem: Environmental > Aquatic > Marine > Unclassified | place: USA... | reverse complement strand
TTTCGCTAGGGCCTTCAGGAGTACTATCAATACTACTACCAGTTGATCTTCCTGAAGCATCAATTGTCATGCCATTTCCATGAGCCGGACCTGGTATAGACAATCCATATCCAGTATAATCATATGCTAAAATGTTCACTCCTAATACCATCGCTAGATCTTTCATTCGATTATACATCATCCCAAGATCTTCTGCATTACCATGGGAGAATAAGATTGTTTGTGTTGCGCCACGACGTCTAATGAAGAATGTAGGTATCTTATATATCTGTCCATTTTTCATGTTGGGAACAGTGCCCGATGGTATCAACGTGTTGCTACTACTACTAGCTGAATCTGTTCGATTGTAGCATCCTGTGGACAGCAATGGACTTTTTGTATTGGATAAAAAGCTGGCATCGAGACTTGCCAAGTCCGATTCTCCGGCATCTAAACACATTGTCGAGCCGCAGCTTCTATTATCACCATTGCAACTACCATCATCTTGACGAGTATGACGTTTGTTAGTGCATAATGGTGAGTGAACATCAACGTCCAAGTAAAAGTATTCCGAAGGAGGGATGGGTGTTGGACGTGGTGGTCTGGAAGTTGCGCGTTAGCAGATTTATGATAATAAAAGAGAGACGTTTGTAACATATGTTAGTAATTAGTACGACATGTGGTTGTGTTCATATCGCCGAGACGTTATTGAATACAAGTATTCACAAAATAAAACAATAACGCACCTGAACACAATCGATGATATCGTGGCTCCCATCCTATTGCAATATATTATATTAAAGAGAGGCTATCTAATGATGAGATGATATTGATATCGATTGTATGGTTTAATATTACTTGTTGCAATTAATAAGAGAGGTTATCGTTACTTATAAGATGAAATATCAGCCTTTTTATGCTGTGGTTGCCGATGATTGATTGATCTATTGATGAGATAACCATACCAAACAAGTGTATTAGGGGCTTGAATGTGATAGCCAAGAGTTACCATGATTGCTTTGCATTGCGTTAGCGTTGAGGTGAGCATGTCAGAGGGAAGTTCATTATCAATAAAGGGTATCCTTTTCGCACTGGTGTCCTTTTTCTTCCTTGTAACAACATGAGCTTTGGGCTGTGATCTATAGAGCTCGTAGAGATAGTGTAGTTAATCGTGAATATAATGTTTCCTATGGTTCCTATTGACTTAATCAGTAGTAAGTGTATCTACGCAATCCTAACAAAAAGTGAATCCTAGCCAAGCCTCCTTTCTTCTTCTCACAATATCTTATTTGCCAAACGGAATAAGAGCATAATCTCCAATGAAACAAAGAAAGATACTATAATGTAGATGAACATGGATGATGAGCCTACTTTCTTCTGCTGTTTCTTCTTCTTCTTCCTTGTACTAAATCTACCCTTGATTGCATAGAGCTCATCTAGTGACAGCAAACAGCTCTTCCTTAGACTTCTTCGGTTTGGACTAAACGATGTACTACTTGAGAACGACCCGTTCATCTTGTTTCGACTTCGAGACTGCCAGTATTCTCTTGATGAGTTCATTCGACGTTGATATTGTGATATACGAGAGGATGAGCTTCCGCCTTCTCTGAAGCAGCTCTTAAGGGTAGAGTATATCTCGTTGGCTATTCCTATCTCGGTATCATAACTAATGTCTAAACCTTGCTGAGCATGATTTGGTAGACGGATATTCATTCCAACATGCTAAAGTAGAAGGGGAGGTAATGATGAATTGCAATATTGTGAGTAAAAGATAGAAAGGTATACCAGATTGATAAAATACAAAGATACTTTATAAATATGAAACTCACAGTATACTGATCCCCGCCACCTTTTGCAAACAAGGGTAATGAATCAAACTCATTTGATTGTGTAAATCTAGCATGTAACAGTCTCCCAGTCTCTTCGAGATGTTTGAAACTCTGATGGAATGCCTTGCCCCCTACATGCGATGAGGCAAAGGTGAATATCCTCACAGCCGATGTCAATTGAAGGCTAGCGTTAGCTGCGAGATAAAAGCCGCAAACTGTTGCTAGACCTCCAGCCTTGGAATGGCCTGTTATTGATAAGTTGTACCTTCCTCCGTTTCCAAGCTCTTTTCCAATCTTGTCAACCTTTTCACATATCTCATCTATTGTAGTTTTACCGGTATCTCTTCGGGGTCTAAGTATCTCCTCGGATACGGCAGCTCTGATGGGAATGAAATCGGTACTACCTTCGTAGTCTTCGTCCGACAGAGGATTATGATGATCCATCATAGACGAGTTTTTGAACCTACTCCATGTGCTCTCTTCATCGTGAAAGATTACCGTGACAGTTGTTGACTCTCGATCAATACAAATACAGTATATAACATCATCAGGATGTCTGTCGGCCATCCATACCACTTCAAGCCCAGAGTCGAGGAGATTCCTAAGTACTGAACCTTTCGTGAAGCGACCGTTCCGTTTTCTGCTCTCTTCTACCCAAGTCTTGAAATCACGTAGTAATCCTGCATCATAGTCCAAACTTGCTTTACCGTATGAAAAAGAACTGAACTGATTTGCCATCTCAAGCATCTCATACTCGTCCAGGACATGCTGGACAACAAATCGAGCAGTCCTAGTATTCTCTACATAAGGTCTAAACTCGTCTTTGGGCTTCAACATACCAAGTCTCTTCAACTCTCGGTTTCTCATTAATGATTGATGGCTATTACAATCAATATCAATTAGCTTGCTTGATGTATGACCGAGTACACTGAGCTCACGAAGCCTTCCGTATATGTTTACAAGCATGACCTTGGAAAGATGATTCATCCCTTCAGTTAATATGTCACTATACCTATCTTCAAGAAGATCCACCATATTAGATTTGGGAGTGCAGTCGGTAACTTTATTTGGTTCCGACACAGCTCTAGTTGATATAGTTGTTCTCCTCCTGACTTGTTCTGAACTTGATGGTTCCTCTTTCTTCTCCTCCTTCTCGGATATATCAGCTATTTGATAAGCGGACATGGCACTAAAATTAAAGTCCTGTTGACGATTTGATTGCGGACCGGAATCTTCTGAGAGATCAGTGAGCATGCTGTTGGTTGCTGCAGTATTCTCGGTGATAGCACTGACGACAGAGCACCGTTTTGATTGTGGAGGAATTGTAACTTCCTTGGAGATATCGCTATTGTCTAAAGTTTCAGATGCCTCTATTTCTTCTACATGCACAACAGTGTCTTCTACGGGAACAGTTGGAACTGGCTGTTTACCAAAGAATGAGTCGTCATCATCCGCAGAAGAGAGTCTTTTCACGACATTCTTCAATACTTGGACCTCATCCGGATCTAACTGAGCCGACTGCGATAGAAGTGATTGTAGAAGAGCTGCGAATTCCGCGTTCTTCTTTGCATCGTCACTTCCTTTTAAGAGATCTCTTCCTGTGTCCATTGATGAAGATCGATTGAGCGGATAACCTAGTTCTTCACTTGCTCTTTGGCACTGTTGTGATATAGCAGTTCCGTATGTAGATGTAGATAAACCTCTCTGCTGCTGGTGATGGTTGAATCCAGAGGGTAGTGAAGCTGAGTGATTGAATGTGGGATCTGTATTCCTTCTTGAATCATCCAAATCATTAAGCATGTTATCTTTCATCTCTTGTTTGTACTTCTTGTAAGATTGCTTGCTCATACATCTGTTCTGAGCAAACCAAGAGACATCGATCGATGACTTTTGGGGAATAAGCGTTGATGTTCGTCTCTCCTTCACGCGAGCGCTGTTCTCTGCTTCTTCAAAAGATGGAGGACATGACGGAATATCGATATTAGGATCAGCAGAGGTAAAGCCTGTCAAATCACTCACTCCGGTTACGGTGGTAGCCACATCAATAGTTGAAAAATTACCAGACTTGGTTGTATTGCAGAAAGATACTGTGCTGTGCCTTCTATCAGCTGGTTCACGATGCTCTTTTCCGCTATGAAGGATGGACTTGCTATCGCCAGAATTATCCGAAATGTTTCTGTCGAAATGAGTTTCTGGGACGATGTTGTCGGCACAATCTTCATTGGAGTCGCTGCTGCTACTATCGGCATCGTCACTTTCACTATTCATACTGTCAATATCCAAAGATGATGAAAGACAATGCCCTAGATCATCGTTTTGAAGTTGGATAGAAACGGGTTTGTTGATACTGTTGTCATCATCATCAGATAATCCAGTACTACTCCTGTTAGAATCTTCGATATCACTTAACTCATTGTTCAGCCACTTGTTCTGGAGAGTCTTTGAAGAAAATCCCATGTCCAAGGCTGACACATCAAGTGAAGGTCTCCTTTGGTCGTAAGTATCGGAGACTTGTATAAATCTCCCCTTTAAAATAGCAAGGGATGAGCTATCATTGGGTGGTGGTGGCGGTGGCTTCATGTTTGATAAGATGTCCCAATTAAGTGATAAGGAATCATCATCATCGCCGTCATCTACAATTATCTGTGGTGCTGTCATGTTACCAGTTACTTGAGTAGCGACGCTTTCCCGTACAGTATTCCGTGCATATTCTACCTCCTCTTCTTCTACGATGCCACTAACTCCTATCGTTGTGGAAGATGTACGCTTGGGAACTTCTAGATGATCAGTCTTCCATGATACTTGCTTCTTCATCGCCAACTTTGTCTTGTCACTGCCATTCCTTTCGGATTCACCTTGACCATGAAGTGCTTGAAGAGTTCTAGATGATGCAGTGTACTCCATATCCAAATTTGATATCATATTCTCTCTAAACCCACTAATATCAATTGAATCAGAAGGGGCTCGCTCATTCTCACAACTTTCGTCATCATGTTCTTCCCTCCGCATCCTTGATGATAACAAGGTCAAATCATCTTTATCCCCGCTAATCACACCAAAACGGCGTCGCGGGGGACTACTCATCTTATCTCCAGACTCATCAGTGGTAGCTAATGAAGGCGGCATGCTTTGTTCGGAACCACCTGACAGAGGAGGGGAACCCCCACTTCCACTACCACTATCCAAACTTTGCCTAAAACTATCAACACTTTCTCTAAATTCCTCGGACACTAATGATGCAGCACTATCATTCTGCCGACTCTTACTAAACATCATCATATCAGTATTCTCTAAACTCTTTGAAAATATATCCACTTCTTCTTCTTCCAAACTTTCCATAGAGTTATGCAGTAACCGATTCTTATTCGAAGGAGAACAAGATGATTCAATATCATTAAGTGATTGACTAAATTCTGCAGCACCACCATTATCATCTCTACTCGTATTCTTCTTCTTCTTCTTTTTATCATTCTTGGATTTCTTCTTCAACTCCTTCTTATGCAGCTTGAAACTTTTACGACTCATTAATCCACGCTTTGCAAACCAATTGGCATCATTTGCTGCATTCTCTGGTATCAATGTCGATCGTCGTAGATCGTTGGCAACATCTTTTGATGCTATATCACCAGTCGAGTGTCGTAATCTACCACCAGATGATAGTGGCGTTGAAGAAGATGGTGATGAAGAAGAGTTATCGTGACCACTAAATGTTTTACTCCGTTTGGGTGGTAGGCGAGTATTATCCATCTTGTTGTAAGTATTATATACTATCTCTACCGGCTACCTATATTCGCAATTGCAATCCTTCAGATATTAGTAGATTGGCAAAGTATTGAAATTTGCAATGGTATTATGTTGTTCCCTGCCTTGCAAAGTTTGATACTGTATCAAATTATAATTCGTGTAAACTATCTTCATCTACAATAGCTTAGATTTATTAGATAAGTCCATGAGTTTGAGATAAGTCAAACCGTGATAGGATGATGGGATTATTCATGTACCTGCATGTACATTACTATTGTTTTGATGCACATAGATATAGCATTGCCAACATAACATCTGCCTGCCATTAGAGAACAATTACAATACGTGGTGAAGTTACCAAAACAGTGCCGGATAGAATGATATGCCTTCTCTCCTTCTCTCTTGTCTTAGTCACAGGACACCATCAATTGAGAACCATCGAACCTGTAGTTAGGTAGCTGAACAGACACCGACGCGGTCCTTTGCAAATCTTACTAAGTATTGCTAATCTTAATCCTTTTTCTTGCCTACTCCTGATACAGCTTCTTTTGCCATACCAATAAAGTTGCCTACAGAACTAATCATATCAGCTGCTGCATCTCCATCACAACCTAATTCAACCTCTACGGAAGTATCCTTTTCAATAGATGATGTGGAGGTAGTTGCCGTCATCGCAGTGCTTGCTTTTCGTTGAAATAATGATCCATCTTTATTTCTACTACTATTTCCCACACCACTTTTACTACAGCTAGCACCATTTGGTTGTTCGGCTTGAAATACTTCTTCAATGAACTGATTAATTGCCTTCCAGTAAGATCTACCGCCCTGTAACCAAGTCTCATTATGCGTCCCGTCTTGTACTACGTGAAGACGCACCAAGTTGTCGACTTTAGATGATTTCATACGATTATATAATTCCAACATGTGAGAGTGTGGCACCAGTGTATCTTTTGCTCCTGCCAAAAAAAGTGTCGGTATTCTAATAGTGGAAGCAATCTTGCCACTATTCCAATTCATTCTCAGTATCAACATTTTGAACGGAGCGACGTATGGCATAAGATGATCCACCATTTCGGATATGGATAAGAATGTATTCTCTACTATCAATCCTGCCAACAATGGGTAGTAAGATTTCTGTGAATACTCAGCCATGTGGAAGGCAACCGCACCACCGAGAGATCTACCAAATACAAAGATTCTTCTTGGATCAACATTAGGCAAATTCTTTGTATTGATATAAGCCATAACACCTTCAGCATCCAATTTCAATCCTGCTTCTGTTGGTTTAGCATCATCAGAGTCACCATATCCTCTATACTCAACTAGTAATATATTAGCATTTAAATAATGATACATTTGTATTGCATTCGGTAATCGTAATCCTATATTGCCCGCATTTCCATGAAAGAATATAATTGTTGGTAACTTTTCTTGTGCATTATTCTCAGGATGATAGAGTAACCATGAATGAATAGTTATGCCGTCTTCACATTTTATCATATGCGTTTCAAATGGAATATTATGTTCTGATGGTGATCGATAACGTCTAGGGTTCTGCGCTGGGTGTCTGGGCACGCCTCCGATTGAAGGGAAATATAAAAGAGATTCTTGCTATATATAATGATATAAAGATATAATATGTAAGTGAGCACATGATGTATAAGTATACACATATCAAAGGAATCGATATTGAGTACATATATATACTAATAATAAGTATATCAAAGGCATACAGAGGTATCAAACAGACATAGAACACATACCTTTACATATAATACTCCTGCTGCTAACACAACTATACCAGAGAAGAAAGTTCCACACCTCCACAATAATCGTATTAATGAATCAGTTATCGAGGAGCCTACTTCTATATTTTCTAATAATGTTGAATCGTCTGCCATTTTTATTGTTGGTATTAAACTGCTGCCGCCACTATACGTACTCTAGTAAGTGCTGCACTAGTGGTCGAATATCGAAGTAATTTATTTTCATGAGGGATACCAAAAATGAAAACTACATTCATGAATGACATAGATGCGCGAGAATTTATGTGTTTGAGAGAAGTATAGTGAATAATTTTGTACATAAACATACCTTGAATACTACTACTACATAGGGATTAGGACAGGTTTATAAGAGATTACGATTCATGAAAAGAAGCAGCATGAAATATGTTTTTGTATTTCATTTATGTTTTCTATCATTCTTCAGCCGGAGGATTATTATTTTCTTCTGAATCTTGTAGTAAAGACTCGATGAGCAGAGTAACATCACCTTCTCTGCCATGATAATCTTGTGCTAAAGAGAGTGCATTCCGCCCTTGGTTGGTTTCAGCAGTCAAATCTAGTCCGACATCTCTTACTAGATACTCAATGACTTCAGTATTTCCAGCCCGAATAGCTTCATGCAGAGGCGTCCATCCATTGGCATCAGGTACACGCAATATGTTGGAGAAGCCTGCATTTACCGCTTCTTGAAGACCAGCCAAATCTCCCCTTGTTGCCTGTCGATGATACAATGCTTCTCCTGTGGAACGTCGAATTCGATTCATTAACAATAATGACATCTCTTCATCAACAGCCGTATCTTGACTGCTATCGTCATTCCAAGATTGTTCATTATATCCCAATATAGTAGCTGCATGTCGTTGATCATCTGTCAATTCGTTCCAGTAGAGCTCTTCACTAAATGGTTCTCCGTCAGAGTCCCAAAGATGCTGTGAGTACCCTAACATAGTTGCTGCTACTTGCGCATGCGCTGGTAACTCGTCCCATTCGTATTCTTCATATGTGTTAGGTTCAACGTCATCTACCTCATCACCAACCTCTTCTCCTGTCTCAACAATGCTACCCTCCTCTTCGGCTACACCTACTTGTACTTCTGGCAGTGTTGGTTTGCCCATTACATGCAAAGCACATCCCTCTACAATTCCATATTCATCCACTGCATTCTTCTCCTTCTTTCCTCGTACAGTCTTTGCAGTAGTATTATTGATAATTCGACCACGAAATATAAGTTTCATATCAGTTAATGCAATCCGAGACGTTCTTGATACTTGTTGAAGTAATAATGCAGTTGATATATTATCTGGTATGGTAAGTTCCAACTTAGCTGAGCTTGGACATGATGTTAGTATAAGATATATTGTCAATAATTTCGGTGATGATGAACTTTCTTCTTCTTCTGTTACTTCTTTCTTCTTTGTATCTTTCTTTGACGCTTTGAGTTTTGCAATTGCTTGTTGTGTACGTTGTCTACTTTCTTCTTTGACAATAACATCTACTTTTTCATCTTCATTAGTACCAGTACTTTTATTACTGCTCTTTTCGTCCACTAGTTCTTCCTCTTTCCCTCCTAACTTTGTATTGGTTGCAGAATTATCAGTCATCTCTTCCTTACCATCTGTGCTCTTGGAAGATGCACCTTGTGTAGAATTACTATTGTCTGCCGCTAACTGTACAACCTCATATAATACTTGTTGATTATTCTCATTATTGGATTTATCATCAACAGTATCGCTACTAGCCTCTTGCACACTATCATCTCTCTTTAACATAGCAATTCTTCTTTCCTCGGCAATGGCAGCTAATCGTTCTCTTCTCTTTTGCCTTTCGTCTTTATCCAATGTTGATGAAGATGTACGAGTTGTTGAATTTCTACTACTTTGTTGATTATGTGAGAAGAAGAAGAAATAGATTGCTGCTGATGCTACACAGATTGTAAGTAGTATATTGCGCCATGATGGATCGGTATTGATCTCCTGTATACCATCCATATTCACCATATATCTACGTGAAGATAGATGAGAAGATACCGTCAAGGGTATCCTTGATTTATACGGTAAATACAAACGCTATAGACACCACGCTAGTATCCAACATACGTATACGAGAATGTCTAGAGATGATGCAATGCTATGATATCCAACAAAAATTAATTATCATTAAAATTTCTCGATGATAATAACCGGACCACCACCATTTGATATAATCTTTAAAGAATTAGATAATATGGCGGTACTATTATTCGTGGCATATTACTTCCTAATAGGAGTTCTTGGTTGTAGGCGGCGGCGATAATATGATTGTCTTTGCCAACTACATAACTAGAAGCCTAAACTCAAAATGACATAAAGATTGCTCATAAATAACTCCGGACGCCACAATAATAATATAATATATCGTACCCATCAGCCCACTAACGAGCAGTCCAATATAGCAATAATATACTAATAATATACTCTTTCGTCTTTGTCCTGAATAAAAAATACTATTTATCATGCCGAGCAGTGACGGAGCCCCAACACGAAGTAAAAAGAAAAGTAGCAGCAAGTCATCATCAGCAACTGATGATTTACTTGAACAAAAGATGGCAGCCAAGGCAAAGAAGAAGAAGAAATCAAGTAACACAGATGATTTATTAGATGCTAAAATGGCTGCAAAGAAGAAGGCTAGTAAAAGTGGTGGTGGCAGTGCAAGAGCCAATAGATATGAAGAAGAGAAACAAGAAGAGGGTATGAGTGATGATGAAGAACAGCAACAGCGGAGATCGAGTAAGCGTACATCCAATAAGAAGCGTTCACCAACTCGTAATTCCGGCGTATCATCAGGATCAGGCACTAATACTGAATCATTCACTCGAGGTGGAGGAGATGTACGTAACAAACCACCACCCTCACTCTCCAATCAACAACAGGAATTAGATCCATTACGACAAGCACAACTAACAAAAGAAGCAAATAAAAAGAAGGTTAATAAAAGATATGAACAATTACATGAAACAGGATCATGGGGTGGATTAAATAAGTATGAAAAGTATGGTATATGTTTATTAGTATTAGGTGTTATTGCTGCCGCCATCGGATTGGGTATTAAATTTGGTAATCCGGGTGATGGTGGTACATCTTCTCCTACACAACGTCCTACGAAATTTCCAACGAGTTCACCTAGTACAAGTCCAACATTAGCACCCACTGATGAATATTATCGTGCTGAAACTGCATTGCAAATGATGTTGGACATTTCACCAAAGTTATCATTACCACTTGAAGATCCAACAAAATTAATTGGCGCGTCAACTAATCCATTATCAACACCACAGGAAATTGCCGCAGAATTTGTTATATATAATGATCCATTAGATATATCAACTCGAGATGATCGTTTTTTAGAACGATATGCTATTATTGTATATTATTATCAAAATGGTGGTTGTAATAATGATTGGATAACATCTACAAATTGGATGACATTTAATGACCCACAAGATAATACTACCGACTATGCCAATCATTGTAGTAATCAAGATAATAATTGGTATGGTATTGTTTGTGATTTAAAAGGACGTATAATTGAAATTAACATGTCGAAGAATTATGTTACGGGAAAGATACCCATGGAATTTAATGCATTAAAAGAATTGAGTACATTGGATTTAAGTAATAATGCATTGACTGGATCGGTACCATCCGAAGCTCTAAGTATGAAAAGTATGTATACTATACAATTAAACAATAATAAATTATCGGGTGTCTTTCCATTTGAACAAGTTAAGACTGAAGATTCTATATTGGATAATTTATGGATACAAGAGAATACAGAGTTACGGGGAACATTAACGGAAGAATATTGTATAATGAATAGTGTTACATTGGATTGTGATAATTTTAATCCCCAACCGACATATCCAGATGATTCCGGTGATACTACATTTCAAAAGAATTGTGTAGCCGAAGGATTGGGTATTGGTCCTAAGGAATTCACATGTAACTTTGATGAACCGGTTCCGTTTGAAAAGCCAGATGATGGCCTTTTTGGGAATGTTCCGGCTGCGGCACCGCCTGCAATTTGTGGTACACCCGCTGCTGGTCAGAGATAAGGGGTAATTTGTATGTTGAATATGATGTGGACGAGGGAAGTCTAGAAGTGTAAAGAGTGTTTCGAGTTGGTGTCATTTGTCTGTTTTATGTTTGCCTGTGAGAACTTTAACTCTTAAAGTATACCATAACATAAAGATTTGACTGTATGTGTTATGTAGTGTTAGTGTGTCATTTGAATATTGTTTTTTGTATATACTTAAGAGGTATCGCATGAGAATGAAGTATACTGTCAATAAATAAACATCGTCTGTGATTTGTGAGCCTAGAGGTCAAGGGCCTGGCAAAGTTCCTTTGCTTCAATTTCCAACTCTCGAATCCTATGTCGTTTGTATGTAATTGGACAATCAATACATACACAATTTGATAATGGAGTACATAGTCTGGTTGTTACTCGACGTGGTGGAGAGAAGCCAAACGAGTTCTCCCTTCGCTTTGCAGACTGTCGTATCTCTTCTTGAGCAAATGTACTTGAGTTTTCTAGACAGCCATTGCAATTAGAGCATATATCAGCAAGATACATTGCCTGCTGTTGTGTCTGCTTGAGACTTGCAATTGCAGAGCAGGCCACGGTGATAGTATTTGATTTACATTTCTGACAAACCACAACCTTGGACCGCCCCACAGATTTACATTTGTTTGAGCAGAAGGCACAAGTATCTGAGCCAAAATAGGATGATATCATCAAGCTAGATGCCGATCTTGACTGAGGCCAGTGATGTATTCGTTTCCTTGGCTTGGGACATTTCATATACCAAGCATGAATATTGATCTTGAAAGGAGGTAGAGAGAAGCAACGTGCAAGTGCTGCATTGACATGTCTTATTGTATAATATTCTGCATTGATGGAGTACGAATCCCATTGTTCAAGGAGTTCTAATGGTGTCAATACACCATCTTTCAATTTGAATGCCTTACCGGGCATGGCAACAATAACATATGGTAACCTTTCCTTGTGACGAACGACACGTCCGGGGTCAATCTCGGCCAATCTCTTGGCAAGGGATGCTTGGACTGGACCAACTCGTCCTCCTCGGTACCGACTTCGTACCCTTCCCGTCAAGACAAAGTCTGATACTGGAAGGTTGCCAGAGTGAATCAACGACCACTGTCTATACAGGTACTCTTTTGCAGGACCAACACCACGCTGGAAGATTGCAATTAGGGCATTCTTCAGAACTCTCTGAGTCACAGCGCATTGATCACGACGAACAGTTTCAATACCCTTTGCTTCAAATGTTGGGCGTTTCTGGTTTGGAGACTCATACATCATTCCACAGTACTTCTTCTTTGTTTGAAGTAGGGATGCCGAATAGACTTTCTCAAGCTTTAATTGTACTGGTGGGGGATTGGAAGCTGTCACTGCTTTGCAATACTCTTCGCCAAAGGCAAATGCCTCTTTGACAGTTCTTCCCGGTAGCTTGATAAAGACTGAGTCTGTATCACCGTATAATACTTTGGCACCGTGCCATCTACCATTCTCCTCGTTGCCCCATTTATTGGCAAGATTAATTGCATTTGTCAGAGTCCTTCGTCCACATTCTACAATGGCATCAGCTACAAGTGGTACCGCGCTCCTTCCTGAATAGGTCGCTGAAGTGTACCCGTATGTGACATTTGCAACATACTTTAGAGCTAGTTGTCTTGCCTCAATCTGTCTGAGCACAGCTGAAGATAGATTTGGAACTCGCTTCTTGTATTCCTTGGCTGCCTTTTTTAACATGGCACGTGTGCTTAGCATTTCATCCAATACTTGAGGTAGTACACCCTTCAACACTGTCTCGGCTACAAATATTGATCCCGTTGGTATGGCATATGCACGATCTCTTTTTCGTTTTGTTCTCTGAGTGCCTCCATCGTTGGTATCAAGTAGTGATTTCATATGATGCTTTACTACAGCCGCACTACGCCGCTCTGAGTAGAAGAAGGGACCACATTTCATTGTCGTCTTTCCTTCTGTTCTCATTTCTTTTCGAGTACTATGATAGTTTAATTTTCCAGCCACTGTCGTATAACACAAATTGTATGCAATAACAAGTGATGGGTATAATGCTGTAAAGTCACAAACGATGACAGGATCATAATTGAATCCACTCTTTGGCTCTAATGTCATGGCTTGACATTCCAAGGCTTCTTGATTTGACATATCTTCCTTGGATGGTGAGTAAAAGAAGTAACCCATATCTGTTGAGTTGATGCGGCTAGCATTCTTTCCGTCAACAACAACAGAAGTATCGGCTGACTTGTGTATTGGCTTGTTTCGTCTAAGCTTCCATGGAGATTGAGATTGTGTTTGAGATTCAGAAGAGGTAAGAGCTGATCCAATCATTCGAGCATCTTTGTGCAGCCCCTTCTTCTCTCCTCTTTCATCTGATTGAACACTTTGTAATGCTCTCAGTAAGACTCCTTCGACTTTGTATTGTGACCCTCTAATGCCAGGCAGACTTTGTGAGAATTCAACTCCACTCAATCTTGCGGCTTCACCAGCTCTTCCCAGCACATCCAGGGCATCAAACAATAATATATTTGACAGAGCCTGTGCTACTCGATATTGTACAACTCGCCATCGCTCAACTCCATTGTTTCCACTATACCACTTTGTAAGCAAGAGGTCGTCATGGTATGGGATTCGTTTGTCTAAGACAGCAGATACAATTGCAGGTTGGTATGAAGCGTTAGGGTGTTTGCATTCTTCAGAACAAATCTTCCAACCACACAATACAATACGACCAACCTGAAGGAGGGATGTGACGAGGCTGAGTTAGTTAAAGAGTCAAAACATATGTCATGAATTGGAAAGAACACTCACGATTGATGATGCAGCTGCTCCAGCTCCCACTCTATCGTCCCACTCTGATCCCAAGCCACTTCCACTGAAAGTATGTTCCTTCTGTTCTTGATCAACCTCGATGCCAAAGGAGCTTCCTGCTGTTGTTTGTGTTGTCTTTGTAGATTCGTCAGAAATAAAAGCTCTTGGTGTTCTTCCCAGCAGTCTAGCAAGATCTATCTGAGTAGTAGTAGAAAAATTCACACCATTGCTACCATCAAGGGGTTTCCCTAGAGCTATACCACGTTCAACAAGATATCCTAAGCCTGCACCTTGTGTTTCCCATGATATTAACGAATCTGGATCTTTGAGTTGTACAATTGAAGCTATTCTCAGCAGAAGGCTTCGTTCCGAGTTGACTCGCTCCACCCTCACATCTGATGAGATTCCCAGTGTAGCTTTAGTAGTGTTGTTGGTCGGTACAGAGTCACGGCTCTTGGATTGTATTGTGACAAGCACACACCCTTTTTCAAGAATCTCTATTGACTCTCCTCCTCCTGGATCTCTTCCATATACATACACAACAGCAAAGACAGCGTCCCTAGAAGAGTCGGGAACCATGGCAATCTCTTTTTGATCTTTTGTACTGGTGTTTATACGACATTGGACATGAACTTCTATTGACATTATTGTTAACGGAGTGAATGTTGTTGACGTATTGATCAATGTCTTCATTCCACCTCCGCCAGTAGAGATGTGCAACTTGCCTCCTTGATTACCGATTCCAGCCAGTGGATCAAAAGTGCCATCTTGTGATTCCTCAAGCTGAGAAAACTGTGTAAAAGCAGTAAGATATGATGAAGCTTGACTTTCCTTGTGATCACTGTTATCATTCGACTTCTCCGCCGCTTGGTGTTTGGCAATGTTATCTTGTGGCGTCCTTTTCTTTACCCATGACTTTACTTGGGCATAAGATGGCGGACGCTTTACAGGCTCGAGAAATGAATCATTAGGCAATGTAGGTGAAGCTCCGGAACTCTCATATTGATACTGAAACCAAGATGGATTTGACTCTAATGGTGGCAATGGATGCAATTGTGTATCTCCCGATGTGACTTCGCCACGTCGCAGAGATGTTGAATTGCATGGTTCAACTACAAAATCACTAACTGGTAACTCCAACCTGTGCTTTTGAGATAGACCAATTGGTACCGACTCTTCAGACTCTCCGTACCCTTCCACTTCAAAAATACCAACGCCGTCGTGAGAAGGAGCCGAAAGCTCCTCGCTGGGCTGTGATAGGTTTGATAACCTAGACACTACTTCATCTTTTGCATGTTCATTAGAGTGTGAATCGTCCTCGTCAGAAAAAAGATCATCTTTGTCATATTCGCCAGATAAGTGTGTGTCATGATAGTTCAACTTGAGGTGAGGCTCATCAATTGTGTGATCTTCTTCAATATCCATATGAGATTCCTCATTTGATTCCATCTGAGTTGCTAGTTGCGTGAGTGCCTTCTCAAATCCTTTCTCACCCATTCGTTCCTCCTCGACCAAGAAATCATCTTCCTCCTCATCAGATGTATCAGTCTCGCCATATAATGAAGATGAATTCAGACGCCTCCTTGCATTTACTTGAACATTAACTTGGAGATTATCTCCGCTGTCGACGCTCTCTCCGAATGCCATCATTTCAATCTCTTCCTCTACCTCTTTCTGAGAAAGTCCACTCTTGGTTGCAATATGTGTTGTCGAATCTGACTGTTGGCTAAAATTGAGATGAAAGTCTTCGGATACTCCAGAGCCTTGAGTAAATTGATCACCAAGAGCAGCAAGTGCTTCGATCCCTTCATCGAGATCAGATGGTTGACTATAGGTGTGTTGTGTATTGTTTGAGTTCTTGCGTGTGTTATTTGTCATCATCACCCCTCCTTCTTTAATACTCCTGTCGACTTCATCAATAAAAGATTCGTGCCTTACTGCAATGTCTTTCAGTGCACGACGAAAGTCATCTTCCAAGCCAACACTTGTCTTGAACAGCTGTTTCATTCCTTTGACAGCAAGTCTTGTTCCAGGTCGAGAAGCTCCTTTCTTCACATTCAATGTAAATTGAGGTGTATCTTTCTCGTTGTTGCTCTTTTTCTGAACTACTCCTTCATCACTGTCACTGCTTTCATCAGAAGAGCTACCATCTTCCTCAACATCTTTACAACTGAGGAAATCATTCTCTGGGGGTAACAGTAAAGACATTCGCTTTCTTTCCTGTTCCCAGATCTCGCGTAGACTTGGTACAGCTCTCCAATGTATCTTTTGTCGTTCCTCGAGTGGACTTGGCAGTTCAGTCATTACATCTACCACATTGAGTAACTGTTGGACAGTACTGTCAAACTCCAACTCACAAGATGTTTGCTTTTTAAGCCAATGTTCATTCAATTCAGTTCTACTCTGTCTAGTAATGTCGTCTAACTTTGGCCATAAAACCTCTGTTGGTACTGTATGTGATAGAAAGAAGGCGCTATCTTCCAGTTGGCTTGAACTTGTTCCATTTGCATTCAAAGTAGAATCAAAGTCCTCTTTGGTACGTTTTCTCAACGATCTGGGCAGTGGATTACGAAATCTTGCCTCTCCAACCTTGATATATTTCATACCAGCCAAGTTACAATCCTTGAATACTTGCATAGTATACGGTATATGTGCTTCATAACAACGAAACTTTAATGGTCGGATATCACCATCACTATCACCAAACCTCTGATGCTGTCCATTATTATTGTTATGTATATCAATGTAATCATACTGCCTAGGATCAGGATGATACAACTCGTTCAATTCTAATCCACGTTCTAATACCATCTTTACTCTCCATCTCATACTTGGATCATAGTACTCTACTCTTAGAAATGGTGCTGGTGGTCCTGAACAGTACGTATAGAATCCTCTTCCTGTCACTATTGTAACTTGTCTTATGAATAATGGTGTCTGTTGTTGCTTGGTAGATGTTTGGTCTTCTTGTGTATCTCCTGTCGTGTCGTTATTGCTACTAGTACTGACAGATGCACCAGGAATACTAACAACATTATTCTTCGAGCTCACATTATGATGTTCATATGATACCCTTAATGCCATTTCAAGACGAGTGTGTACCTCTTCTAATATGTTCGATACAGAATTCGGATCATCCCAATCAATTCGTATATCCGATATATCAGTATCATCATCGTCATTAGTGTCATTAGTACATTTATACCCGTGATGCATTGAACCATCAGGACCTGCAATTATTGGACGTGCTAACATGTAGGGATATGCACCGTGTATATGCAAACATCCTGATTGTGGTTGTTGTATCCTAGTATGCTTCTTCGTTTGCTGTTGTGGATTTGTTGTTGAGTTATCAGATGTCTGACTACTCATATTACCACTGTTATTTGCTAAACTTTGACTACTATTGATATACTCCTCATAGTTACCATCTTTCAATACAGGACCAAAGACTCGTATTATTGGTACTCGTATGCATACATTTTCATTGGATAGATGTGATGGCAATTGTATTGATTCATCTTTTTTAGAAGAATTGCTATCATTATTATCAGCGTGTATATACTGCTCAGCTTCTTTTGTATTTTTTGATGGAGTTTGCAATTGAAACAAATGATTACTGTCGCCATTCTCCTGTGTGTGTTGTGTCTGTTGCCTCTCCTTCAACTTTTGTTCCATTCGACATACCTCGCGAAATTCCATCGGTTCCATTGGCGTTGGAGGCATCATAACATGATCTACAACAACATTAAGTATAGATAGTATTGGATCTTCTTGTGCTTTGCTCTTCGTTTTTGATGAACTATCTATTATATAATCTTGTTCAGATATTGCAGATCCACCTATCGAATGATCGAGTGGAGTAAAGCAACTCGAGTTATTGGAGGTCATATTGTTGTTGCAATGAATTGTATTGTCTATCTATACCAGGTCATAAGAATCTACAGCATCGCATAGTTGGTAATGTTAACGCTTATACAATCTGTTGATTGCTTGTCGGCGTCATCCGACGGTTCATTTTCGACGGTAGTAGTATTTTCACACTCATCCTCCATATTCTCCTCCACTCTGCTGTTGTCTGTGTCTTCCAGTTCTCTTATTCTCTTAAGAAATACTCTTCAATGTTTACATATTAAATATTATGTGATGTGTTGGTTATTTTTTGTTCAGTACCGGTAAAGTACCACAAACTTGCAGAACTCAAAATCGTCCGCTACATACGTAAAGTAGGTGAGTACCTAAGTAAGACTATCTGAACATGTATGCGATATCGTACCCCGATTTGCAGATCTCAAAATCGTCCGCTACATACGAAAGTAGGTGTAAACCTAAGTAAAACTATCTGAACCTATGTACGTGAGGTATCCAAGTAGAGGACACTACTGCTGACAACCAAATAGACATAAGTGGCTTCAGAAGAGGAAACAGGGCCCTAAAAAATTCAGGCCAAACCCTATTCTAGCACCACATGATGATATACACCCTTGATGGCC
>Ga0214480_100552_pt1 | contig 18741 bp, 16 predicted proteins | sample M1_20Mar14CPVII9_3_FD_165042 | JGI IMG/M metagenome (GOLD analysis project Ga0214480, IMG submission 165042) | Marine eukaryotic communities from Monterey Bay, California, United States - M1_20Mar14CPVII9sort6BwellE17 | ecosystem: Environmental > Aquatic > Marine > Unclassified | place: USA... | reverse complement strand
TGATCAACAACCGTTGAGAAGGAGAGGAGACGGACAGACAACCCTCTGCGGACGGACATAGATCATTTGGAGAAGAGCAACTTTATAGGATCGTTGAAGTATTGTTCCAGTCCAACGACTCCATAGCCAAGATCTTTGTGGTTTATATTGTTTGATAATGTCTCCCGAGTATCGACTATTTACCCCGGCAATCTTGTCAATTGCACTGTCGATATCTTTTAACTCTTCCTTGACATCGTCAATCTCTTGTGGCCGTTGTCTATCCAAGAAGTATCTAAATGTCTTCCGACCTACCCTGAATAAAGTAATGGTATCTGATTTAGCTGATACTGTAGCCTTTCGTGGAACATTGTATAGCATTGCAAGCTCTCCGAACATTGTCCCTTCTGACAAGGTACCATAAGGATAAGGTAATTTCTTCCCATCAACTGTGACATCGCACTCTCCTTTATAAATCACATAAAAGTAATCTATATTCTTATCACCTTGCTTTGTAATAACAGATCCTTTATTGTATTCCACCTTCTCAAATGCAAGCACTAATTTTTCCAGAGTCTTATCTGAGAGGGATTGAAACATGAAGTTTGTCATTAATGTACTCTTGATTGAGTTTGTTTCTTCTTTTGAATTGTTGAAGATTGGTGGTATAAACTTTGTTGTTTCATCGTCATTCCGTAATGTTGGTAGAACTGGTATTTCGGGCAGTACATCACTATCATTATTATCTCCTCCTTCTACAACTATACCATTGTTATTATTTGTTGCTGCATTCAAATTAGATGAAATTGTATTAGAAATATGCGTTCTTGATGGCTGAAGACTGTGACTAAATGATAAACCGCGTTGGATATAACATATGCATAGTAAACGAGGTATGAGTTGCAACATCATGATATTATTAACCATTGGATAAGTCTTTATATTTGTTATTATAGCCGATTATGGATATTTGGATATAAGGTATGGTAGAGTGGGTTGTGTAAAAGATACGGTATCCTTGTACGCTTTTGAGTATTGTAAATAATGTAGCTAATAAATGGAGTTCCCTAACTCCGTATATGTTAAGGATGAGGTTATACTATAGCAATGGAATAGAGGATTGTATGGGCGTGAACATCGAGTAGATAGTAGCGGGCAATACAGTACTGTATTAGTTTTCGTTTCGTCGCCAAACAAACGTGAGAAAGTTAACCAATGCACGAGATGATTGCTGTGGCCATATTAGTGGTGTAATTCATATAGAACAACCGGTGTTGTCGCGTGACATATGGCAACAACTGCTGAATAATTATCTTGTGTTTCATTAGGGTGGCAGCAGAGATACCGAGATGATGCTCACATAATACCTATTATGTACATTGACATTATTTCATAATAGTTGATTATCTCTTTCTCTACTAAAATATTGCCATATCAGTACACTCCAGACGGTTATATATCTAATACCTACCACCTACAAATAAAAAAGTTGACATTATGGCTGAATCAAACAACTGGATCGCCACCGGCGACCGATCACACCCTACTTTAAAATTGGTTGATGAATTAAAAGAACAATTGACATACGATGGGTATGCGAAAGATTTACAAAAGCTGGAAGATGCGCATTTAAATGGAGAATTTAGTTTGAGGATCGACTGTAATCTCAAAGGATTCATGATGGAGATAGATCTCACCCTCGACTTGTTGCGCTTGATAGTATCCAAGGAACATTAACATATGATGGATGGGAAGCTGATTTTAATCATGCTCTAATGATTCACTTGTCTAATAATCCATTAGATATCAGAAATTGTATGGAGAAAATGAAGCGCAAGCAGAGAATGTCAATCGGAGACTATAGCCATCCCAATCTTCAGTTCCTGTATTCACTTGAATTGACATTTCCCGGTTGGGAAGTCAAACTAAAAGCAGCTGTTAATGATCACAGAAATGGATGGAGTATTGATTACTTTAGATATTTTTTAATTGAAAGACAGCGTATGTTTGAAGGAGTAAGAGTTCATCCAAGATTGGTTGCACTTGATGAGTTGGTACTATCATATCCTGGGTGGCGAAAAGATGTAAAGGCAGTTGAAAGGAATCACTTAGATGATTCGTTTTTCTACAACGGCGGAGTCCATGATATGTATCAAAGCCAACTAGACGTTCTAAAGAGTAAACAGATGGCATATGAAGCAGGAGATGCTCATTGGTCATGCCATCCCATTCAAAAGGAGATTTTGAGCACGGAATGGACATACCCTGGGTTTGAGGACGCTTAGATAAGGTTCGGAACGAAGACTCTTCCCTTCTCAATAGTGACTATACCTTCAGAGAGTGGAAAGATAGATGTACTATTAGTCAAATGATTCACAATGGAAACTTTGAAGATCACGAAGCTCTAGTGAAACTTAATGAGTCAATTAATGCTGTCTTATCCTGGATGGGAGCACGATTTTGAAGAAGCTAAAGATACGTTGAAGAAGAGAGGATATAGCGTCGGATGTTTTGCAGCGACTTCATTTGAAAATCTTATTAAAGGAATGAAGCACAAACAAATGGTATATGAAGGATCTAAGAAAGCTGAAGAGGATAAAAAGAAAGCTAATAATCCATCGATGCATCTCGGAAATTGTGCCATATGTTTTGAAGCTCCACAAACGCATGCCTTTGTTCCATGCGGCCATGTATGTGCTTGTAAAGAATGCAGTTCGAGGGTGATGGCCAAGAACAAAAAGTGCCCAATGTGTAACAAAGTGTCAAAGATGACAATGGAGTTATTCTTTTGCTGAGGAGGGGAGATAGGGGATGGATCTTGGACAAAAGAAGTGTTCTATATGTAGATAGTTTTAAATAAGAGTATTAGTATTAGTAGAGTGAGTGAGACGTGAAGTATGTAGACTAAGGTATGCCATGTACCTAGTTTTTTAGTGGTATCCTCTCTCGCTGATGGTATCCTTAGACTGGTGGCCACAATTACTGTTCATCTGCGGTATCTTCGGGTATCCTTTTTCGAGATTCTTGGCGACTATCTCCCCTACCTCTCACATATTATTCTTCTACGATACTTCGGCGCCAATCGATTGCTGTCGTCTTCAGTATACTCTATTGCAAACCAATATACATTGTAAAGGAGGTCAGGAGATATTTGTAAACGGAGGTAGTAAAAGAAGTAGCGACCGACAAGCTAGATACTGCATCAACTCACATCTTGTTGTGCACAAAAAAATGACAACTCCAACACCACGAAAACACCAAACAATTACTACACCATCTACCCCCTCCTTCCCCTCTAACCCATTTATATCCTACCCAAAATCACCACGGATAATCCAATACTTTAATCGTTCATCCCGATCATCTAAACAACAAATAACAACAAATGACTTGCCGTTTGAAAGTAATTCTAGTATACTTTCACCTACTGGTATTTTCTTTGCACTCGTCAAAATGACTGTGCCATTGGCATACATATACATACTACTGATATTATGGAGAGAATTATGTTACAGCTTTCCTAAAACAATGATGGAAAGTGAGTTTATGAATAGTTACTTTTATTATTTAGTATTAACTGCACAAACTATGAGATCAAGTTCATTATTGGTAGAAGTTTGGGCAGTTATTGAGGGTATATTCTATGTTATATTATACTTTCATAGAATATGGTTAAATAGTTTAGATACGTTGGAATTAAGTTTACGATCGGCACCAATGCTTGAGATAGGAGAGCGTGCTGATTTGTGGAGTTTGATGATGGACAGTGGAGAAAATGATTGTATAGACTTTATTAGGGGTTGGTTCTTTGGCGAAGAGTTGGATACATTATCTCGGTATGATGTAATGGATTTCTTAACTTGGAGTTTATTCGAGGGACGGAATATTGAACATTTAACACACGAGGAGATATTTCAATTGAAAGGATTTGTTAATGATTTGGAATATAAGATTTCCATAGAGTTGCACGGGGCAGAAGAAGAGGATAATGAGGATGATGATGTCCTTGGTATTGATAGTGATTCTATAGAGGAGGAGACGACATTTGATCTATCAAGAGATGAAGTTATAGCTCCACCTGCACCTCATCGACAACATCTTATGCAAAACTATGGAGCTCCCGTGTTGCCGATACAATCCACTTTCAACAGCTTAAAGAGAAAGGGTACAAGGGCAAAACCAAAGCAGTTATTTCAATTCCAAGGGAGTAGAGATGATTCACATCAGTCGTACTTTTCAGACTTGTATGAGAGTTACAAAGATTGGTGTGATCAATATCGTAATCGTAACTTTCATCCTGTTCAAGATCTTAGAGATTATGTCGCTGAGAAGACACAGCAACTACATAATGTTGAACAAGCGGCCATGCGACGAACATCCGAATCTCTTAGCAACATGTATTCAGTACTTATTGAAAAGGACGGCACGATTGATAAAGGCCTGACAGCCATATCACACGCTACCCAATCTCAAATATCATCAACTTGGAATGGAGTGTGGAAAATGAAAGAACGTTTACGCACTGCCACAGATATATCCACTCGCCGTAAAGCATTACGACAACAACTTAATAGTTATCGATCAACGTTAGCCCAGATGCGGAGTATGGCAACGGCTGTACCTTCTAAACAGATGGCTGACTTGATGAGAAAGATTACACAATGTTATGAGGCATTAGAGGGTGTGGAGACGAGTGCCATGGATGCTTTCATGCAGGTCACGGGATATGTTGGGAAGAATTTGTTGCACAGTAAAGAGCCTCCGCGGTATCTAAAGTGAGTTGAAATGCTGTGTTGTAGGTATGCCATTGTATTCATGCATTACATCTCACACTGATCTCTTTTCTTTCAACAAGATATTCGTGTGATCCATTGATGGATGTTGCCAGTTATCCATTAATGTTTCACATATTGATACTATTAGTTACAGAAGGAGGTCTGCGGGTTATGATGAGGTTGAGAGGCTTTCAACGCTTAAGAGTAGGCCCCATATCTTATTATTACCATCCTGGGACGAAAAAGAATAGTCATTCAGAAGAATCATCTGAACGACAAAACAGTGAAAGGGAAGAAGTAGAGAGTGTCCCCATTGTGTTTTGTCATGGTATAGGTATTGGGCTTATCTTTTATAAAATGCTGATCGATGAACTCTTGAAATTGGGCCGTCCTCTCATATTGCCTGAGATTCCGTATGTCTCCGGATTTCGACCTTGGCAAAGTCCCAACTGTGTTTTACCACCGGCGGCTGTTACAAGCAGTTTGATGTCCATCTTGGCTTGTCATGGTCATGCAAGGGGTGCATTTCTAGGACACTCGTATGGCACTAGCTGGTTATCGTTCATGTGTAAGAATGCCCCTTCTGCCGTGGCTGCGGTGTTATTCCTTGATCCTGTTTGTTTCTGCTTACATTGCCCAAGGTGAGAGAAGGTTGTGTGCAATATAAAGTGTGCTTTCATAATTGAGTCCAATACATTATGTTACCCAATACTTATCTCCTCTTCCCATAGATTGACAAAACAGTTTGTTTATCATCGTGCTGATCCAGGCTCGACAAGCCACATGATACGAACCGACGTCAACGTCAACTGGACAATACAAAGAGGATTTCCTTGGGCTAGAATCTCATTGTTCACTGAACAAATACCTCCGGTACCTTGTGCAGTGTTTCTTTCCGATCAAGATGTTCTTGTTCCATCAGATAAAGTCGAGGCATATCTTCGATCAAAGGGATCGGTAGTACTTGATGCCGAACAAGCAGGACGAGATCACTTTGGTTCATACTCAAAGCCATCTCATCCAATCAATGTAACTATATTTAGAGGACAAGGACATGGTGACTGGCCTCTAGCACTATCGGAGAATCAGCAGGTTGCTCAAGCAGCGAGTGCTCTTGTTGGTCAGATACAGACTGTTGCCGGAGGAGAGAAGATTCCAAGGTGTGACTCTTATGCTGACTTGTTGAGATGATACCTCCTTGAATCCTGTTGTTTTTAGAACATAAATGCCTTGTGATAAACTTAAATCACATAATTGAAAAGTGTCTTATATTCTTTACTTCATAATGTACTCATCTTTAGTAGTAATAGTAGCCCAAGCAAGAATATTTCATTTCAGCTTCAGTACGAATCCTAGTAGCATTTCATCTCCGAGGCAACAAACGTGCTCTGCTATTCACTGTAAGATTTATCAGTCTGATCTCTGTGCCTTTGTTGCCAAGTGAGTATGTATGTGTGAGGAAGTAACTTCAGATGGTTTGGTCCCGATACTCTGGGGTTTAACCCTAAACTATTTAGGTAAGAACCGCTTATCAATGAGACCAGTAAATATCAATTATTTAATATTGATATCAGTTAGAGATTGACGATTGACGGTACACGCTCTTACACCCACTTAGGAAAGATATATGCCAACTCAATGGCCTCTACTATTGGGTAACCTATAGATAGAAGCAAAAGCACGGAGTTGTCACTAATCACTAATTAGCCATCCATCACACAATCAATCAATATGACAGATGCTGAAGCCATTATCGGCTCTGCAATTCAATCAGCACGATATAATGAGGCAGTGGTAGTTAACGTCAATAATGGTGATGGTGATACCAGTGAAATTGTTCTCGTAGCGTGTTTAGATCACGAGAATGGAGGTATCGTGTGGAAAAATGCAAATGTTCGTACCAACTCCACTACTACTTCAAATGGTACCGCTGGTACATCATATCAAGAAGATATTGGTATAGTTAGACATTTACGAACGAAACGATGGGTACTTCCCATGCTGAATGATCACAGAAGGAATAAACTCTATGATAAAGCTATTTGTAATGCCGTTGATAAAGTAGTTCAAAGACGTATTGGCAGTAGTGATAAAGAAGATGAAGATTCAACTATAAGAATATTAGATATTGGATCAGGAACAGGATTGCTTGCAATGATGGGTACAAGGTATACACTTGATGCTATACAGGAACAACAACAACAACAAGTAGATGACACATCATGTCGTGAACAAAGTATGAAAGTGAATGTCACAGGAGTGGAAATGGCATCAGCAATGGCACGTCTTGGTCGAATGACTATTAAAGAGAATGATTTATCAAATCATATTAAGATTGTGGAGCAGCATTCTACTGATGCAACCTTTCAAATTGATGATAGTCGCTTCGGAGGAGATAAAATCAACAATACCAATCAGCACAAAGCAGATATATGTACCTCAGAGTTGCTAGAGTCTGGACTCCTAGGAGAAGGTGTTCTTCCTGCCATGAGAGATGCATGGACAAGACACTTGAAACCAGATGCAATTATAGTACCCAAACGCGCTCGTGTATATGCAGTACTTGTGGAAGGTATGCCTCTCAAGAACAAAAATGATAATGGTACACAAAATAATAAAGAGACAACACTCAATGGCGTCACTTCCTTCCTGCCTGAATTGCATGCCTTTAAGAATGCTTCTGGTGGGGTTTGCATGTCTACCACTGCCCAATCAATTTTAAATGAGGAGACAAAAGACTTATCACAACCAAACGATAATAAAGGGATATTACTTGGATCCAGTGAAACTGATGATAAGTGTAGTCATGATGGTATTCTTATCCCTCTACATGCCAACGCCATGCTTGATGAGAGTTATAATAATGACAAGGAATATCGAGGTATTCGTCCCCTCAGTGACCCAACAATGGTATTAGATTTTGACTTTACATCTTTAGATGCTCTACCTCCTTCAACTGGACGATCGGTATCAACAACTATTATCCCAACAACGGATGGGATATGTCACGGTGTGATGTTTTGGTGGCAATTAGACTTAGGAGATGTAGATTCTACATACTGTACTGAACCTATCGGGTATGTCGAGGACAAGAAGATGAAAAGTGAAGGAGAATCACTTTGGCAAGATCACTGGCAACAATGTTTGTTTGTGTTTGGGGATGGCCATGCAAATAGCAATGCAAATGAATCAAGAAGAAGACTTAATAAGGGTACTTCTGTGGATTTAATTACATCTCATGATGATACTTCCATATCATTCTCCATCTCGAAAACCTCCTCTGAAGAGAATGAGATGAAAAGTGAGACTAGTAGTACCAGTGAATCAAGACCAAGTCAGCGTCGTAGATTAAACGAGGAAAGTATCGAATCATCAACAATGAATCGTCATATCACACCTACAAGAGCACTTCAGCTTAATGACTCATCTCGGATACAAACATTGACATCTTCTATTCGATATTGTCTTGCGATCAAGGGTAAGGATTGTCCTGTTCTTGACTTATCAGACTTTGGATTATGTGGGATGATTGCAGCTGTTTCCGGCGCTACAAAAGTGACTAGTTTAGAAAGCTCGTCGGGGACATTACCCACACTCGCAGCTACAGTTGCACAAATCGGCAATAGATTACCTCGAGCTGGTGCAGAGTATCAAATTATTCAAGCCCTTCCTGAACACATTAAAGTTGAGCATATAGCCGGAGGTGCTGCTGCTGAGATTGTTGTTGCAGAGCCGTACTATGAAATGTTGGAGGGGTGGTCCTTACAAGAAGCAATAAACTACTTTTATCTTGTTTGTGCAATGAAGAAACGAGGTGTAATATCACCAACTTCGCTATCAGTCCCTTCATGTGCACAAGTCATGGCTTGTGTAGTCGAATTTCATGACTTCAACTCGGCCTATGGCAAGGTGGGTGACCAAACAGGTTTAGTTTCAGGATTTCATCATGATAGCGTCAATTATTATGGTGATAGGTATCACACCTACGACGTCTCACTTCCTCTATGGCAATACAGAAACAAGCGTCTATCCAAACCATTCTGTATTGCCACAATCCCATACGAGGGTACCACTCCATCAATAGACACATCATGTGAAGCAGTAGAATTCATATCACAAGGTACTGCTCATGCCGTTATAGTTTGGATTGATTATAAATGTCGATCAAGCGGGGATGGTGGAAGTGATTGCTTTGATACAATCTCAACCGCATCATCATCACATCAACAGCTAGTTAGGAAACTACACAAACCGATGATTGTTAAAGAGACTGATGTACAAAATCAAACCAAGTATCATTACGAAGCATCATTTGGTAACGATTTGACTGGTATCGAGGATCATTCGTTCACCTTTGAGTTTCACCGCAAAGAATAGAGGTGTGTGTAGTATATCATATCGATATAAATAATATATGTTCTCCGCCCTACCAACTCCCACATACGTCAAAATTTTTCTCTTCATCAAGATCTAGAACGAAGAACAAAAGAAGAAAATACCAACCAAGAAATAGTATCGAGTAAAGATGGAGGAAGGAGAATGTTCGTCATCATCATCATCCGACTTTGAATTAAATCAACTTCGTGGACGATTAGATCGTAGAAATGCCTTGCTTGATATCGTAAGAAAAGCGTATCATCGTGATGTACTGGTGGTGAAAGAACATCTACAAAGGCATGGTAGTATCACCACTAATACAAATGATACGACAGATTCGTTGGTAGACGACTTGTCATCGGTACCCTCGATTGATCTCCGCGAGACATTCCGGCTCTTTGCTCCACATGAATGTGAGCTACGAGTGCGGCCGTGTTTCTCATGTGGTGGACAGTTGGAAATTATACACAGAGAAAGTGCACGTATTGTTGACTTTAAGTATGCAATACAAGCATTACAAGAACGAGAAAAGGAATTACGTCTAGAATTAGTCGGTACCAAAGTTGAGGCACAAAAGGATAGAGAGCGGTTGGTTGATGTAGTTGAAAAAAGTAAGGACGAACGGGAGGTATTGTTGGATCAAATCTTATCATTAAAACATGATGTAGCCGACCGTAATGCATTGGAGGTGGAAGTTCAACAGCTCAAAGTAGAAAAGAGTACCCTCGAGTCTACTCTGGACAAACAGAAACCTATCCTTCTTGATCATGAGCGTCTTTTGGTTGAGATTGAGCAAGTCAAGACCGATAGAAATCGGTGGCAGGCACAGTTTCATGAACAAGTGGACAAGAATAGTTTGTTACAGAATGAAAAGGATACACTAAGACATGACTTTGATCTACTTGAGGATGCAAATGAACAGCTACAGTCTAATATCGATGAAGTTAGAAGGCAATACAACCAGTCAACCGATCAATGTACTGCATTAACAAATGATCTTTCCAAGAGTCAAACCGAAACAATGGAGGCTGAGGACTGTCTGTACAAAGCGGAACAAGCTATTGATGAACTGGAAACCAATTTGCAGAATGAAAAGGATAAACACCAAAGTCAAATTAATGACCTTGAATCCAAATGTCTAGAGTTACAATCAACAATAACAGAGTTGGAGCGTATATCACAAAAGAACCTCACGGAAGCATTGTATTATCGAAGAAAGATTGATGCTACACTACAAGGCGCTAAACGACGAGGGTCGATTGCCATTGTGCCATCCAATCGAGATGCAGTGCTCGCTAAAACTGATGAGCTTATACGTGAATGTGACACTCTACGGCATAAAACTACAATGCTCTTTAATCTCTTGCTTGGATGTATACGAACGACCTATGAGAATTGTCTAGTCCAAGAGAAGTTACTTGTTGATAATGGTTCAGAGTTGTTTAGGAATAATCAGCAACTCAAATCGTCTTCCGAACCGACGAATGAGCAAGCACGATCGGTTCTTAATCATTTGGATAATGCTGATGCATCAGATACCATTGACTGGATATCAATCCTAAAGGATGAAACTGATCAACGCCATATCATGGGTAATTTGCAAAATCGATTGCAAATTGGTCAGTTTAGTCTAGACAAGGCATTTCAAAAGGTATACAAAACTTATGAAGCGGAGGTCCTAAAGCATCAAGCCGAGCATGATGCCGAAATTGAACAGCGTAGGTTGAGGGTTTGGGAGCTAGAGAAAATATTAACCGATGCTATTAGTTCGAATCGAAAGTATGAAGACAAGATGACAATAATGCGAGAAAAGTATGAGACTATCGAGCCACAACTTGATTCCATCAAGTCTATACTAAGAAAGATGAGACGAGACAGTGTTGATAACAATACGCTCACCTCACAATTGAAAGATGATTATACGAAGATGAAGGCACTGACCAATCGACTCATGTCTGATATCAATGGTGCAAAAGAAGAGATTCAAGCTCAAAGAGCAGACCTTGCTGATAAACAAGAAGACATCACAAATAGAGATGTTGCCATTACACAACTTGAGACATTACTTGAAAGAATCACTCACCGATATGCTGAGAATGAGAAGAGACGTATCAAGGTTACTCATGAAGTTGCAACTCAAGCTGTCCCGACAGTTGTCAACACAGCAACACTTGCTGATTTCTTGCCTACTCCATTGGGAAGTAGCGCCTCAGTTGCTGTCAATGATGTCGAGAATAGAAAGCCAAGAGGAGGAGGAAGCGATGCTCTCTTGCCCGGACGGATATATAAACTATCAGATGAGAATGAGAGCTGGCCGTCTCGTATTTCGATACCAGCTAAACGAACTAGCTTGTCATTTAGAAGACTGATTGATAAACTCTGAGTGAGTTTGTAGACTCTCAAAGAAGCTGGACAGAGTTGATGCTCGTGCGCACGGGCTCAAGAACACAGCTTCGGAAGACTTTAATAAAGGAGTGAATCTCACACAAGGATACCCTGCTTACAAATGTCCGATATGCTCAGGACAGACAAGGAGCGAGGTGAAAAGGCGAGGATTCATTTTAAGATAGCACGGTACATATCCTCAAAGGATACTCTGTCAAATTCATCTTCCGCATGTCTCGATGACGCTGATGGTGGGAAACCTACCATGATATTGATAAGTGCGCGTTATCGAAGAGATAAAGATGACCATTCACTTGCTTTGATAAGTTGATCTTAGTAGGTTCTAAGGATACGATTTGAGTTTCAACCAACTTCTTCTGTTACTGCTAGCTGAAAGACGAGCCAGAGACAGGAAACAAGGTCTCAGAGCAAATAAATAGGAGATAGGATCTATCTAAGACTTATTATTTACATTCTGTATTCTATCTTTCTAGCTCTATTTACATTCTATATCTATATCTCTCTAGCTCTATTGAGAGATTTCATTTAGTCAATCTATTCATCTGTTCAACAATAGAATCAACTTTCATTTGACTTCCCCATCTCGTATAACACTCTTTGGCCTGGTGGAAGTAGGACAGTGCCTCTACCACATTACCGCTCTTCTTAAGATGTAATCCTGCTGATTCATATGCCAAGGCATTGTCACAAATTTTAGATACTAAACGGCCATATCGTCCTCCTGCCTCCGATCCTCTTCATTTACTTTTGATGAGAGTTGTGATGTGAGGTTGATGGCTTAATAGAAGACAGTGTGTGTCTGATTCATTATAAAGTGATGTGTTGGTTCAGTGGTTTGATATTGATTGTGTTGTTTAATAGAGAAGTAAACTCCCTCTCATTATTGAGAACTACAAATGAGATAATTGATAGAAGAATCTTTATATCTGAGAAGATTGATATACTACTCGCTTCATCAACGATTACCACATTAGTAGATACGTCAGGGGAAGATACATCACTTGAAAACATGAAGAGTTTAGCAAACAATAGTAGACCAGCACGAGCACCATTGCAAGCTCTTCTACCAGCAACTCGATTGAAGATTTGGATAGATGGCGTATATACAATATCAAGGGATATATCAACAAAAGATGTAGATGAGAGATTTAGTCTATTGAAAAGGATAAATGAGCAACTATCTAATCCACCGGTATTATTCAAAGGAGAAGAAAATATGATCAAACAAACGTCATCCTCAATAGCACAACTTTCAACACCAATATCATCTGCAAATAAGGATCAGTATCAGTTCAACCGCAAAGGACTTAATGTTGGAGATAAAGTAAATGCCATGTTTAATCAAGCAGACGTCGAACGGCAATGGGGTATGTTACAATATGCCGAATCAAAACGAGAAGAAGGAAATGAGATGAGAAGAGCATTTAACTTTTACACAAAGCAGTTGACATTCTCTGACGAATATGTACTTACTGCTGATAAAGAAACGAAAAAGCAACTGATACGAAATGATGAGCTACCGACATTAACAGCAACGATAACTAGCGATCTTGACCTTAGAGATCTGGCTAGAAACACATTTTTGACTGCTATTGATGATGCCACTGCCGAGTCTGCATATCAAGTAAAGCAATCTGCTAAGGATGTGGATGTTACAGATCTTATCGATCTATTAAAACAGGCTCATGATGCTATTGATAATTGGTTCGATTTAATTGCAACACAAGATGTAGACGAGGCTATACGAGAGATTAAATTAAAGGAATAAAAGTTTTAATACAACTGGGATTTAGGAATAAGTTAATTACTATATACAACCCTCTTTTCACGTTACATTCAATTACAACTATGCAACATATAAACCGGAATCCGACCATTACAACTGAGCATACCGCCGGCACTCGAAAGACTTGTTGTTGTACTGTACAACATTTATCTAATCTTTTGGGTCTTTGTGGCTTTACTAGCCTTCTCTAACATACGCACACCCTTACTTGCTTTTGTTTTGAAGGCTTTACTCATCTTGACCGTTTGGCCAAACCCAATGCTCATCTCTTCGGCCGTAGACAAAGGCATGCTCAACTCTTCTTCCGCCCATGAATACGAAATACTCATATTCTCGAACAAAGATTCTGGAATTGCAGCAGCGGTACCTTTCTCTGCCTTGGCAATATAATGATGCACACTGGATTTTCCAGCCTTGATACTAGTCTTTTCGTACTCGGAGAGTAGTTGGTGTAGCCAAAACACAAGACCAGTTAGCAAACTTGACATCTCTTGAGGAACCTCATCGTTCTGCATTTCGGTAAGTACACCAGTTAATAAAGTTGATACCTCTTGAGGAACCTCTTCGTTATTCTGCCATTCGGCAAGTACGCCAGTTAGTAAAGTTGATATCTCTTGAGGAACCTTTTCATTTGCAAGAACTCCACGAAGTAATAACTGCATCTGTGCATCCTGGGCTGCTGCTGCTTGTTGAGTTGAGAGAATAGCAGCCATAACGATGATAATAATAATGGTATAGGTGAAGGTATTCATGATGGATGGTGCTGGTAGAATGATAAATTGCAATATCGATTTGATATGAAATGAGATTTATGATACCAATCGTTAGACCAATGTGTGGTATATTAGCGTTGGAGGTGCCTTTCATCTTGCTAATTCTGCGATGGCTAGGAATTAATCCAAGGTGTAGAGTATGGATTGATACACCCATTGGCGATGATGGAGAGCTCAACGCGCTCATCCCATTCAAAGTGTGCTTCGTGGGATTTTGAGGGGAACTGTTGACAGTTCAATCATGGTGAACTTCTGGTATCTTCCACCCCTCTCGATAGTAAGACAATTCTCCACAACACACCATTCAATCTATTTTCGTCTTCTTTTACCATCATTAGCATCACAATCGCCATTCTCTTTTGCATTTCCACAAGATATATTCAAATCGTCTAAAATTTCATCCTCTCCTTCCTTTTCACAGGCATCAAACATGGCATCCTCGAGTAACCGTAGATATGCCCTATCCCCTAACATACCACAAACTTTATTAGTTTCAGGCTCTAACTGCCCAATGCTTGGAACAGTACTATCTAGTGGACCAACTCCAGATATGATCTTGGAAATTATTTGATGTTGATGTGTGTTACGATATTAATTCCTCTTGAAGAGCATTTAAATCTCCTTCTGATAGTTGAGATAAATCTCCTTCGTTTTGATTTGAGTAGTTCATAATAGAAGACCGACGCCACTAAAGTTTATGTTGTCTTTGGTATTACAGCTGATTTAAGAGAGATAGGCATATTGTCCCAATTAAAAGATCTATAAAAAGGCTGTCTGATTAGAAGAACCCTAAAAAAAGCGCTAAAGATCCCGTTTTCGGACCCGACCGATTGCTTGACCAACCCAACAATTTCTCACCTCTTCCTAGGCAACTGTTAGGCAGCATTGGTCGACCCCTAACAAAGGGGAGGGGTTGACCCTCTCCTCTTTGTTAAAAGGAAGCATTCACCTCATAATATTGCAATGGAAGCATTAGATGAACCAAACATATCATAAACAACTAACCACAATATCAATCTCAATCAGCCCCATAGGTAAGAAGTGTGAGGATAATAGTTTGTGTGTATATATATATATGTATATATATTATATATATTGATAAGATACTTTTAATGTAAACACTAATACCTTGCAATTTATCAACTACAGTTAAGAATACAACCACATATTGCAATGGTTGGGACCGCATCATCGGGCGGCAAAAAGTGGATCGGTCTCAATACACCATTTACTTCTGGTGACACTACACTAACTGGCCATCAACTTATCCAAATAACGAAGGAGGTGAGAGGGTCATATAATTCAAATTATGATTTAAACCATGCATATGTACCAAAGTCACTCAAGGATGTAGATAAACTACTTCACCCTGAACAATTGGCATATATGAATATCATATATAACATACGACAAAGTTCTAGCAAGGCTGCTAGGAAAAGGGATTTAGATCCATCATACCCACCACAATCATCTGAACTCATGCTTGAAATATTAGTTACTCAGGAAGGTTTGGTGACTGACTATGAAGGTTTTAAGCAGCAGTTCAATGCATTGGCAACAAATCCATCCTCACCTAGTCATGAAGATAGTTTGGTGTATCCTTTGCTCGTCGCATTCGGGATGGATAATATTCCTCCTAAGTATCAGCTATTCGATACTGTTGAATCATATAACGAGAAGATCGATTTTGCAAGGAACGAGACGTTGGAGGGTGCCTCTGTGCAGGATATAGGTGATGAGCAGGCTAGGATTGTTAGCTTTGTTGAGGGGGACATGGGAAAGATGGCAATTACTAACGATCATCTCAGACATGTCTTCCGAGGTAATTCTCGTGGAGGAGGTGCATTCAGAGTTACTGAAGAGATGATTAAGGAAAATGGCGGTTTCGGTTGTGATTGCTCCGAATGCAAGGATAAATCCCTTGAAGAAGTTGCTTCCTCTGCCCACCTTCTCACTCTAAGTCACTACATAAATCCAAGGTCCAGCAAGGAACATATTGAGAAGTATGGCAACTCAGCAGCACCTAGCGACCTCGGGTATGATAAACTTGTGTTACAGAAGGATGATATGAAAGTTGCGTGTTTTGAGAGTCATTATGATGATGACCTTGGTATGTTGGCTAAGCAAGGCTGTGATGCGCTTGCTGGGAATCCTCCGCAGAGGGAAAAGGACTCAAGCCAGGGTTATAATTCTAGTACTCACCTAACTCGATGGTACCTCACACACCAGTATAACATGACGACAAATGAAGGTAACACCGTTATTGGGGACATGCCTATCACCCTTGCCAAGACACATCGTGTAGTTGCTCATCACCCGACACAGAAGAAGCCCCTCAAGATTGTAGGATTGCCTAATGGTGGTGAGGTTACTCTACAGACGAGTAAGACCTTTAAGATTGCTACTCTAATCCAAGGAGCACGTGAGGAAGAGGCGGTTGTTGGAGAGGTTGCTGATGCTAGATGTAACAACAACCCAGGTCTCTTTACGGCTAAGAGTATCCAAGAGAAACCACGTGTCGTTACATCCAGCCATACGTCTCATGACCTTCACCACAAGTTGGAAAACCACAGTGCTGCTCTTGATTCCCTACTCGGTATTGACCGACGCTATACGGTGACGAACACTCACTATGAGATGAACTTGCAAGACATGCCTCGTGTACAAGAACTCATTGAAAAGTGGGGAGGCATTGACAAGGTGCCTCGGCTACCCCCTATCATTACGGTGTGTATAGAGTATGCTTTGCTATTTATCTTCTTGTGTAATATACACTAATGTGTTCCCTCTTATTATTATTTGTTTAGTTCACCGAAGAGGATGTGGAGTTGGAAAAGAAGAAGCGCTTCTCCAAGAAGAAGCTCCCCTCAAAGAAGAGGGAAGTGATCAAGTTGAAGAGATCTTACGTTACGAGGTCAGGTGATGGGATTCCGGTAGTAGAGGGTGAGGATTGGGAAGCCCTTGTTAACCACGAGACCAAGTTGATAATTGAGCCTAGTGTTCATGATTCGGATGAGATTTATGAGGAAAAGCTTGCTATCCTCAAGCTCAATGGTGATGTAACCCTTCCCGAGGAAAATGAGCATTATGAAAAGCTCACAAAATCTCTAGTTGTACCACAATCTGTGAAAGATGATGAGGGTAAGTCGTATGTATACAACTATTGTATGTTGCCGTTGTTGTCTATTTCATCATTACTAACTTTATTATGATTCTTATTATATCCCAAAGAATCTCTTGCCACCGAGGAACAACCCTCTGGAAAGTGGCCCAAGGGACTCCTCAAGCAGTATAAAAAACATCTGGCACAACTCGGAAATGATCCGATCGATGATGAGTCCAAGGCTGTCTATTCATCCAAGGTCGGCCCTGCCAAGGAAGTGTCAGTAACACCTGCCAATCATAAGGAAGATACAAACAAGGAATCTCCTGATGATGTTGCCAAACCCTCCTCAGCTGCAGTCTCTGTTGGAAAGGCACAGTTTAGCGGTCTTCAAGGCACAGGTGATGATGATCTACCATCACCTCCCAAATCAAACAAGCCAACTTCGACCACCTCTTTCGACTATGGAGAGGATTCCGATTCCTCCGTTACTCTCCCAAGTAACCCTGCCGGAGAATTAGTGAGTAAGAAGAGGAAGGCCGCCATTCTTGAAGAGTCTGATGAGTAGATTTCTTCCCCGAGTGACCGACTACTTTCATGTGTGGTTTTGTGTGTGAATGACTCTCGGAGTATACTTTTATCTAAACGTTTCATGATTACTAATCGATGTAAGATGCAATGGACTACTTTTCATCTCTTTACTGGAGTGATTGAGTATATACCATTTTTGCGCTGACATTAGTATGATTGTAAAGAGGTAATGGGGTGATTTGCCTGTAGAAAGAACTAGATAAGTAACTATAGATATCATTTACATGTTACACATGACCTGTATTGAAAGTTAGAAACCACATCTGTGTAAGCTGCTAATCGTTCAATACTACCAGGTTTAAATGTAATACCCTCTTTTGCAGAAACTAATTCAGAGATTACATTCTCTACTAGTGGTAAACCATCTGCCTTGCAAACTTGCTTTCAATTCGCATCACTTTAGAAAAGCAGCCACCATGCTCATTGTGTGGGTTTCCCCCCCAGCAGCCAGCTCCAGATCCCATCTCACAAATGTTTTCTCTACCTGCCAAGCATGGATCACATGATGAGCAACTGTCTCTGATCCATGTGATTCCTATATAAAACAGCAATGATGCGTTAAGCAGCAGTTAGGCATATATCTGAGTATGAGAAAAGAACACATGATATGTGCATATCAACAAATAGAGACATATGATATGTGCATATTGATAGATAATAACATGAACTCTCTCTTTCTTACCTACACGGTCACCAACTTTTAAATGCTTGACCGAGGTAAGGCATGCTCAATAACAAATCAAAGACATCCAAATTATCCTCAATATGGCTAAAGATTGCATTCTTAATACCAGATAATACATCTTCATCAACATTCACACGCTCTTCTAATTGATTTGCAGAGTTTGTAGTCTGCTGTTGTATTACTGCCTCACATAATATCCTGCCCTCATCTTCTAATAAATTTCGAATTAATTTGTCAGATTGCAATCGTTTGATAATGCCAGCGTG
>Ga0214480_100551_pt1 | contig 18775 bp, 12 predicted proteins | sample M1_20Mar14CPVII9_3_FD_165042 | JGI IMG/M metagenome (GOLD analysis project Ga0214480, IMG submission 165042) | Marine eukaryotic communities from Monterey Bay, California, United States - M1_20Mar14CPVII9sort6BwellE17 | ecosystem: Environmental > Aquatic > Marine > Unclassified | place: USA... | reverse complement strand
GCACAGGGTATGAAAGTAGAAACAACAGAATATACAATGGAGATTAATGCATCAGGGGATTCAGAGCCATCTGATAATTGTGTTCTAGTGAGACAATCTAGCCGTGCATGTCAGAAGGATAACCCAACTGATACGAGTGTCATTAGTAGTAAAGATGACGATGCAGGTAGGATTGAATCTCCAGGCAGCGGCATGCTGTTTGATGACCAAGAAGTATCTCTTCTACGACAAACTTTGACAAATTTTTTACACAATACCGACAATACTTTTATCAATTGATTTTGATTTGAATTCCTTTAAATCGTTGATTAATAATCCGTCTAACCCTATCATAATATCATCTAATCGAGAAGAACCGTTCAAAAGATGCTTTGCTGCATTTAATCCATTATTTATAGCAACCCAAACTTGATCCCCATCTGTACCAACTGATGCCACTGTACCAACTGATTTGTATAGTTCTAGACACTTTTCATAATGCTGTACTGCTTGTTGAATACTACTATTTGTACCATTTTTGAGATTAATATCACCAAGGTTATTGTATACTGCCGCCTCTGCGAAAATAATTCTTGACTTAATCTCATCAGATATATCAATCTGTCCAATCATATGTAAAATACTATTGGCCATACTTATACCCCCATTGCTGTAGCATGGTTGGGAGGTAGTCATAAACATATCCGAAATTTTCCGGAGCAATAGGACACGAGCGTTGACAGTAATAACGTTATCACCTGGATATACGTGTTGAACAAAATCAACAAGTTTCATTGCCAATTCAACAGTGCTCTCATTCTGATGAGGCTTATTGCAAGTCGGACATTTCATCCAATGATTCTTGCAATCCAACCAATCGCGTGTTATGGCTACACTACGGGCGGCAGCCATTGCAATACACGAGGTATGTGCAACAACATTACATGAACAACCACTGAATACAAGACGTTCTTTTGAGTCGTCACCGCAACATAAATAGCACGTGGCTTCTTCTTGTTCTGGTATTGAGATTAGGCTACGTGCTGTTGATTCTCTAATGCAACTACTGCTGCCAATAAATAAGCTGTTATCAAATGTTGTCGCCTCCACCATATTTCAATTTCAATTATTATGTTCACCAATACTATTCACTTAATAATACATCAACTAGCCGACAAAAAATATCTCATATATATATATACAGTATAGATAATATGTGTAATTACAATGAATAGGTCATCCCTACGAGGAATAACCCTTGGTAGAGGTGTCCATTTTTATTATCGCGTATTGCAATGTTGAAAATGTGATGGAATGGTGCAGTGGTTATAAATTGTGATTTGTTACCCTGAGTTTGTTAATTATAATTGCCGCCTGAAGGAGGAGCCTATCGATTTATTATCACTACGTAAGTCCCCCTGCGCAGAGGGCGCTACTATATAATATCAATCTAATGCGCCAACCTTCCTATTCCTATTAGTTAGGTACAATAAATGCTGTCTGCTATACCGTCTCTCTTGAAAGACACATGTCTGTCCTCCAAATAGAATTTTCATTACGAGAAACGTGCATGAAAACTGACATCATCACTAACTCTATTTTCATATCACCTACACCTAACTGCGTCTCTGAGACTCTCCTAATATCCTAGACCGGCGTTGACAGTGGATTTATTGCAATTTGTTAGATATTTATTTCCGTAGAGTGTGAGGATATCAATCATTTATACTTCAACTTTTGTTGCAAGAAGGTTCACCCAAAAAATAATATTATATACTACATTAGAGTTCTCCTAAAGTTGTCCTAATACCGTGGCATAGTATACAATTAAACACAACACAAGACAATAATAATGCCTAAAGTTAAGAATACAAAATCCAAGAAAGAGGAGACGGCTACTATGCCCTCGTTACCTGGCGTGGTAAATGAAGATGATAGTAAAATCAAGGCTGCACCGAAAGTTAAAGCAACAAAATCCAAGAAGGAGAAGGATAGTACGCCTGGGCAGCAACTAACAACATACGAAAAGACCTGGAATGAACGGTACAATCAACTCAAGGAAAAGAAACAAGGAGAAAGTATTCCCCGAGACTCACAGTTAGGAAGTTGGGTAAAATCCCAACGTCAATTATATAAGAAGAATAAGTTATCACCTGAACGGATTAAACTTTTAAATGAGATTGGATTTGAGTGGGAATGTCGTAAGGTGGTAGGGTGGAATGAAAGGCTTGAGGAGCTCAAGGCATATAAATTATTGAATGGTAATTGCAATATCTCAACATATGGAAAAACCTCAAAAAATGTACAGTTAGGGAATTGGGTGGAGAATCAACGTACTGCATACAAGAAGGGTAAACTATCATCTGAACAAATTGAGTCTATGAATGGTATTGGGTTTGAATGGGTACGTCATAAGATTGTGGGTTGGGATGGACGGTTTGAACAACTCAAGGATTATAAGAAGGATCATGGAGATTGTAACGTTCCTCGTAAATACAAGGCTAATCCACAATTGGCAAGTTGGGTAAATACCAACCGTACCAAGTACAAGAATGGTAAGTTGTCAAAGGAACGTATTGAAAGTCTTCAGGGGATTGGATTTAGTTGGGCAGGAGGGGTAAGCCGTGGACGTAGGTCGGCAAATGAAGGTGAGAGTACGGCACGTGGTGGTGCAACGAGCAGTGTGAGTTGGGATGAAAGATTCCAACAGCTATCAGAATACAAAGATCAGAATGGACACTGCCGTGTTCCTGCGAAGAAGTATGAACCTAATCCACAGTTGGGATTATGGGTGGATAGGCAGCGTCAGTTATTCAAGAAGAATAAGCTGTCACCTGAACAAAAGGAGCGTCTTGACGGTATTGGGTTTATTTGGGTGTCACGTCGCGGACCTGCTCCTGCACAGAAGAGAGAAGATGGACCTATGCCTGCACCGCCACAACAGAGGGAAGAAGAAGCAGCATCTATGGCAGTAGAAGTGCCCACATTACCACCAGTTGCTGCAGAAAGCTGTCAAGTATAAGTTGGGGATAGTATTCTTCGTGAATAGCAAACCAGCCTGAATCCCTCGTCGGGGGTACTCTATTTTATATGTCTAAAGTATGTATTGATTCAACAGTCATCTTCATTCGGCCTATGCTTGCTATTGTTATTCCCTATGTCATTCTCTAGTCGTAATAGAGGCAGATTTTTTATAGAGTTTGCTCGAATTTTCTGGTCACTTCGGGAGAAGAAAAGGGAAAAGAGGAAGGGAGAGAGGAAGGAGAAAGGAAAGGGAAGAAGGAAGAGAGAGGGAGAAGAGGATTCATAATAGCATATAAGCATGTCAATCTCATCTACTATGTTTATAAAGTACTACTGTGTGTCCGAGGTCTTTCTCTACAAATACGAGCTCGATTTTATACCTGAACACAAATACCAAATCCATATACGCCAAATTACTTCCAGATGTATATTGATACATGTAGCAGTATTGGTTGTTGTTTCAATAATTTCCATTGTGTGTAGTGCAGTTCTTCATAGTGTACTGCTAGTGTCAGCTGAACAGAGGGATCGTATCCTTGGTATCCTTCTAGTGTGCAATATAATAAGTCGGTACACTTTATGCTCAAATATACAACCTATTCAGCATAGATAATACTTCCACATACACGTATCAATAAAGTATCCTCAATACGAGCTACTTCATAATGTGATATTTATTATTCTTTTCTATTGATATCTAATATGATTGATGTATGTCGTATATCCTCTTCGTATGTTATATTCAATTGTTAATTTTGTCTTTACTTTGTTGAGTTGATGCACTAGAATGAATACACTAAAAATAATTTAATATTTTAGTGTATTAATGTTAACGATAGTACATTGATCTCCGAAAGTTGAGTACGATCTATTCCGTGGGTACGTTTGTTGGTATTGTATTATTTATCATTTTTAATACAGCCATCCTATCGAAGTTTATATCAAAATAAGGATTGATAGGCGCCGTTGAATGGTTATAGACCGAACATATGATAATATAAGACACCGTCATAATAATAATTGAGTATGATATTGTTCATTGAGGCGTTCAATTGCGTAGACAATAGTAGCAATCGATTTACTACCGCAAACGATGCACCAACTTTGGGGTAATATTGCGATATAACTACGATAGATGATATATACCGCCCATCGCCAGAACAACTATATACAACAACTTAAAGGAAGGTAGGTATGCCGTATCTCTAACACGGACAGTTGCGTAGTATTGGAGCAAAGAAGAGTGGTCATCATGTTGGCTTTTGCAATTGATTTGGTTTGATCATAAGAAAGAATGAGAAAGCCGTTTGCATTTGAAGATGAGCTTCAAAGGTATATACATAGTAAAGCAAGTCGTGTTTACCTTTGACTCTACCATTTATTCCCACGTGTTCTATCGTATGCGAACATTCTAATAGAACATTGTTAGTAAATTTTAGCAGTTTATTGCGCGCAAACTCCAAACGGTATCTGCCGTAAAACCCCGAGGGGCTACTATACTTGCCACTCAGACTTACTCACCCGAAAAGCTTTCATGCATAGGGCAATCGTGAATCCAATTCAACTTGGGCATTGGGCAGATGGCCGATTCGATGGAGGAATGCAAGAGATTACAGCAGCAATAATTCAATAGTCATGTACTTAGATTAAACGTATACATCAAACATTCGATATGAACTCCTCATCCTATAGCAATAATACCATCTGCTCGCTGTCACCGTCGCCAATGGAGCACAAGAGCATGACCACTGGCTTCTGCAAGAAAAGTACACAAAGAAGTACACAAAGAAGAACTGTATCCTTCTGCCCAACATCACAAGTTTATATCCTACAACCACCCACAGCATCTGATATACGAGAGAGTTGGTACACAAAAGATGACTTGGATTCGTTCAATCATGCCAATAAAGATATTGCGAGAAGAATCCGTGCCACAAGAACCGCCCGTCGATTAATGAAGAGGGTTGCAAGTACAGTCTCAACAAGTTCTTCTATTGATGCATTAGATATGATGACGATGAATCACATCGAACCCGATCACTTCTTCTATCATGCAATACACGGCATTGAACACATGATATGCCCACTCATTTATAGCATGTTACTAAAGCGGAGAAACTTGGTCATTCGTAGTGTATTAGATGAACAGCATAATCTATCATTTGAAGATGATGAGAATACCCGAGTTATTAAGATTGCTCAGGTATCTTCTATGAATTCTTGGTTTAATGTTGAATGGAATCGTAGGGTATTGAGCTTGCATCTTTAAGGAGTACAGTAGCAGCAGTGTAGCCAATTAGGACTTAGGACTATCATCATCAGAAGTAGTGTATTCGTATGTAGGATAATCAATGTAATTTGAACATTTTGTATAACTTTTGTCGTCGTTTAATAGTTGCCTTGCCTAATTTCATTATATGCCTTTTTCTTCTTGATTTTGATATCTTACTGTTACTATTGGTCTTTGATGATTTATAAAACTTGTATATCACTATACCGAATACTATTATACTCAGTACATTGAAGACTACACAACATATGAAGGGCAGTATATCATATATAATCAAATTGACATGACATAGTATAATAATAGCAGAACCAAATGCAAATATATCACTGCAATAGAAGTATTTATAATTGTCAAGTATAGATGATACTTGTGTACGTGTACTTTCATCTTCAATTGATTTAAGATGTATAATTGTATATAAACTTATTAATAATCCAAGTATGTTTAATGTACATCCAATGATAAGTAATGAGGTAGCTATATATTGATATATTGTAGTCGGCATTGTTTCAACCATTGATGTTTGAGTAAACATCATAAACGGCTGACGAAATACAGATAAGGTATGCATATTAAGTATAACAACTAACTGAAATCCACTCATCAATGTATGCACTGATAATAAATTAGTATGTATTTGTATTATTGACAATATAGCCGCATCAACATTATGATATCGTGTAATTGAATTAAATAATAATATATGATAATGGGTTGTAATTTTTGTTTTTGGTAATGTTATTTTTGAGAGCATTTCACAACATTGTTGTGTGGTATCATCACAATCGGTATTGCATTCATTATCATTGAATATCACTATCTTGGGTAGACGTTGTGGTGGAATGATTCGTCGACGAGGCGATGATGGATCGACTATTGATAAGTTTGCAAGGTTGTTTGGTGTGGCATCATCGGTAGAAGAAGATTCGATATCACATCGATGAAGATGATATGAATCGTTTATTATATCACCATCGTCCTCTTCGGAAGAGACCGCTTTGGTATCAGGAGTAGTAGCAGCGGTATGTTTTTGCAATGGTGCTTTGTTAATTGGTAGTAGGAGAAGGTGTCCTTCATTGTCGACATCATCGTCATCTTCTTCAGAGTTTGACTTATTGATGAAGCAGCTGAAGATTGATCTCCACTCGGTGGTAGATCGAGAGGAGGGAGTTAGATCTGTCATTTATATTTCAGTTGTTGCCATTTATCATCATGTTGAGAATCTCTATCTCCTGCCTCCTCATAGTAAGGACATCATCGCTATCAAACTTTGGGCTCAACATAAGACGTTTGTCTTTTTTACTCCAAAGGTCCAAAGGTATCCTCCTTCTTTCATATAGCAGTGCAGCAAGGATCTCTTCCTCTTGTTATTGTGTCTAGGATGATGGACATATCATAGTGTTCACAGTATTACTTACTTTATAATTACACACAACTGCACAAACAAAGTCATATCCAAGACGCCCTCTATTAAGCTGTCGAGATGACTATTTACTATTCCCTACAATAAGATTCACATTAAATGTCAGTCTGGGCTAATAATATCTCAAGGTTCGTATACTTCACGAGGGATTGTTACAAATTGAGTAGGTCCCCTAATCTCACGACGAACAAACTGAGTAGTTTCTTCCTCCCTTGGGGATCTCCGAGGTTTCTTGCTAGAGACGACTTGAGCATGAGTATAAACTACCTCATGATCAGCTGTATCAGTTCCAAGAGAGATAGTGCTTTTCCTTTTAACTCGACTTGAATGTGATACTGCTTTGGGTATTTTGGCACGTGCAGCATCAAAATCCTTTTGCAACTTGCTCATTTCTACCTCGTGTCGTACTTTTAGTGCACTAACCTCAGACAGGTGATTCCTCTTAGCTTTTCCCAGCTTCTCCTCGTACTGTTTCATGTAACGGCTAAAAACAGATTTCATCCTATCCAGGAAAGACTGTTTTGCCTCTACCTCTAATGTCTTTTGTCTCAATTCTTCCTCATGAGACTTTTTCAACTTTGCCATTTCTTTCTTATGCCGCTCTTCTACCTCCATCAGGCGGCTTGATAGCATACTCATATTATTTTCTGCTTCAGATGCCCTCTCTTCAGCTAAATCAGCTTTCTTTTCGGCCATCATCACTCGTATATTTGCTCCTTCCTCATTCACTGAGGGCTGTGTACCTTTTCTCCCTCGTAGTCTGGATCCGGTCATACCAACCCTCATACGATTTACATTACTCCCAGTAGGACTCCCTAGAAGAGTTAGACCCAATCCCTTCCCTTTAGCATTTGCCATTTTCTGTTGCAATGATGCACCCCATGATGGTTTATTGGATTGCAATGTTGATCCTTTTGATATTTGTGCATATGATATGTGCCTGCCAGCTTCTGAGTTTGTAGATGTACTGGGAGGACTGTTATAAATGGAGGCTGCTCTGGCTCTTTTCTTATTACTATTTCCTCGCTCTGTTGCAACTTCTTCAGTGCTGTTATCATCAGTACCCATGTCTTGATCAGCAAGATTGAGGTGACCAGGATTGTCATCATCATCCTCCATATGGAAAGAACTGCCATCGTTAGCAAACTCCTCTTCCTCGACAGGCCCTTCCGACTGAGCTTGCTCATCGTCAGCCATTGCGGGGATGTTAGTACCATTAACTTGAGAAATGATACCCCCACCAACTCGCTGATTACCCCCTTGGCGTTCGTTACTACTTTGATAAGCTGGGTTGAAACAGTCAAGGTTCAATAGTCGCTTCTTTCTCTTCTTGTTACCACTCTTCCTCATGGCCCTTACTGCATTATCATCAACAATATTATAACTACCCCCTCCAAAATCATCATCACCTTCATCCTCTCCAACATCATCGTAAGTAGAATTCTTCTTCTTTGTCACAATTTCTACGCCATGATGTGATCTTACTCGCCCATATCTTCTTCGGATGGTGGCGGTGGTGGACGTTAATGTATCCTTGGTCTCATCATCTTCATCCTCAGATAAATCACTTGGTGACGATTCTTCTTCTTCAACATCTGATACTACTACAATATCTTCATTTGCAGATCTTCTTACTCTTCCTGTCCAACTAAATCCAATACTCTTAAGACGATTGATACGATCTTTTGAAATCTTTCTACCACCTTGCTCCTTGTATGCTTGACGCTGAGTATCCACCCATATTCCTAGCGGCGGATTGGCTGTGTACTTAGCAGGAACTCTACAGTGTCCATGCTTCTTTTTGTATGCCTCGAGTTGATCAAATCTTTCATCCCAACCCACAATCTTATGCCGTTCCCAACTAAATCCAATCCCCTGAAGACTTTCAATGCGTTCTTTTGGTAACTTCCCATTCTTGTATAACTTACGCTGTTCATGCACCCAACTTGCCAATTGTGGATTAGCCTTGTAATTACGAGGGACATTGCAATCTCCATGATCCTTTTTATATCCCTTGAGTTGTTCAAACCTTTCATCCCAACCCACACACACGTGCCTCTGTAGTTCCCACTCAAATCCAAGACGTTGAAGACTTTCAATACGCTCATCTACTAGCTTACCCTTCTTGTATAATTTACGCTGATAGAGAACCCAATTTCCCAACTCTTTATTGTTTTTGTCATATGTTGAAACATTACAGTGGTCATGCTCATCTTTGAATTTCAACAGCTTTTTGTATTGATCCTTCCACCTCCGATCTTCCATCTGCTGTCGCCGAGATATACCTTTTAATTTCTTAGCCTTCGGCATTATGGATTGTCTCAAGTATTGAATATACCCCAGTAATCAAGTCATTGTTGTGGTAAATTTTCAGGTGAACTTTGCATTGGTAGGTTAAATGATATGTTATATCCTCACACTATGGAAAGCAATTATATAATATTATCAAATTGCAATTATAATACTTGTTTAACGCCCGCTGATCGGAGGATAGGAAGAGCTCCACGGCAATAGGCAATTGTAGCCTCTCTCAGAATGGAGAAAGTAAAGATGTTTGGCTTTTACTCCCTCTTGCCGCCTGGCATCTCCTTGAGAGTTGGCAGGCAACTAATGATATGACATCATAAATCATAAATTCACCACAACATTCTTACACTACAACATACATACCATGGCGGAATACACAAATCGATATAGTTTAGTTTAGATAATGGTGGTCCCTAAACAATTTTGTTATTTTGCTACATTTGTTATTGTAGATGCTTGAGACATACACGGCGAGAGTTTGAGATTGATGCAGTCTATTCTCTCCAATCTATTACGGCGGCTGAAAGTACGTGGGGAAGCAGATAATAACATGGCTACTTTATCATCCTCTTCGCCTTCTTGTCCTCCGCGGTCTCGTCGATAGTCGGCACATCAATCGGTGCATCATCAAGCAAAACAAAAATGATGAGCACTGATACCAAGCAACAAAGTACCATACACCCAATATTACATCGTTTACAACAAAATGATACATCACTAACCTCACTACTTATCCTAGAAAGTGGTAAACCAACAAAGAAATCAACAATCTACTATCGTCCACGAAATGTGCAAGATTGGGAGCTTCTAGGTCAAGCAATTGCAACCAATACAAATCTAATTCGATTAGATATCAAATTAGCACAACATACTTATCACAACTCATCACGCCATTATTCGCCACAGATACTAAATGCATTCTATACGCAACTAAATAAAAATAAAAGTATAAGACGTCTATCATTCAATAATGTTGATATACAAGATGGAGAACTCTTCTCTCGATGCTTGTTGCAATTCTTACAAAATAATGTTAAGTTGACAAGTTTATCAGCTACACATCAATTACTTGGCATAGGATCAAATCAACTATCAAGCATATTGACTGCAAAACCAACATCATTAAAATATCTAGATCTATCCTATACGAATTTGATTGATGAGGAATGTCGTATACTGTGCGTTGCATTAGAATCAAATCATTTAGGATTACGTTCATTGGAATTAACTGGCAATAACCTGAAGCATGGTGGATGTGTTGCTATTGCCACTACACTATTAGCCAATCCGAACTGTGTACTGAATAGATTATGTCTTAAAAACAATCGGATAGGGTTAGGAGCTATAGCATTATCAAATGGATTGATGAATAATAAACATCTCAAGACTTTGTTATTAGATGGTAATACCGCCATTGCTTCATCGGGTATGCATTCTTTAATGAAAACAGTATGCAATTTCCCCAACGTTACTGATATTATCAATTCGAACCACACCCTTCAGACGTTGACATTACCTACTAGGGTTAGGGCCACAACGCTTCATCAAAATGTCGAATTAGAAAAGAAGAGCAAGCTGTCAATGCAATATTCATTACGATTCAATCGAGGTAATTCCAATCAGATATCATTTTCTTCCAACAATGATACTACCAACCGAAGTAAGAATAAGTCATCCTACATTATCAACCAAAAGGTAGTTCTACATCATTTTATATTCAATACCAATATTCAATTATACGAACAACTACCAGGTCACTTACTACCTCGATTATTATCCTCTATTGCAAATTATGAAGTATACAATACAAAACGATCAGATAAATTTGCTTCTAAAGATGAATTGTTTGCAAAGAAGGATTATAATAGACGACATACGGCATTACATTGTTTTATCCGACTTTGTCCATCAATTTGTGAACGATGGGTTGGTAGTGGAGGAGGTGTAATGTTGAGTCATCAGTAGAAGGGCCTGGAGAGGTGGATAGTAGTATCAAACGAATGAGATTTTCTAGAGACAATGAAACGTCCGAAGCTAAAGTAATTTCTAAAAGAAATTACTTTCTTTCTGGTATCTCACATTTGTTTTACACAAACAAGTTTGTGTAAAACAAATGTGAAATCAACTTTTTTTGGGTTTCTTAGTGGCTATAGTGTAAAAAGCAATTCTCCATCTTCTCAGGATCTCAGAACTGCAATAAGCGCCAGGCTATCGATCTTAGTTTTTGAGTTACGCGCATTTTAAAAATTCAATTCTCGTCTTTGCTATATTTGACCACCTTTAGCTTATCAATTGACATAACCAATGACACCATTGTGTTCATCTTGATCTGTAGATTCTGTTACATACCTTTATTATTGTCATTGGTCGTATATCTATGTAGATATGCATGTTTGAAAGTCGATAAAAGCTCTATTTAGTCCACCAATGATGGATTGTTATCAGCCTTCCAATCCACTAAATGTTCGCCCACGCACTAGATTCCTTTTCTATTGCATTCATACGACCTCAAAGTTGCTTCAGCCATCTGATGAGACACTCTAATTCCAAAATAATAGTCACTCAAATTTGTTAATTTTACCAATTTTACCATATTGCCAATATTGGAGACCACCAACTGACATGATGTAACGTTTTGATGGGTCCAACAACCCACGGAACTTCCTCTCATACTACCAAAGAAGCCGAGGGAAGAGTAGCTTGCTTCTAATGCTCTGCATTGCACTCGATTCAGCCTTTCTTATAGGTCTGTGATTCAAACATTCGTAAAAGTAGTATTATCAACGTGGAGAGCTCGTATTGCATTCCAATCATCCCAAATTGAAGTATATTGTTGCCCTACCCTAACACAACACGTAACTGCTTCTTCCGCCAGGCTATCGTATCAACTTTGCCCTAATCTGTACAATACCTTATTTTGTGAAGTATACCCCAACCTCTAAAATAATGATAGTCGATTCAATGGTTGCCAAATCTCTCCGCGATTGTTGTGTATTGCTAATCAAACACTATTAAATCAAATCAACAAGTAGTAGCGTTCTAATCGCTCTCCAAACGTACTCAAACCAATCGTTATTAAATCCATAATCATCCATCAATAAATATTGAGTTATTGCGTATAGAGACATTAGTCCTTCTTATTCCTTGCTCCGAATCAACCCGAAGTCAATTCCAGATGCATATTAACTAATCCGTGTATTGATTTGTATAAAACTTCTACACGGAGATATCTATATACCATCATCGACCACATTCTCATTGCCGTAACAACATCCAACCTGTACTCTTTGATTCTACTACCACCCAATATCAATCTACCCAGTTTGTGTAGCCATACTACTTGATTTCACTATGAAATAGTACCTCATCTGATGCAGAGCAAAATTGACACCACAAAGCTTAATCTACTCGATTAATGACTAGCAGACAACGTATATAGCGTAGCAAGGTTGCAAACACATACCGATAATGATGAAGAATGAAGGGATGAGCTCAAACTAGGGCAACGATTGGAATGAGTTGAATTGTTACTTGAGGTGATGTTGTCAATACATCCGCCTCCAAAATTGAATGTACGCTAATTCGAAAACTAAGATCGATAGCCTGGCGGACTCTGCAGTTCTGAGATCGCAAGAGAAGTAGTATATGATACATCTATCGGCGGTCATCTATATGTCTATTAGTTGATGTGCTATGGTACCGTTCGCTCGCCCTAACTCACGCAGTAATGGCTAGAAAATGACCTAAAAAACTTTTAGGTCGGCTCCCACCAAGAGATGTTTTGGCGTGCGTTGAACTTTCGTACTTTATGGCTATTTTAGCTTTTCTGGTGATCCAAAAAGATTGAGCCAAGTGCCAACAGTTAGTTGAAGTGATTCTATTCTGAAGACTACCTGAACTGTCGCATCTACTGCATGGTTCTCATGTATTTGGCCAGGTACGGTCAAAAACATCACTACTGTCTGCAAAACAGAACAACATATATTTTGGGTTCTTAGGACAGTAGTGCCTGATATTGCTTCCAATTAGTTCTAGAAAGATACACAACTTACGAACCCCACTCATCTTTTACTCGTTTTGGCGTTGCACTTTCGTACTTTCTGGCTATTTTAGCTTTTCTTGTGATTCAAAAAGATTGAGCCGCCAAGTGCCAACAGTAAAAATAAGATTGAGCCCATAAATTTAAACACCCCCATAATAACAACATATAAACGACTATGAAGATGAATGAAAACGAAGACGGCGGCTTTGAGGTTGAGGCATCCCCTACCTTCTTTGGTAGTAGCGGCGGCGGCGGTTTAGTTGAGGAGGACGACGACATCGAACAGTTACCCCAACAAGATGATGAATCAACGATGAACGATGAGAGTGAGAGTACCATTGCAGCCTCGTCGTATATCAGTGAGGGGTATTCATATGTTGCATCTAATACGAAGTGGTTCGTTATTGCAATGGCTTCTTTTGTTGTATTCTTTAGTATTGGTGTCGGTTTGGGGTATGGTCCAATCGGCAACAGTATCTATGGTAACAACGATGATGCATCTTCGGTTAGTAGTGCAATGGCTGTTGACTTTACAGCCTCAGACCATGGTGGTAAGAGTGGTAAAAGTGGTGGTGACGGAGCCAAGAGTGGCAAGTCCAAGTCCGATAAGTCGTCAGGTGTAAGTTGTGTCGAGTGTGTGATATATTTTGTGCATATGATATGAACCAACTGCCATTTCGTTGCAAAACGACCACTAATCAACAATCCGTTTATGTTGTTATTTTACCATCTAATATAGGCAAAAGCAGGGAAGGCTACTCCGACATCATCTCCCTCAAGGTCTCCGACACAAACTCCCTCTCGTGCACCAACTGGATCACCCACCGGACCGTTATGTCCTTCAGTACCAAGTGGCGCTCCAGTGGTTTTTGATGAAGAGTTTGTCCAAGGCCAGACCGCATCTGCCGCTGTTAAACAAGCTTGGGATAATTTTTTAGCTTCCCTGACGGGTTCTACGTATACTCAAGTCACTATATCAGGCAGTGAGGATTCGACTGGAGTTACCTGCAGCGATCCTGCAAAAGTAAATCAGTTGGCCTGTGCCCTGAACACTAATGCAGCTGTTTCTGTGTCGTGTAACGGCCGCACCTGGAATTTTTACGCAGCAGGAACTAGTCTTGAGTTTAATTCCAATCAACTTGGAGATACTAGTGGTAATGTTTGCCAAAATACAGGATATACAGTCCGTCCCAAGATCGGCAATGGAGACTGGGGAAGTGCCGGTGGTGGTACATGTAACGCTCCAAGTCAGAGTATTCGGGTAGAGTTTTCTTAATTGTGGTATGCCAGAGTGATTTGGTTGCGATCGCTTGAGACAATCATTATTGGAACTTTAGGGGTGGGGGTATTATTATTGTTACATGTTGAGAAGAGTTGTTTAAGTTAAGGTGCACTTGGGTGAAACTCCCACATATCAGATATCTTGGAAAAGAGCCCTGTGGTGTAATTGATTGTTTTTGTTTGGTTGTTTAGTGAAATAGACTTGGTAAATAGTATAATGATGGAACTTTGCCGATTCAATTCATACCTATACTCACTTTTTTGAATGATAATTCTGATGAAGACTCATCAAATTATATTCCAATGCAGCCACGGTATCTCGTCCAGCATGTGGAACATATGTTATACATCTTTCTTCATTACATATCGTATCCTCATCAAAGTTCGTCTCGGCCGCAACATTAATATATACTTTTGTATCCATTCCGTGGGTACTTGAAATGTATGTGATGGTACTCCTGATACTATAATTGATGACTTTTGAATACACTCGTTAAGAGTTAGAGGTTGTGCTATAGAATGTTCTCGTTTTACTTTTCCATCTGGTGAGAATCTATATTTAGAAGAGTATGTTTCAGTTGTTTGTGTCTAAATCATCGTCGTCTAACTTATGGCTTTTACTCTCTACTCTCTATCTCATGTAAATGTTCTCATTGCCTTAACAATAATGTCATGGGACAACCCTTTACTACGAACTCCTTCCAAAACTTCACAGTACTCGTTGAGACTCTTGGGCCACGAGTGCTTCAGGTAAATGGTAAGCCCCAGCCCAACACAACTTATCTGACCTTTCCTCAGCTAGATCAGTACGGACTTTTCCCCAACCCTTATCTGGCAAATGGTCACATACAGTCCAAATAAGCTTGGCGATACACACCATTCAACCTTATAGCTCGGAATAATGTAGTGAATCCATGGCTCTCTCCTCGGCATGGGCAATCACTTCGTTTCCATTTTATTTGGGCTTGCCAGGATAAGAATCATTCAATGTGAGTGTTTTATCTTTCTTCTTTGCCTTTCTAAACGCCCTTAATGCTTTATCCATCCCTGCTGACCTCATACTTGCATCTCGTTTGCGACTTTCAATCCTCTTCATGAACGCTTCCCTCTGTTTGATTGACAATTTAGATTTGTGGCAGCACTTCTGCAAATGAATTCGGTAAGCCTTCAATCTTCTGCGCAGTGTCTTCCTCCTTGCGTCTGTACCATTTGCCAACTCATTTGGTTTTGGTGGTTCGTTACCACCTTGGCAAGGCCACTAGTTTCACTACACTGTTGCTCAATATCTTGTTCTTTCTGGATGAACCTTATATCAGCCTGTCTTTTGGCAGCAATGGCCTCGAGTTGTTCTGGGGACATATGAACCACCAACTCTGACATCATGGCCCGTCGACGTTTGGTTGTTTGAGTGTTATTCTTCTCCTCGGGTGGTGGAGATCTATACCAAACAATACCTGTACTCTTTTGACACATCGTACCATTCTTCTGTGAGTTTGAATGCAAAATGATCCTGTCTCTTGATATAACAAGTCTTTAGCCCTCGATGTTGGCTGGCGATGTAATTCAGCAGAGTTTGAACAAGATATAATTGCAAAGAAGAAGGCAAAAGATGAGATGAATAGACAGACTGCAGCCGTATCTAATAGTGAAGACGAGGCAGCAGTATTATTGACACCCTCGGATGAGGATTCGGTTCATAGAGGGGGAGTTAGATCTGTCATTTATATTTCAGTTGCCATTTACCATCATGCTGAGAATCCCCTAGTATAAAGTATATCTCTCCCCTCACGATCAATACATACGATGTTGGAGGCTTTACTCCCAAATAAGTCAAAGATACCTTTTATTATTCTCCTCTTCTTCATCTCTAGTACTACTAGATAGACCCCGGCGACAATAAAGCAATCTAGAAGCAGTTATATATGATATAAAGTTGCTGCATAGATATTACGAATTATGATGTATCAATACTTTAGATAATGGTGGTCCCTAGAAAAAATGTCCCCGACATATTTGTATCAGGAATCAGGAGATTGCCTTAGCTTTGTATTGATTATTGATGCAGTCTATTCTCTCTCATCTATTGCGGCGGCTGAAACTACGTGGCGAAGCAGACAATAATATGGCTACTAGTTTATCATCCTCCTCGCCGGCTTGCCCTCCATGGTCCTCGGTAGTAGGCGGCACATCAAGCACGCAACTAAAATGACTGCTCACGATACTAAACAAAATACAATACACCCAATACTAAAACGTTTGCAACAAAACGATACATCACTAACCTCACTACTAAAACACAGATCCTGAGAATTGAATGATTTGATTTGTATTTGTACCTATCAAGCAGCAGATGTCTGGCACTCTTCAGAAGGGCAGCAAGATTGAGCAGATTGATGATGATGATGTTGGCCCAGAGCCACCTATTCAACATATCATACGATATAGAAACAATCACAAGTATAATATCGTTACCGTGTTCCGCTCGATGATGAGATATATCATATGTTAGTATCGTTTGACGTTTGATCGATAATGGGCCGGCACGCGAGCATATCGTACGATATGCGAAAATATATTGATAGTGTTGCATCATTGTCTATCATTGTCATCCGATTATTCTACCACCCAACCACCCACGTGATATCTAATACGATGATACCCCATATATAGCATCAATAGCAAAATATATCTGAAGTAATTTATACAAGTATATCATCGGATCGGACCGGATCCGACCGTCGAAGAACTATAAAAAAATATCTATCAAGTGATAAGATATTAGTAATTCTACTACGAACGTACAATAATCACGTCCGATGTTATCGGTATTAACAGAAGAAAGGGGAGATTTATGAAAACAATAAATGTGATAGCAACAATCATATTGAAACAAGGTGTACTAACCACTTGGAAACGATGTGATGCATCTGAAGATTGAAGATGGATAGATTCTTATAACCTGGATTAGATAGTATTAGATGGTACCGAAGATACAGATTCAAAGGTAAAAGATGATGTATGTTATTTAGAATGGCAATGCAATGCATTCAGAATACATAAAGGCAGATTGAATACGTGTACGAAAGCACAATCTATCCACAAACTTAGTTGGGAAAGTCCTCAAAGAGGATGTCCAATGAACCAACCGCCATTTCAACACAACAACCACTAACCGACAATCTTTCATGTTGTTATTCTACTTTCAATAGACAAAAGCAGGGAAAGCCACTTCATCACAGCCTTCATCGTCATCACAACCGTCATCACAACCATCGGTAAGAATGTTTGTATTTGTATGTATGTCCATCTCTAAATTATATCTTGCTAACTTCGGAAATGATCTCCATTCTAAGTGTGAGAGAGAGGAGTCGGAGTCTTTGGATCTCCCACCCTATGTTAGTACGTTTTCATCATCTACTAGAACACGGGGATATTTTTTCCAGGCCCCAATCGACTTTCAAATTGTTGGATTAAATGTTCCAAACGAGGCGAACGAAGCACTGCAAAATGTTGAAGTGTTTATCATGGATTCTCAACCTCCAGAATTTGGAGCGTCTTCATCTGGTGGTAGCGTCTTCTATGCTAATATGGCCCCAGCAGATCAAGTCATTGCCACAGATATCTGTGTTCCGGCAGGCAAATGGGTTGGCATCCTGGGAGCAACAGGAACCACAACTATGCGCAACTCTTATTCGGCGAGTGGTTGTTTTGGATCTAGCATCGGCGGCCAGCCAATTGAACTTCGCAGATTTTTAACACAGCAATCGATTGCTAATACCCAAACCGTTCGATATTCTGCTGAAGGCTGTAGCAATCAGATTGGTCGTGTTGATCTGTTATATGTCCCTGAGTCCTGTGAATGTCCAGTTTCAGCTTTGGGAGATATTCCAGCTGTGCTGGAGATCAGTGATGAGGATTTGATGGAACTATCCTCTGACCCTAATAGCGTCCCCCCTTCTGATCTTGTCCTTGATTAATCTACATTCTCATTGGGGTGGTTCAGTTAGTTTGCTGTTCAATTAGTTGGTATGATAGGATTGGTGAAAGTGATGGTGATAGTTTTACATGTAAGATGATGATTAATTAATAGTTGTGTGTTGGTTGTTTAGGATAGCTATCATTATCATCTCTCGCCATCGTCGGTAATGCAGTATTCCTTCCCAGTGCTACAGGACACCTTCGTCCTATTCCTCAAGCATCATTATCAGTAGAGGACGAAGCTGATCATTATCAAGTGTCACCGGCCTCTAATCTGGCCCACTCCGCGGCACGGAAGCCCCAGACAGCCGGATGCTCAAGAAGAAGAAGAAGAACAACAACAAGAAGAAGAAGAACAAGGTGAGTAAATGATAATATTGTTATGACTTTTGGTACATTTATGTTTCACACATCTCATTATTACTATCCAAACACGTTATCATTATTGTTG
>Ga0214480_100550_pt1 | contig 18778 bp, 21 predicted proteins | sample M1_20Mar14CPVII9_3_FD_165042 | JGI IMG/M metagenome (GOLD analysis project Ga0214480, IMG submission 165042) | Marine eukaryotic communities from Monterey Bay, California, United States - M1_20Mar14CPVII9sort6BwellE17 | ecosystem: Environmental > Aquatic > Marine > Unclassified | place: USA... | reverse complement strand
TTCTTGAGGAATTTCTTGATACTTCTGTCAAGAATCAGTGTGAAGGATTGATGGTCAAGACTCTCGATGTGAATGCTGCTTACGAGCCTAGTCGACGTTCACTCAATTGGTTAAAGCTCAAAAAGGACTACCTTGAAGGCTTGGGAGATTCGGTTGACTTAGTACCCATTGGAGCTTGTGAGTTTTACATGTGTTTGTGTTGTCAGTGTGCTTTAAGCTTATTGTCTCTAACGATGCACTTTTACCATCATCCCATAAACATAAAGACCATGGCAGGGGAAAACGAACAGGCGTATACGGTGGCTATCTCCTTGCCTGTTATGATGAAGACACAGAAGAGTTCCAAACTGTGTGTAAAGTTGGAACTGGCTTTTCAGACGAAGACTTGAAAGATCTCTCGGCCTCACTCAATAACCACATCATACCCAATAAGAGTTCCCAATATAATGTTGCTGATTCCAACGAATGTGATGTTTGGTTCGATGCTGTACAAGTTTGGGAGGTCAAAGCGGCTGATCTGTCTAAATCCTCAACTCACAAGGGCGCGATTGGCAAACTTGGCGAGGCAGGGAGGGGTATCGGACTACGCTTCCCCAGGTTTGAGCGTGTTCGTCCAGACAAGAAGCCGGATGCGGCTACTTCTAGTGACCAGATCCTGGACATGTATTACGCTCAAGATAGTGTAATCGATGGTCCAGGAGGCGGCGGTGGTATGGATTTGGATGATGGTATTTAGGTTGACTTTGTTCGGTGGTGCTCATGAGATCTTGGTCATGTCTATTCTAATCTAAACTAGTGATAACAGATACGTACTCTGGTATTCTTTTGCAAACAAGGTTGTATCAAACCAAACCAAAGAAGTAGCCATACCACTATCTTAAACTATAACTATATTGGCTAGCGCAAGCTAGAGCATGATAACAATTTAATGAGCTCGATGGCCTCTGTTCACTTCTCGTAACTTTTGTGGGGAGGTATCCCTTTTGCGTCAGTCCTTCGATACTTACCGTGGTTGGCACCACTGATGTTTCTCGGACTTCCTTGTAGGATACCTAGAGTGTAAGTAGATTTGTGGCAGTATTGGTAGAATGGAAATTTTACTAGGAAACCATTTCCCTTTCCACCACGACATACACCTGAAGGAGGGCGAGGAGTATGACCGAAGGATACATTGAGGAGAAGGATACCCTAGTACTTTATCACATCTAGACTTGTGCTGTCTACTACAGGAAGTACTATACTATAACGAGATATTGATTGGTTTACGGTAGCAGTGAGCATCTGCTGATTGGTTTCTTATGCTCTTTAAATTGGTATTGGCTCTGTGATTAGATAACTCAAAAGGAGTTTCCATCATGTAACATGAAAACTAATATTTCAAATTAATTCCAAACTTATGTTGTTGGAATAGCTACTTGTTGCCGTCATACTATTGCAAATCATATTCATTCACACTCCTTTTATACTTATATAAGACCTATACATCCCTTGTTTAATATTTGACAGAAATATAGTCTAAAAAGAGCACGGACATAAGTTTAACACCAAGTACAATTTTTCTCAGAAAAAATTATGATGTCCTCGCCAGCCCATAATTATCATCGATTAGATGATAATAATAACTCAAGCTATGACGATGACGACGAGCATGATATGGGTAGTAACATACTATCGGTAGTTGCACCAAACTCTGGTGATGTTGAATTGCAACGCATATCGACAAAAGGTGTAAATGGCACATCTTATAAGACACCGAGAAGAAAGGACACTGATGATTCATTTGCAGAGAACGATGATGAACACGATAGTAGTATGAATCCATTAACAGGAGGTGGATCATCATCTAAACTACGTCGACCGAATCATCCACAGGTATATCCACAACGATGGATACAACTATTCTACTTATCAACTTTAGCCCTTATTTCTGATTGGGTATGTTTCTCAACAGCATCTATACCAGACATATTCGAATTAGCCTATCCAGGTAGAACATCGGAGGGTATAATAGACAAATTCCTACTCATGAATGTTGTAAGTTGCTTATGTGTAACAGATACAGTGAACAAGTATAATCTTCAGAAATGTACCAAGATCAGTTCATTGGTCATGTGTATTGGATGTTGGTTACGGAGTGGATTTGGTATTGTAACTGTATTATTTGATATATTTGGTATGAGAGAAGAATATAAACATTCCATATTATCAATAGAATTAATAGATGGAGTGCCATTATTTGGATTGCCGCCATTTCCAATACTTGTTATTGGTACATTAATGGTGGGAGCCGCACAGCCATTCTTCCAATGCACACCACCCTTATTATCGGCACAATGGTTTGCTAGTAATGAAAGAGCAACATCATCAGCAATAGCATTAAACTTTAATCAAGTGGGTATTGCCGCGGCATTCGTCGTGGGTGGGATGATGGTTGATGATTCATCATCAGAAAATGAAGGTGATTATGGTGAACGACATGGCGGTAGTAATAGTATTAGTCAAAACCTTGGCTTGATACGTTACTTTACATTAATAGCCGTAATATCCACGGTAGTATGTATTGGTACATTTAAACAATTTGATGATTTACCACCAGTACCTCCAAGTGCATCTGAGATGGAGAAACATATGCAACAGGATCAAGGTCATAATGCACATCGTGAGCCTCCATTTCAAGTTAGTGTAAGGAAATTCTTTAATACGCCTGGATTTGTTAGACCATTGGTGGCATTTATATACTCAATTGCAATTACCAATGTTGTTGGTGCTTTTATAGATGAGGTGAGAATTACTTTTGTGTGCTGCTTGATGTATTTATATGCCACAGAATTCTCATATCTTATGCATCGATTTGTCAACAGGTCATGGAACGAGGAGGTGTCACTGATAGACGAGCAATTGCTTGGGCTGGATGTGGCTTTGAGTTTGCAATCGTTCTGGGTGGTGTGATACTAGGAAGATATGTCGATAGAACAAAAAAGTACAAGGTAAGAGCGATCATGTCGAAGTTTGTAATGTGCATATGATATGCCATGTTTTTGCACTTTATCACTAACTACTTCAATATCTCATGAATTCATCATTTCATTAACCCACAAGACTGTGACTCTTGCTTGTACGGCCTTGTCTATACTATTCATCCTCCCATTGGGATTAACAGACCATAAACTTGGGAAGGAGCCTGTCCTATTAGTTATATCATTATTCTTACTTGGATTCTTCGTCGGTCCTGTCCAGCCTATCAATGCAGAATTAGCAGTCGATGTTACCTTCCCTGGAGATGAAACTGCCGTGGAAAGTGTACAACAATTCGGGGGTAATCTCTGTTCGGCATTACTAGTTCCAGTGGCAGGACGTGCGGCCAAATTAGATTATCAATTGTTGCCTAGTATACCGGTATTGGCAAGTGATATACGAGGAGATGTTATATTTATGATGGCATTGGCAATAGCTACCTTCTTCTTCTATCGATCATTCAATGCTCCATTACGCCGGTCAATGTGTGATGATGCTTGAATAATGTGTGACAAGTACATAATCTCTAACGAGTGTGATTGAAGTGGGAATGGATAGCAATACTACAGTCGTTGGAGGAGTGTGAGATATCCGCCGCTGAGCGGTCATTGTTTCCTAAAGCCTATCGGAGGGGACTGCTAAACCTTGAGTACATGCAAAGATCAGGTAAGGCTACTTAGAATGCTATGCTTAGAATCAAGATACTCGTATCAATTCATTCTCTAAACAATTTTACTCCCTCTCCTCTTGCAACAGAAATTGAATCCGGTCATGTGCTCTTAAGAGGAGGTTTCCTATATTACTCTAAAAGAGGGGAGGGTTACCGAAAGTCCCTCGCCTTTAAAAAGTCTGCCCTTTAAACAAAATTGAGACATGAGGACTTGTGGCTAAGAACCTCATTCATTTCATATCTTATCATGAAATGCTCTATGGCTATTGGCCATTTCGCTTACATAAAGCACGAAAAGGAGGACGAAACCCAGATTTGAAATCCTTCCCCGGTCCACAAACCTCATCCCATGAAAGCTCTCTGAATATCGTATCAGCGTCATACCCTCCTTTATCAACAACATCCTTATACGAAGTGATCAAATCGTAAGATGGGTCGTTTGATGTACAGCCACCAACACCTACATATTGCAGATTGGCAATCTCAATGAGAGGTTTATCAGGCCTCTTACCACCTTTGCAAAACTCCCTCTGAATTTCACAAAGCTCACACGTGTATGCTCCACCATTATTAGGACAATCCCTGATATCATTAAAAAAGGGACCAGTATGTGCCCAAACAATTGCTGCAATCTGTTTCTCCAGGTCGGCAGCTGTATCCTTAAATACAAATTCATTATAGAAAGTCGGTTTCTTGGCACTAAGGACAGGGTCATTCCACTGAGCTTGGGCGGTTGCATCAGTTGCAAGCTTGAGGAATAGTTCCTTTTGTTTATCGAGGGTGACCTTAGGATCGCCTTCATCATAACATACACCTACATTAGGGAGCCAACCACCGGTGCCTAGGCATTCAGCACAGCCACAAAAATTAATATCAGTATTGATCGGTTTGAAGAAATACGCATCCGCATATTCTTGAGGGGTTTGATTAGCCGGACATTTGCCACTAATTGCTGGGAAATTATCTGACCGCCCACAGCGAGGATCTTGCACTAGAAATTGATCTGGGCCAACTTCTCTTGCGTCTGTGTCAGCATCAACTGTGTATCCACACTCTGTTGCAGGCTGCGTTGGTCCAAAGATTGAACCTCTGTCGTTGAAATCATCTCCACCGTTACCAACCACTCCTAGGGGAAGGTCCTTTTGCATGATACTTCCTGATGTGTCAGGGGGTATAATAGTTGGAAAGGCCATGCTGACCATTAGGCCAGCAGGGCTGTTGAATGCCTCCTTAACTTGATCAAGAATGGAGGAAGTTGTACTCTACATGTAGGAGTAGGAGTAGGAGACAAGTTGTCCAAGATTGAGAGTATCTCATATGCAACATACATATCATATGCACAGATATTATACACATACATATCATATTAGATCTGTATACTTACAGGATCTTTCTTCCATGGCAATACACCACCGCCATTCTTCTTGAACTTCTTCTTCAAGAACTTCTTGAACTTCTTCTTGTTGCCTCCTAACATACGATCAGATTCATCAGCAGTAACTTGATTATTGACATTATCGTGTTCAACGCTGGACTTGGGGGAAACAATAGAAGGTTTATCTTCTTCCTCAACTTCAACACCATTCTGAGTTTTGGTGTCGAGGAGTTGACGACGACGGCAAGGAGTAGTAGGATGTTTGAGACTTTCATGATGAACACTTGAGGCTGAGGTATCGAAATTGGATATAGGATAAGGTTGAGATATACTATAAAGACAGCTCGATGATAGAGAAAGATACAAATTATGCTTTTATTATGCAATGCATGGCTATAGATGTTTTAGGGTACTAAGCCCTTGTGTCTCAAAAGAATTGATGAAATGCATTTAAAAACTGTTACTTATGCTTCAGTATATGGACACACGTCTAGGTTATTGTGTAGTTTGTTCAATAGAGATAATTTGATGAAGCCTACCATGATTAAATCAGCTACAACAGTAGTAGGATACCTTCTTTGAGTAGTCGTGAATTCATAGACGCGTGTGTAGATAAAAAGAGTGTTCGCTTATATTTGGCCTCTCAACCAGACTTCAGTGATGGATGAGTGTTGTTTGTTGTTCATAACCTTAGTGAGTAAACCCTATAGTTATGTGATTGACGAAATGCACATATCTACAACCTTGAAAGGTAGAAGACTTGACCTCCTTTCTTCGTTTGATACTGGACAGTATGAGTTTAGTACTAAACAATTGCTTTCCAGACGTATTTCAATACTCCTTGTTGTTTAGATATAGAAACAGTAAGACTTAAATTCTTTCACTTATTACCCATATTTAAAGTCACCTCTAACCAGATTTGTGTTGATCCTTTGACTGTTTTGGTTTATCGGCTGCTACCGAAGCAGCTTTCTCTCTCCAAACTACTCCTTCTTCAACATCCTCTTTCACAATTGTTCCCTCCTCATTACTAAACATCTTTCCTGCATCCTTGAGGTCACCAATGGCTGCCCAAGCCCCTGGTCTCTTGGAATTTGTAACAAAGTCAATAGCCGATTGAATCTTCGGTCCCATACTGCCAGGAAAGTTCTTACCAGCTTTAGTGCCTAATAGATATTCTGGGCTTGCCATTTTCATTTCTCGTGCATTGGGTTTACCATAATTTTGCCAGATACCACCACCATCTGTTAAGATGATATAACCATCGGCATCTAATTCATTAGCAAGTTTAGCCCCGCAAGCATCCTTATCAATAACTGCCTCCACTCCTTGCAATGTACGTGGATTCGATGGGATACGACTAACAGGAATACCACCCCCACCACAAGCAATTGGAAGTAGATTAGGTGATTCTTCAAGTAATGTTCTAATTGCATCAACTTGTAATATTTCCTGTGGTGGAGGACTTGGCACTACTCGTCGGAAGTATTCCCCATCTGGCTTCATTACCCATCCCAAACTTTGACTTAATGCCGTAGCCTCCTTGGCACCATAGATTGGCCCGACAAACTTCGATGGATCACGGAATGCCTCATGTTGTGGATCAACTACTACTTGACATATTAATGGTGCTGTGGTACATCCCTGTGATGATGCGCGTTAAATAGTTTTGAAGATGAAGAGAGATGATTGTAAGATATGTTAGTACATGTGGGATACAAAAGCAATCAAGTAAAGACAAAGCAAGTTCAAATGAAGTATCCAAATTGCTGAGACCTCATATCAAACACATGAATTCATATCACAAAACAAAACTAAGACTTTCTTGTGATGATAATGCTTGTGCTAACACGTATCCAATTTGACCCATTGATTCGGCACCGAGGACATCAAATGTTGCTGCACTTCGCTCTAATGCTAATTCACCTACTTGTGGTCCATCTATTTAGACAATGATATAAAGATATGAGTATGATATGCAAATTGCAATACATTGCAAAGAATAAAACATCATCAATAACTTACTTCCATGAGTTAGAACTAATTCATGATCCTTACTTAGACTTGCAATAGTTGGTGCCATATCCGCCGCAGCTTTTAACATATTTTCAATTGTTAATCGTTCACCTCGTCGTTGTAATGCATTACCACCAACAGCGACAACTATACGATCATGTAATTTATTTGTGGAAGAGTAGGATCGTTTTGAAAATAAGCAGGTGGCTGCTGCTTTTTGTATTGATTGTCTGCTTGTGGAGATTAGCATTGTTATTTAATATACAAATATGATATTAGAAATGATCCCTTTTTATTATACGACCTGGCTACTCTTTGATATATAAATATATTGAGAGGGGGGGAGTAATGTTGCAATGCAAATTGTCAAATTTTGTGGTGAAAAAATCTTTGGCATTCGAGTGGAAGGATACCAATTTACAACTACTTACATAGCATCTATTGCAGCGGCGGCCGACGACACATCGACTACACTCTGTATAGTCCAGTGCGGCTTATATGAGATAACATATATCAACAGCAGTTTATTACCAGCGTCAGTGCTTTTTCAATTGGTGGTGTTTTTGATCTTTTTTACTTCATGTAGGATACCGAGTGAGGAATATAAGAGCATAGAAGTTGAGAGTTGAGAGCTGAGATTGAAGTGGCGGCGATATATCAAGCACAACGTTGATGTAGGGTATATCATATAAGAATCTTCTTTATACTCTTCTATTAATTGCTGTCTAAAATATATCAGGAGACAACTAGGTTCTAATTGCAAAAAGATACAATATCACTACACAAACCAAAATTGCAATAAAATGGCATCATCATCAAATAATGTTGGTGAGATATCAACTCAACCCCTAAATGAACCTCCTAACGATGAGGTAACAAAGCTCAAAACATCACTACAACGTGAAAAGGCAGCCAAGCGTAAAATGGTAGGTATTTTGATATGATTGTGTTCGTTTTATATGCTCATATCTTATACACTTTATTCTTATACTGTTCATACGCCATTCTAATTCTATACAATAGTACTCGTACCTTGTTAAGATTGCCGATGAATTAAAGACATTACGGAATGAATCAGAGCAATTAATACAGGCATCCGAATTTGCAAGGAAGGCATGGTATGAAGGTGGTATGTGGCGTGGACCGAATGTACTACCGGGTGCCGCGGGTATTATGATGGTTAATTCTAATCATGGCGGTACATCATCAACTTCGCCTGCAGGGAATACAGATAATAGTTCAACAGCGGGTCAACACGATGGTAATAACAATAATGAAGGTACACCCATGGGAGGAGGTCCAATGTTGGTACCACGAGCACCGGTTAGCTTATCTGATTTGTTCCTTGATATTGTTAGTAAGTATAGACTTTGTGACTAAGACTGATGTGGTTTTAGAGAGTACATTTACATATGTTATGCAAATCTTATGTTCAATTTTTCTCTACCAATTATTTAGCTGTAACTGCCTTCTCACGAGTTGGAGCAGCAATACAAGATCGTGGAACAATCGATTTACCAATAATAGCCTACTTTGCCTTATTTTGGTCAATGTGGAATAAGGAAGCCTCGTACTCGACACGGTTTGATACTACCGATATATCCTCACATTTAGAAACATTATTAGCATGCTTTGCTTTATTGGGTGGTAGCTTATCGGCATATTCCGACTTTCATAGTGATGGATGTACAAGGATTATGGGCATGGGTATGTTTGTTTCTTTTTTACATGCTTTGTTACATGCAAGGGTGTGGTATTGGTTCACTGCGGCCGAAGAAGACGAAGGAGAGGAGGATACCAACTCATTGAATAATAATGTGAAGCGATATGCAATCTTCAGTACAGTTATGAATTGTTTAGAAATGATTAATTGGTTTGTGGGGATGTTTGTATTGGCAAGTGATAGTTCCTGGAGGGGGTGGATCTTTTTATTGGGTATCATTTTAAACATGAGGCTGCCTCGCGCTTTTATGCCAAACGACTTTCACGGTGAGTAGAATATAATATGATGGGGGGGGTTTATTTCTTTGTTTGCTAAAACTACTGTATCCTTTCTCCCAACTTTATCCAGCGGCATGTTCCAAGCGAGGAGTACTATTCATCCTCCTTCTGGGTTTCAATTTGCAAAGTATTGTTGGTGTTGCATCTCCCTATTTCAACTATTGGGATCCAAGTTGGGATCAGTACGCCTTCCTCTTCTTGGCATGCTTCCTCCTATTCATGATTAAGCTCTTGTATGTGGATGATACATACTCGATATCACCACAGGACCATGCCTTGCTTTACAATCGAGCAGCAGCTGCCTTCTTTCATCTGGGTAACTTTGCTTTGTTACTCTTTACAACCGTCTTGGGTTCTGGGCTTAACTTGTTGACACATAGCTTCCTTGCAGCGGCACAAGCATTGCCCAACGATGCCAAGAATCTAGTATGCGGTGGTTTTTCAGCCACCGTCTTTAGTATTGCCTTTATTAAGAGCATGCACATTCGACGTATTCCAACAAATCCAAAACATGAGCGGCAGTTCCTTATTGCATATTGTACACAAATTGTGGGTGTATTGGGTGTGGTGTTCATTACAGCACGTATGTGCCTGTTGCCGAAGGAAGCAGACTACGGGTTCTTGGTGTTATTAATGCAGAATGAGATTGAAATGCTAGCCGTGTTAGTGTTATTGGCATTACTCTTGATTATAATGTCATGGCTAGATGAGGCCGTGGAGCTTCGACTGTATAGTGATGCATCCGAGGCGTCGGAGTTTAGAGTCCATCCCTTTGGATTTTGGGCATGCTTTAAACATGAAGATAATCTACAGTTGGAAGCACTTGCATTGGAACGCAATCGAAGTTTGTCCTCTAATCACTTGCTTGGGAGTTCTGTAATGTCATTCTCGGGTCTACAAAGTGGTGGATCAATGTATAACTCGTTTGCAATGTCAAATCCGAATCTATCCAACTTGAAGGTATGACTAAGACGATTGATTGGGTGCTATGGTATGGAGATGACATATGATATGTCCATTTTGGATTGAATTAGATTTAATAGCAGTTAGAATCTTACTAAAGTATATGTAACTTGTACCCTCTATCATTCATCTACATAACTAACCTCCTTGATTCGGCCTCATTAGGCTTCTCCGAAGAACGGCGGTGGGACATCGCTTGCCATCTTTTCTTCTTCGTGTTTGTCGTATGGCTTGCTTATTCTATCGCGGCATATCATTCTTTCCAGAAAAAATGCTTGAAGAAAGGATGAGGTGTTTGTTGCAATTGCATTGCTTTGTATGTCGATAGATCTCTCCTGGATTGAGAAGGCAAGCCATTGCTAGAGCTCATTGTTCATATGAACCTCATCATCTGATCACATCTAGATCATACTGGCAGTGTAGCGGCGCAATCATCGGCAATAACCAAAACCAATTGATCATGATGCCACCTTTCTTTGCAAAAATTAGTAATGGAGGAAGTAATTCCTCATCTGACGATGATATTGACACCACAATACATAAACGAATACCATTATCATCTAAGCTTCATCAACATGATGGTTATATATCTTCGGCGGCAGCCATGATGGTCAACAGTCAACAACCGAAGATGAAACATTCCGTGTCGATGTTAGAGATGAACGATATACAAGATATGAAACAATTTGGCGAGACGATGACGGCGTTGGAGGTATTGCAATTGTCAACTACTACTATTAAGGACAAGAAAGGTAACAGCAACGACGACAATAATATAGATGATGGGGGATTCTTTATTGGTGATTCAACAAGTTCCGCAGAAGAAGAAGTATGTGATAGATCAAATAATGTCAGTCCGGATAGTGTAGCCGCGGTTATTCCATCCCAAGTATCAGGCAGTGAGGTTAGAAATGGCGGTAGTAGTACGATGAGACGTTCCATGTCAATGGCTTCTCTATCATCTCCATTACCATCTGCACAAGATAAGTTGGATTTGTTATCAGTTATGGTATCTCAGCAGATGAATGATATGCACACCATAGAAGAAGATGAGATAAAGTGTATTGATAGTGTACAGAATGAAAAGAAGGGAGATGCTACAGAGATTAGAAGGAGAGGTAAGAGGGATAAGGAAAGTACACGCCAAAGAGATAAGGATGAGCTAAAGCATCCCGACGATACACATGAATGTGTAGTGGGTGAAACATATGATATGCCTCTAGAGGATCATACAACAACGGCAAGGGATTGTACCAACGTAAAGGATGATACACGTCGTCGTCAAGTAGGTTCTAGACGTCATGATGATAAACCGCTGAGGTCTAGTCTAAAGAAGGATTCCTCCGACTCCCTCTACAACCTTGATTCTTCTATGAAATCGACTGGATCAAACAAGATGAGAAGGAACGTGTCGTTCGGGAGTCTGGTACGTTCCTATCCAGTCACATTAGGTGATGCACCGACGACCAACGGACCACCTGTTCAATTAGATTGGGTAAGAATCTTTCGACTGTTTGATATTCTCTCCATTATTGATCATTCTCATCTCACACCTCTCTTGTCACCTCCCCACTAGGAACATGACCCTTCAGCTACCGAAGAACATAACATAGACAGTTATGAAATGTATAGAACTGACGAGGAACCCCGTAGGAGTCGATGTGAATTGTTCATGCCACCAATGCATCGTCAGTATCTCTTAATGAGAGAGGCGGGGTTCACCCGTGGCCAGATAAAGATGGCCTCTGTCGAAGCGAAGCGAGCAGCAAAGCAACGCGAAAAGACTAGTAGAAGAGTAGTAAAGGGATTACAACCGTATGATGAGATGATAGAGAAGATGAACCGACGGTTGAGCAAGCTAGGAAGAGGAGGCGGTAAAAAGTAGAGTAAAAGGATACCCAAGTTAAGAGGATGATACTTATGTGGGAGGTGCTAGTTGGATTGGATAATAGAAGTGTGGTAGTGCCAGCTATGTATAGTTATAGGTATGTCAAATCTTTGATAACAAAGGTGCTAAAGCTAAGGCAGTAAATAGAGAAAGAATATCTCTTCCGGACTAGTTTGAAGAAGTAGAACAAACCAAATCCCAGTCTAAAAACATTACTTCTTCGCCTTTGGCCTAACCTCACTATCCAACACATCACGAACATATATCTCTTCTCGTGGATGGTCACGTTCACCCTCCTCAAAGGTATAGCTACTAGCAATAGCAACCTGACTACCATCATAATTAAATGCCAAACATGCAACAGATGTAGGACATTTGGCAATACTGCATAATTTCTTCTTGTTATTTCCGTCCCAAGTTACGACTGTCCCGTCAGCTCCACCGGTGGCAAACGTTCCATGGATGGGGTGGAAGGCAATTGTGTTTACTGGGTAGATTGTATCATTAACTCGATGACATTTAAATGCATACTTCTTCTTGCCTAATTGATGGATACAGCATGGTTATTAGAAACGATATCAGACTATACAACAACATGTACATTTCACAAAACAAACTACTTACCAGACTTAATACCAATATCATCCAAATATTCAATAGCAACCCTACCCTCAATACTACCAACTGCCACACCCGATATATCAGGGAAGAATTTAATACATCGTGTTTGATACTTTAATGATGATTCTCTTTCGGTTAATACCGTTACAGTAACTTGTGGTTCTGCTGTTGATGCATTCTCCTTATCAACAATAGTATTTGAAGAAGAATTTCGTTGAATGTCAATGAAAACATTACGTCGTCCACTAGTTGCAACAACTATCTTAGTACCATCACTTGATACATCCATACTAAATGCCTTTCCTGGTAATTCAAGAGTTGCAATAGGAGAAGAGTTACCATTAGTAGTAGTACTCCAAACATGAAATTTCTTATCCCATCCTGCACTAACTACTAAATCGGATCCGATACATGATAGACATGATACTGCCACCTTTTGTGTACTGTTGTTATCTTCTGGTGGTGGTGAATGTTGACCAACAGTTGATACAGTAGATGTTGAAATATCAAATGATTTGATACTACCATCACTCCCACCTGTATATATCACACCTTGTACACCACCGCCACCACCTTCTCCTCCATTATCATTAGGAATGGCCATACAAAGTAACGGTCCACAATCCATTGTCTGTGTTACCATTAGTTCATTTGCTACAGTATCATGTATCCGTAAAGCACCATCCCATGATGTTGAGACTAATAATGATGGTGAGGATGATCCTAGGTATTGCAATGATGTTATACCATCGTTTGGAGGGGAGGGTAAGGAGATTGGTTCGGGTAGTTTTTGTGCCATTGCGTTAAATTATGAGTTAAACTGTGTTATGTGTTTTGATTTTCTGAGCACTCTCGTCGAGATATCTTAAACCGCCGACGCAATGAAGAAGGAGAAACTGATCAATATTATATAACTAATATGGCAACCCAACTGATTGTTTAATACTAATGGCAAAGGCAATAACTATTACACTTATGAATGAAGTACATATTTGAGTTTTCATTAAGTAAAAATTAGAAACTCTATTTAGGAAAGTAAAAAAGGATACCTCGCTCTAGAGCGCAGGGCCACCACTACTAGAGAACTGACCGTGAGTGTGCTTGATTGGGCAGCTCAACTTTAATGTTAGTATACTAGAGGTATGTATGGTGGAACTTCATATTCATACCTAATTAGCCAAGGAGCCACAGCTCAGCTCTCTCTTTCGATAGATGTCGCTCTCCTCGCTCACTTAAACTTCTCATTATCATCATGTATGTACATACAAGAGCATGACAATATGATATATAGAGAAAGATAGATGGCACTCTCTATCTGCCACCCATGAGTTCCATGTAAAAGAGCAGCTCCACAACTCACAAGTGACCTTGAAGTAAAGTTTGGCCTCAGCAGGGTATCCTGTCGCAGGCAAAAGGCAGTATTAAAGTTCTCATAAAGTTCAACTTGAACTTTAATCTTAGTGATATTACTAGCTCCTACGTAGAAATACTGAAACCACTAAGGTTTGACTTCGCTGGGGCAGTATTGCATCGGGGCAGTACAAGTTACAGAACAAACTTTTGTTTAGTAGATTACAATAAATCTAAAGTACTACTAGCTTTTCTTAGGGATAGACGATAAATGTTAAAATCAAGTGTCAGAAAAGGAGAAGCAATAAGGCATAAATCTTTTAGCATCTGTTTGTGCTTTTTTTTACACAAACAAGCAAGCAAACCTCTCATAATCTTGTCCGACTATCCATTGCAAAGCAATAACCTGCTTATTCTCCAATATAATCCAGCTACAATATAATATGCATCTTCGACTACACAACGCTATTCTCTCGACCATCCTCGCAACGACATGGGTTCATCAATCGTCAGCTCGTCTCGAGGCAACCAAGGACCGTGCATTGATGCCATTCAGCAGTAGTGGAAGCAGTAGTAGTGACGACGACGCTGACTGGTGTATCGTTCACAGTAAGTATCCTTTCATCTGATATGATATGATATCCCATTGCCATTAATAACATACTATTCATCTTTACCCATACCGTATTCTGATACTGATATAACCGATTATTATCAACTTCAACCCCAATAGCTAATCGTAAGACAGGGTCCTTCTCTATCATGAGTGAAGCTAATCCTGCAGATGGTACCGATGCCGGAGTAACTAATGTTGATATCAAGCAGCTTCTCAAGAAATATGATGCATTACCAGATGCTTTAATGGATGTAGATTCTGACCCAATGTATGTCAATATTGGCCCTAAGCAAGTAGGGAACAACCCTACCCCAGGTGGCAGTTGTATCTTTATTGCTGATTTGGTACGTTCTTTTCTACTTATCTATTGAAGTACATATCTTATGTTCACTCTCAGATACTCATTATACATCTCTCTACTTTTCATATCATATATCATAGGGTTTGAATGGTATTGTTGTTATTGATCCCACCGGAACTATGCCCCCCAAGCTCATTGAGTTAGACAAAGACAAGTGCTTAGGACTGTTCCACTCATGGGCCAATGAGGATTATCATGCCAATGTATGTACTGGTACCAACTCTGTTGTTCTCCTTAAGTTGTCTGATATGATGAACGATAATATGAATAATGGAATTTCGTATGTAAGCCTCGACGGAAACACTAACGTTAACTGTGTTCCACACGGTATGTGATGTATGATACTCTATCTTTTGCCATATTACACATAATCAAACGTTCAACTTTACTCATCTTCTCATATGATATGCATTACCCTTAACTCCTTCTACTATCCAGATGTTGTTGTAAACAAGGCTAATGAAGTCTTCGTGACCAACTTCTCAGATGGTAGCTCTACTGATGGCAAGAAAAACCTCTGCCAGAACCAGCTCATCAGGTTCAGTGCTGATGATGCTCATATGCAAGCTATGTATGACGAGGAAAACTGTGTCAGAGCTGACGAAGTGGAACGCTTCGAGGCCATTGCCATTGGTGAAAACTGTGCAACCGGCACAAACAGTTGTGATGCGGCGGGAGGTCTTGACGCACATGTCGGTACGAGCGATTCAGATGACAGCTTTGTCTACCTCCCCATTCAGAAGGGTGATGGTGCGGTGAATGGCCCTGGCTTTGGCCGTTTAGCCGTTTATCGTACTGATGATCTTTCCTTCATTAGTGAGCAGGCAGTAGACGTCGCTCATGGTATTTGTTTTTCCGCAGATGATAGTAAGGTCTTGGTAACAAGTATCGGTCCTGGCAAGGTATTTGAATTCGATACAGTTGGTGCAGAAGGTATTCTTGGATCACCTAGCACAATGGTGGGCATGGTTCCAAAGAAGGTCAAACGACAGGGTGGTGGACCAGCTCATAACATTATCAAGACTCCCAAGGGTAAGTTCATCTGATAATAATATCATAATATGATCAACACCCAGTCTAATCACTCATCATTCATCTTTGTTCATTCTTCCAGGAGACGTCTTTACCACCCACTCCCATCCTCCACCCGCTGACGTTTCTTCATGGGCGTTGACTCATTTTGATGAGGACCTTGAGTTGGTTGGTTCAGCTGGGTACCACGTTGCTGGTTTACCCGCAGGCCAGAAGTTTAACCAGCCAGACAAACTTCCCGACTCCAATCCGTTCGGTATCACCAAGTACTTGGGCTCGTTTGATATGGATCAATTCGATGATGCCTTGCTTATGTAATATTAAACCTTGTCATGTCAAGGGGTAATATGTCACGGTCAAGCAAATACTAGATATCTTTCCCCCTCAAGAGTACTTTGCCAATTATAACCTTTAATGTCATTATCAAGAACCTATTCGATGAATTAAGGTCTTCAAAAAAGTACTTCTCCGTAAAATAAGTTTCCTGTCATGATATGTGTTCATTAGTTCTTCATATTGCAACTATTCTGACCTGCCGGTAGAACTGTAACCTCGGCTGTACCTTTACCAATGTCAATCTTTCCAACAGAGATAGTATAATCTGAAAAGGAATACACCTCTCCAGATTCTAACTTGGCAACTAAATCAGACTCGGCATAACTATCTCTTGGTCCTCGAGGTCGACTAACAACTGTAACCATGTCCCCAGCTTCTTGTGTACCTTGATTAATACCCTTCTTGGCGTTGTAATTGATATAGTAATCACTGCTCGTAGTTTGAACTCTCAACAGCACTGTATTAGCAATCGGATAGTCCGCTATGCCATGAAGGACACCATCAAAGCACGGTATGTTACCACTAAAATTGATTGTAATACCCTTGTCTTTGTACCAGCCGGCCTGATAACTCTTGGCTGCATTGAAGCAGCTCCTTGGTCCCTTTTTATTTGGATAGGCATATCCCATCTTACCGCTCTCATCTCCATATGCTCCAAGTTGGTATCCAGAAGGGCCAGGCTCTTGTCCACCATTCGAATGGCCAAAGTTCATGCTATGACCAAGCTCGTGCATGAGTAACGATGCAGATGTACACCATTCATCATTAAACACACTCAACCAGCTATTCATGTACGCATATGCTATTTTGCCCTTCTTGAACGTGCCGGGAGGAAGGCAGTAAATGATATAATCGGCCAGTTCCTCGGGGCTATTCAAATCAAAGATTTCATTTATTTCCATGCTTACTGCATTTCTCATGATTGCATCTCCTTGTGTTGTACTAGTAAAGGGTATACGAACAGTAATCATTCCATTGAGAATGCTAACATCTCCACTATTTTGACTCGCTCCTGATCTATCGATTGCCATAATTATATTCATCTTGTCATAACTACATGCTTTGATTTGTGTTGCTAAACTTAGTACACTTTCTGAGTTCATATCATCATCACTACCGAAGATACTATTACCAAGTACAGTCTCGTTTGATGTGGTTGTAGAATCTTTTGCAACAACTCGTACACCCAAGATGGTCTGCTTCCCTAGGAAATTGGCCAACTTACGACCATCTCTTCTCCTTATATTATATGACCCAATACTAGGAACTTCACCCTTCATATCTGCAGTTTGATCAGGTAGTAACGCAGTACCAGGAGGTAAACTTATATATGTTTCACCCGATATAAGATTCATGTATAATCAAAGTTTGGTGGTAGGTTTATCAGTTCATAAATGCTACCATCTGATGTTTGGATATTCTCAAAGAGTGTTCTTCTGAGAAACATTCCTGTAATGATATCATTATTATCATCACTTGTTGATGATACTACTTGAAATGGAAAATCTCTTTGCTTAAAAGAATCATCATTTGGATTATTCTTCAATACTATCTTTCCATTAACTTTAACAATCCATGATCCTTCTCCATATGTACAACATATCCCATCAGAACTTAAATCATACCAACGTATATAATATTGTCCAATCGGGAGGCATAGATTACCCTGATAGGTTGTTGTATCTTCATAGTTGTATGATTCGGGTGGTCCGTATGCTATTCTCTCATTATTGTTGTACTTATGTAATGACCATTTAGTTTCGAATGCATACCAATCTGTTGTAAGTTTTAAATTCCATAATCCTTGTCCTGTGGGGCAAGAAGATGACAACGATTGACGAGAACTAAAATAGTCTGGTTTTGCAATTATAAAGCCAGAAGTATTGCCTGTAAATATAGTATTTGGTGTTTCTATACTTTCTCCCCATGGAAGTTTGTTAAATGGTGATGTACTGACTTTTGATTCGGTATCCTCACTTGTTGCCGCTGATATACTACCGACACTACTACCGCTACCTCCTTTAGAATATCTCATAGCAAGAGATGTAGCAATTACAACAACAGTAGCTACTAATAAGGAGGAGGTAACAAATAACAGTTTCTTGTGTCTGCATTTTTTATTTGCAACTGAGTTGTGATCATTGAAGGATACCGTTGTTGTTGGTAGTACATCATCGTCTCCTCCTTCTACTACATCAATATTTGCACTGTTCTTTTCCATGTTCACTACAATATAGCATTTAATCCGCTGCAATGCGCTGATTGCAATCGTTACTACCACTACATTGTGCCACCAAGAGTACAAAAAGCACACTGAGATATGATAAAATGGCGATCTAACGGGCAATTTTATAATCAATCCATGAGTACCACATACACATTTAGGCGGTGGCCTTGACAATCACAATAAGTGTGGGAGATAGACTGATAGATAAGCAATGCAGTATACTATTCTTCAAGTATCATGTATGGTGTATTTGTACATTAGTTCAAAACATGTGGCGGATATATAACTTCAATCTGGTGTAGTAGTA
>Ga0214480_100549_pt1 | contig 18787 bp, 12 predicted proteins | sample M1_20Mar14CPVII9_3_FD_165042 | JGI IMG/M metagenome (GOLD analysis project Ga0214480, IMG submission 165042) | Marine eukaryotic communities from Monterey Bay, California, United States - M1_20Mar14CPVII9sort6BwellE17 | ecosystem: Environmental > Aquatic > Marine > Unclassified | place: USA... | reverse complement strand
ATCTAATATCATGTGCAATATTAGGTATTAGATATCATTACTGATGTGGTATGCCAAGGTCAAAGTTTGTCTTTTGCACTCAAACTTGCTTTTTTTCAGACTTAGCCATTTTGAGAGAGAAGGATACGGTATCCAGGTGGTCGTTTTCACAGTCGAATTTTTGACAGACATTCAGATTGGCCAGTGTCACTGAAACACACCAATGAAATTTAAGAAAGCACTCTCTCGTCCTCCTCTATCCGTGATCACTTTGTGTTACTACTTTTGCCAATATGGTAATTGGTCTCCTGCCGCCGCCTCGATGGTTATATTCTAGCATGGTGCAATTATTCATCAGTATGAACTCTAAGCAAATCAGCGGTAACGAATACACTACTCATTAATTTATGTTGCATTACCGTATGACAAAATCAAAATATACTCATTTGCCACAGTAATATATTCAACACTCTTTAATGAATACTGCAAAAACAAGGTTATTTCCTTGGTATTCAAGTCTCAATCCTCAGGCTATCCCTGGAATAGGATACAAATTTAAGAAGAAGTAGTAAATTATCTCATCTCAAATGTGCATGTACCACAACAACCTCTCGAGGATATAGATTGGAGGTTCAAAATAGGAATAATCATACAGCTGGATAAAGACATACCAACTCGAAGATAAAGCCAAAAGTTTCATTATTGCCCTGAGAGACGGTGTGTATGATACATCTTACACGTCAATTAGAATCACATCCTCTCAAGTTGCAAAAGGATTCTTAGTTTGTGGCACACCGTAAAGTGGTTGCCCGGCTCCAGTATTAGTGGAGGAGGCAGTACCAGAAGAATCGAATAAGAAGTTCAAAATCGATTCGCCATCATTCTCCTCTTTAGAAGTCGAAGGTACCAACAGATTGTTGAAAGCATTACCAGCGGCAGTCGATGGTTGGACACTACCACCAGTGCTGCTCAATAAGAAGTCGAGTGTTGAATCAAGTCCAATAGTCGATTGTGGTGGTGGTGGTTGCTGTTGTTGACCAACAGTATTCAACAGACCTGGAGGAAGACTGGTTGGTAGTTGATTCAAGCTGCTCGACGACGAATTCATCACCATACCACTATTATTGAACTGCGTTGCTGGTGCTAATGGTGGCGGAGCTTGAACGAAGGGGTTCATTGTTTCAAACATATTAGATGGATAGGAAGGGACATCTTGAGGCATCTGATTAGTACCACGGCCAAATGAAATATGACCTTGTTGTTGTTGAGCTTGTTGCTGAGGAGGTGCAGTTGTAAAATCAGCCAAAGAGATACCCATGCCTGGAGCAGGCGGTTGTTGTTGTAATTGAGGTTGCACTGCCCCAGTAGCGGCAAGACCAGGAGGTAGGGATATTCCAGGAGGTGGAGCAATCCCAGGAGGCGGAGGCAAGGGGACATTGACTTGTTGAACTTCAAGTTGCTGCCGCTTCTGTGGGGGAAAGGCGTTGTTAAGAAGTAATTCGCCGACATCAGCAGCAGCAGCAGCAGCAGCAGTTGTCTTGTGAGGGTCGTCGTATGGTTCTTCGGGGTTCATACTTGATGCTAGAATAGAGTCCAACTTGACTCCCTCTACACTGCCGCTACCACCACTAGCAGCCAATAGAGCAGCAGGAGTTAGTAAGAAGGGAACATCAGGTCCCTTGGCTTCTTCTTCTTCTTCTTCGTCCTTGTTATCATCTTCCACATCCATGTCATCAACATCAGGAGAGAAGTTGGTTTCAGCTACAGCTTGCTCGTCTACTATCTCTTCTTCTTCGGGAACACTTTCTTCTTCATCATCCTCCTCCTCGTCATTATTAACGTCGGTAATAAGTTCCCGTTTGTCTGTAATAGATTTCCTTGTCAAGAAGAACTGTCGTCCATCCACCAACATATCATCCGACTTGAACAATATCGTCTTCTTGTTAACTATTGAAACTAACAAATTGAGTTTATACTTTGTAGCACCCTCACTACTACTACTGCTACTACTACCCTTTCCTCCACCTCCTCCCTTACTTGTATCGTCTTCAGTAGTATCAAGTGCCTTAATTGCATTGGCAACATTGACATATTCAGTAACCTCTCCATCCTTATTCAACATACAATTATTATCATCATTATCTAAGAATGATGTAAATGGTACATAGCCATGTAATTCATTATATTCTTTGATTGTACCAATTTCGGTTATGTCTTCAATTTCTTGACTTAATCGTTGAATTGTGGGTAGTGTATCAATTTGGTTGGTTAAATTTGCTAGTGATTTCCAAAATTTGGTATGGGATACTTGACATATCGTGTGTATGGTTGATCCACGTGATAACTTATTACTGCCACCGCCATCACCATTGGAGGTAGGAAAGAATGGCAATCCATGGAACCATTCACACTCCCCATCATATAACATTGTAATGTATCGTACACCTAATAACAACGCTGATAATGAACGTATCGTACCCAACTTTACATTATTACCACCATTTCCACCACCACCACCACTTGACATTTTCTTAACCAACAAATTACTAACATCATCACACAACAATGTAATAAAATCCAATAAGAAACTAAACACCAATGCCTGATTGGTAATAATTATATCCTCCTTATTCCAACTTGGATTAATTAATCGTTTCTTATCAAATCCCTGAGCATTGATAATTTTGCCTCCATTACCAGATGTTATTGTGCTAAAGGTAAAGATTGATAATAATTTTAATAATAATGATTCACTAAAGGATGAATGATTGATTAGGTTGGATATTGTATTATTGATGGATTTCATTTTGGTTAAGAGGGTTTGTAAATCGACCTTTTCTCTTTCTCCCTTGTTACTACCTCCACCACCTCCATTTCCACTACTGCCGTCACTATTATTCTCTAATGAAACACCTTTAAAAAACATCCATTGTAAATCAACCAACATTACCAAACACTTACGATTATTCGTAGTACGTAATTTATTCAACCATTCCTTTTGTTCTTTCTTGGTTAATCCGACTGGTGCAATTTCTTTCCCCATATCAATGTTAATAGTATTGTTAGTATCACGTAAATGCTCCTTCATCCATTTACCATTGGATTCAAATAATCGTACTAGGTTTGAACGGGATGTTTCAAATGGTATAGATGTTGCCAATAATGATCGTGCATAATAATATAATGCTACTACTGTTTGATTATCTCCTGCTGTACCACTACCACCACTACTACTACTTGCACTACTACTTGATTGTGCAACAACAGCCAATTGATTGTATGGGTTACCAGTACTTGGTGCTAATTTACTTGAATTTAAGTAACAATTTGTTGATAATTTATATTGGGTTGAATAACGGTATAAATCACCCAAGTGAATGTTTAGTTTGTATAATGAGGAGATTACTACTAATGATCGTTCATCGTCTGGTGCCACCTTCAATGTTGTAGATGATTGAGACAACTGTGACTGCTGCTGTTGAGACTGAACAGTCTGTGTCTGTGACAAGGGAGGCATACTCAACTCTTTCGTATACCGGTCAATAATATATTGATATAATTTAATTGCCTCATTTAAGAATTGTTTATATTGTGTTTCATACTGTGCTACTAATAACTTAGCCTGTTCTGCGGCTTTTACACTAACAGACTCGCCAGGCAAGGGATTTAACTTCTTCTTAGCCTTAGACCTTTCTTTAGTAATTAACGACCTTAATTCATTAATTCGATTGTAGAAACATATTTTCCATAATCGATTAACAACATCGTTTGATTCTGATAGTAGTGGATCGTCTAGTATAATATTGGATAATTTATCACATAACATACAACGTATTTTTTGTGTTGATATATCATCATTCCCTCCCTGAGATGATGATGTACGCTTTGATGATTTTGTAGTAGTACGTAATATTTCCAATTGGGATTCTAATTTCTTCGCCTCTTCTAATGATTCTAATATCTTTTCGGTACTAATTGTTTGTTGCGATCCCGAGTAGGCTGGTGAGGATGTTTCGGCGGGATGATGAGCTGGTGTACCTCCTACGCCTGGCCCTGATCTGGATTCGGTACCGTGAGAATCTTGAGATTGTTTAACCTTTCCTGCTTTACGTGCCATGCTTTATTTGATAAATTATATAATTTATACGACGGCAGTGTGGGGATATTTAATAAGGCTGGCCTCTTGTACCTCAGTGTAAATTATTTACACTTCTCAAGTGGTGTGCAAAACGTTAAAGGCTGACACCGATAAGCCGAGATTTTATTAGTTCTATGTCAGCCTCCTGCTATACGCTGATAGCGTCGGCTGTTTGTTAAGTTCATGGCGGCGTTAGTGTTGGGGTATATATTATTGTGTGGTAGAGATTCACCATCGATAAATTTTCACACGTAAGTAATAGCGGGCTAGCCCTCCGGGGGCACCGATCTGTTTGATCGCTAAAGTTAGTCGAGTCTTTTTATCTTGGTTGGCCTTTGTCGTCTTTGACTTTGGCATCGGCATATTTAATCGGCTTGCACCATTACAAGGATCCAACAAGAGATTGGGTTGGATTGGCGGCAGCATGTGTTCATAATCATAATATTATTTTGCAACCAATCTCTCAGTTGTTGGCAATCAATTCATCTTTTGCCATAAGATAAGAACACAACTTAGCACTTGCAATCCGATCTCTCAGTTGTTGACAATCATTTCTTCTATTGCAGTGTATGAGTAGAAGAAACACAACGATATCGGGAAGAACCATCTAGTTTATAGTGATAGTGAAGAAGAATGGGAATTAGACAAGTTGATACTATGGAACCGCCATCACTAATGCTAACGACTTCACCATCATTTGATGAAGAAATCGGTCTAACATCTCCCAATAAACTAGAAATCAGTGATGGTAAAAGCGGACGTAGTAGAAAAACAAGTGAGCGATCAACAACACGTACTTCATCACCATCATCACCATCCTCTTCCGAACGGCATAGGAAACGACGTAATAACAATAAGAGTCCTACCAACCATCGTCGTCGAGAGAATGTGGTATCACCTGAACGAGATCCAGTAATGAAGCTTGCAATGTGCGGATCAGACATAAATGATGAAGTCAAGATGGTATTAGTTGATGTTAGAGTTAGTCTACGTCAAATTGTATCAACAGTACGTACATTTGGTCCAGAAGAGAAGGAATGTGTAAGAGCAACATTAAAAGATATGAAGAGTAGTGTTAAGAATAAGGTTCGTCAATTGGCAGTTTGTACCTCATCGACACAACCACCTCGTGAAACCAAGGTGACTTTTAGTCTTTAATGGGTATGTCATCCAGTTATGAGAATCATTGACTTGTCTCGCAGTTTAAAGAGACAAAGATATGAGTAATAGATATCTCAAAAAGCAAAATAACCTAATGTGTATCTTGTCATGTATGTATCAGTTTTATGCTGTGTTATTAGGAGCTTTATTGTCATCTCAATCCATTAAGTAGAAGTAGTTAGAATATCCTAAGATATCTTGTCATTTATGTATCAGTTTTAGTTTATGCTTTTTGAATCATCTATAGTGGGCACGACAAAGGTTGTGACTTGTCCACTAAAAGGACCATTGTTGCTATTCCCTACAGCACCAATAGATATGATACTACCATCACCAGAGATTGCAACTGGCCCACCAAAGTAATTTGTCGGGCTTTCACCATACAAGGACTCGCCAAGCTGCACATAATCGAGAGCACTCGCATCCCAAATGAATACCTTTGCTTGACCGTAATCAGCAATAATTTCTCCTTTGTCATTCATGGGACTTCCTACAATAAGAGTCTCCCCGTTATCAGAGAGAGCGATACTAGATCCAAAGTCATCACCGTTATTATCACCATTCAGTGTAGATCCCTTCTGAGTGTATTCCGACAACTCTTCATTCCATTGATAAACTTTAACTAGTCCAGCTTTTGGAACATCTTTATCAGAAGGTGAATCAATATCAATCTGAAGAGAGCCAGCCGCAAGCACTGACCCGTCCTCATTAAGTGAAACAGACCAACCAAACTCATCAGTTTCTAAACCACCAGAGAGAGTATCTCTTTCTAGATAGTCGGAAATATCTTCATCCCAAGTAAATACTTTCACTTGTCCAGTATTTGAGTTCTTCTTTGGAGATCCCACTGCTAAGGTATTTCCATCAGAAGATAGAGAAAATGCAAAACCGAATCCATCATCTACTTCTTCGCCATTGAGAGATGTCTGTAGAGAGTAGCTTGATGCAACCTCATCCCATTTGTACATGAATATACTGCCTGCATTTTCACCACCTTCGTCACTTCCACTCGAGCCTATTGCAAGTACACTTCCATCGGCCGATATATCCACAAGCTCGCCGAAGATATCATCGGGATTTGTACCATAGAGCGTATCTCCCATTTGAACGAAGGTTGAGTCAATTTCATCATATCTGTATACCTTGGCCATACCAGTCTTTTCTAATGCAAATGGCGCTCCAATTGCTAAAACATAAGGAGATTGAGAAGATGCAGACAATGAATACCCAAACGCATCCCCTGGACTCTCCCCAAACAGAGTCGTTCCAAATTGTTTATAATCAAGTATCTCTTCATCCCACATGTATGCTTCTACATACCCCGGTCCTGTACCAGCTAATTGACCTGCTGATACAGCTTGCAAAGCTCCATCTGTTGATAAAGATATGCCCCCTCCTAACAAATCCATTTCAACTTTACCATTTACTGCAGAGCCATAGGGCTTGAATTGTAAGGTTGAAGTTGGAGATAAAGATTGTGATGGACTTGAAGTTGGAGATAAAGATTGTGATGGACTTGAGGATGGCACAGTAACCAGCTCAGTGTCAGATTCCTCATCAGTAGTAACCAGCTCATTATTGTTGTTATTTGTGTCACGACCTTGAGTAAATCCGATTGCTAATGCAGCCCCAATGAGTGCACTACCCAATGCTATATATACCCCCTTCTGCTTATACCACGGCTTACGATCTACTTGAACTGCATTATAAACTACTGGTGATTGATTCTCCTCCTCATCTGGAACTCGTGTAGCTTCCACTATCAATTGCACATGGAGGGTTGAAATGAGGATGAGAGTTTTATCTCAAACATAAGTTCACTCCAATTAAAACATAAATATAATACAATATACTTACAAATTGGCAATGGATCCGAAACAGCTGCATCAATAACATCACCTTCTCCAGGCGATGATTCTCTTGGGAACATCCAAACAGCGCCAGGTTGTGTGGAAGGTGCTGAATCACTCCCTACTGTGTCCACACCACTAACACCTAAAGCTTGTCTCATTATAGCACTATCCCCCTGTTGAACTCCATCATTATCATCATCAACGGAAGGAATGATTGTAGGATATGTTCCCTTTTCAATATCTTGTGTAGGCGGAAGCACATCAGGATCATCATTTACAATCTCTTCAACAGCATCATTTTCTTCATTATCATCATCCTGTTCAACCTCTGTCGTTGTGGCGTCTGTAGTTGAAGTTTTCAGTCCATCATTTCCTTCATCTACTCCCTCCACATTATCAGCAGCACAATCTATATTTGCAGCGGTTGAAGGAGTAGAAGAAGAGGGTTGTTCTTCTAAAATAGTATCTGTTGATTGCAATAAATCTTTGCAATTATAACTTGCAGGGGGTGCTACATCATTATCACCATCATCTCTATCATCCATATTATTATTACGATCAACATCAACATGACTTTGTGATAGTGATGTCTGCATGGTCATTTCCTCTGCTTCCGTATTATCGCTCATTGTAATTATATTGCTTTATGTTGTTGTGTAGTAACTCTATCCAGCTGATTCAGGTTGTGAGGTCGGATGCCGCATCAATTGTATAGTAGGATATATAGACGAACAAGTGGTACAAGTACAATCAGCTGTTTTTAACAATTTTTTCATAGGTAAGTATGATTGGACACATTCTTTCTTATGTCCTAATGACTTGGTAGTAAGGGGTACGAGGTCTTTGTTTAGTTTAAAGCCTTTATCAATTCAGCTCATTAGAATAGAGAAGTAGTTAGAATATCCTAATCTAGGGCTCCGACTTTATCATTATGATATCCATGTCAAGCCAGGTATAAATCTATTCACGGCTACCAAATACCTGATCACAGTGCTTTCTACACATTCCGGGGAGTTGTTTTCTTATCCACTGTCGATCGGTTACAAGTTGACTTGATAAATCAATATCCTCAATCTGTCCGTCGGGACACGTCATTGATAATGAGTAATATCCACTATCATCAAGCTTGGCATCAGCTGTAATCTTAGAACAGTCGTCGCAATACCACCACTAGGAAATCAGAAGAAGTAATTCCACACAATGGCCACAAGCATTTCCAAGAAAAGAGGTAGGGGGGTTAGCATTTGTTGATGGAATTGCGAAACCATATCATATGCACAATTCAACTCAATCCACAGCCACGTGAATATAGTCATAACTCGGTTTCACAATCAGACCCCAATATCCAAATCAAAGGATGGGTTGTGACCTTCACTTACCTTATTGTCTTCTCCAGCCCAAGGAGGGAATGGCACACAAGAAACATATCGACACCTAGGACATGGACTCTTGCCAACATCGGTATCAACAAGTACTGCCGTAGTTATCATGATGAGGACAACACTTATAATAAGGCCAGAGAATCTCAAGAGAACGTTTCGTAACTTTGTCCAGAATGAGGTCGCAATGCCAAAAAAGTCAGTACTGAGGCGTTCAATTGTACTCAAGCCGCACAAGAAACCATATACCATGCCTCCTAGATGAGTGAAGTTGTCCACAAAGGGTGTTAAACCTACAAGACAGTTGATAACAATGTCAAATAGTAACCACAGTAGAACCTTTTCGATTGAGATGATAGTGAGGCAAAACATATTAATATTGGCGGACACACAAGAACTAAACACCTAACACATACATCAGCCTTACCTTCAAGTGACGAAACCTTGCTCCTTCATCCGATGTATTAACTTGCTTACTAAATAATAAACTCCAATTGATGCAAATGTCTGCAATACAGGCACCTATGAGGCCAAAGATACCGCCACTAGCACCTACACTAATATACTCTGGAAGAAATATTGCCGATAAGATAGTTCCTCCCACGGCGGGGATGATGAACAGTATAGCTGCGGCAGCAAATCCATGGCACTGTTCCACTGCCTTGCCAATAAACCATAATGCCCTAAAGAAATAGCAGCAGGTTAGAAGAGTTTCAATACCGCAAGGAGAAAAAAGAGGAACATCAAAGAACCGAACAACTTACGTCATATTCAAAAAGTAATGTATGAGCCCCGCATGTAGTACCATAGGACTGAAGAGACGATACCACTCTCCCTGATTTACAATCAAGGAAGTTTGCTTGGCCCCCATCTTAAGTAAAGTCTCGGCACTCGGACCAATCATTGGGTTAACACTCAATGGCTCAATCCTCCATCCATTAATACCATAACTAGCAACTAATACAGCTGTGCACACTACCAGGAGAATGTATGTAAAGAATGGACGGTTCCAGCCATGGTCGTGTGTCTTGTTGAAATCAGACCAGCTCAGATATGGTTCCTTGTGTGCACGTCTCCATGCTGCATCTTCTGCCCATTCTACATCAAGTCGTATCCCCGCTGATTTAGTTTTGAAAATGACAAGATTGAAATAGGTCAGAATATATATCGCAGTACCAATTTGGCATAACACAAAACAAACCAACTTACCTAAATGATCATACAATCCCAAAATACCATACGGACGTTCATTACCAAACTTTTCTCTCCGCTTCTTCTGGGCGAATTGGAAGTCCCTCAAACGTTGTTCTAATGCTGGACTTATATCACTATCATCCCAATCACCACGTCTCAATTGCTGGGTTAATAATCTCATCATAATTTCCTGTTGTTCAACTGCATTAACACCCGGGGGTAAATCTTGTTCGGCAATTGCCTGTGCTAACACGTCATCATCCATGGATGTTGTTGTTTCACCACTACTACCCTTTTTCGAAGCCTCAATTTGCGATAGTTGCCGTCGCTGTGATTCAATAACTTCTGGATCATTAATATCAATATGTTCATCGATTGCACTTGCATCAATTGTGGGTGGTAAGACCATTTCTACAGAGATTTCATCATCACTTGATGCATCGTTATCGTTGTTATCTGTTGTTCTATTGTTTTCATTATTCCAAGAGCTGTAATTCTCATCCACTGGATTGTATACAGCTAGATTACCTCCAATACCTTGGTTATCGTCTTCTACACTGTTTTGTGTTTCATTGTTTGGTTTACTGTATTCAAATCGTTCTATACCCAAGTTGGCCGCCTTCAGTTGCAAGAAAAGAAAGACATGAGATAAGTATATCGTATGCACATCATATGCATACAGACTATTACTCACCATTTCAGCCTCCTGAGCATGCTTTTCCATTTCAGCAGTGTTTGGTAAAGATGCCATGTTTTCCTTTCTTATACTTTCTTGCGTTCACTTTATAATTTATTGATGCACCTTATGTTTGCATATGCAGATGGAGAAATGAAGATACAGCAAATTGTAGAGTTAGTAAAGGAACGATACAATAATATATTGTACTAAAACAAATAGTTGCAATAGAAATGTATTCTTTTAGTTCTTTGCAATGAGTAAAGCAATCGTAGCAACGGAAAGAAATTCTAAACAAGGTATTGACTCTTCCAGATGAGCTTACTTCTTATTCAGCCGCCACCCCTCAAAGCAAAGACAAATAGATCTCTATACAAATAGATGTAACTAATCTCAGATCTTCTATCCCCGGCTACTATGATATAATATGGTACCAAACAACTCCTAGTATTATTTTGTCCACTCATTCACCATTTTTATGTGAAGTGGTTAGATCACTTCATAAACTATACCTACATCAGTTTTAGGTATCTTATCTACTTAGTTGATGTAAGTAGCAATTCTTACAATATTGCCTTTTGTTATGACGGCTGCCTATGTACGATAAAGCGCCTCTTGTATCAGGCAAGAAGTAATATAGTATAACAATGGACGAAGAGAAGATACATCTCCTTGACGAACACGACGATGGTGGATTAAGCAAGAACTATGGCTCCTCAACAAATGAAAATGGTTATGATGCACAAAGTAAAAACTGCACCAGCCCTGCTCAATTATCTTCAATATCTCCAACTATTGATACAAGTAGTCGTCGTCGTAGCTCGATAGCTGCAATGGCTGCAGCTGCAGAGAGTATGTATAGTTTTGACTCATATGTTATGTTTGTTCACATCATATGCTCAAAAATTATACTCTCATAATATTGCTCTCTACTCGATATTAGTACAATTGCAACGCAGGAATACTCTCGATAGAGTTCAAGTTAACAATATACCAAAGCCATTAATTGAAGTTCCTTCAATAGAGAGTTTAGAGGCAGATGAGTTTGTACAAAAACGAATTAATGCTGAAAGGTTATCATCATCTAGATCAACTTCTACTCATAATTCAAAGAAAAGGAAAGATCATAATGAAACAACAATACTTGGTAGTATCTTGGGGCAGCTTCCTGCTATTATAATTGTATCAATACTAAACTTTATGGTAGGTATACCGTTCGGTGCATCATACTTTCCAACGGAGCTGTCTTTACAGGGCAAAGAAGTACTTGGTCTTCGCATGTTTTTATTTAGCACAATTGTCGCTCAATTTATCTTCACATACAAAAGCAAATTCACAAATGGGATTGGGCTCCAGATGGTAGAGAATGTACCATTCTGTTTAGAACTGGCAAGGATTGTAATGGATGAAACAAAGAGTGATGATAATGTGGTGCCTACTCTCTTCTTCTTATTTGCTCTATCCTCAGTAATTGTTGGATTAGTATTCTATTTACTCGGTCGGTTTGAACTGGGTAGGGTAGTTTACTTCTTCCCAAGTCATGTACTTGTCGGTTGTATAGGAGGAATAGGGTTATTCATTATCGTTACTAGTATGGAAGTCTCTACCAATTCAACATTCTCATTTACAGCTCGGGGAATTGATGAATGTAACTACAAAATCTCAACTTGTTAGGACCAGTGGTACTATTCGAGTTGATACTGAGATTACTTATGCACTTGACATCAAAGAATGGAGAGCTACAGTACCCATTAATCGGTCCCATATACTACTGCTTTATAACGCCAGTATTCTATGCAATGCTCTGGATCACAAATACAAGTATAGAAACTGCAGAAAATGTTGGATATTTCTTCCCTCCATTGAGTGCAAGCGGATCAATTTTCAATGAGGACTTATACGACATATTCACAGAGATCAAACCCAATTATATATCATGGAATGCCGTTATAAAGTCAATACCAACAATGATAAGTTTGACAGCCTTCTCGTTGATCCACGTGCCAATCAACATTCCAGCCTTTGCGATTTCAACCAATACAGAGCCTGACATGAATGTCGAACTGATAGCACACGGATGGTCCAACTTCTTATCAGGTATATGCGGTGGGCTTCAAAACTACATGACATATTCAAACAGTGTTATATATTACAAATCAAAGGGTAATGGTAGGTTATCATCTTTGGCCATTGTTGTAGCCACAATATTCATCTTTATATGGGGTCCTTCAATTGCTTCATATGTGCCACGATGTATGGCTGGAACATTACTGCTTCATGTTGGTATTGATTTAGCGATCGAAGGAGTTATTGAATCCTATGAAGATTATGATTGGTTAGAGTACTCGGGCATTTTACTCATTTGCTGCACAATGGTGATAGGAGGAATGGACGCCGCTCTTGTAGCTGGGGTAATTGCTGCTTTATCAACTTTTCTCGTCCAATCAATGGTATATCAAGATCCAATTCGAGGTGTTGTAAGCGGGGCAAGATTACGATCGTCTGCATGGAATAGAAGTGATGAGACACAAAGGATTCTGTTAAACCGTGAAACAGGGAGGTCGCGCATCTTGGTTATTCAGTTGCAAGGGCATATCTTCTTTGGAAACAGTGTTAAGCTGACAGATGATATCAAACGAATCTTCACTGAAAAGAAAACCTCAAATGACGAGCCATCTGTCGGTAAGTTTTCTACTTCCAGTATGTTGCATGATATATGATTCTTTATCTAAAACATTCTCTCGTCATTCTTTAGTCATAATCGACTTCACAAACGTGAGTGGCATGGATAGCAGTGCCTCCCAGTCAATTTCAAAGTTGAAATCGTTTGTGTTAAAGAATTTCAATGTCGAGATAATACTGTTCGTCACAGGCCACGAAGACGGCTTTTTGTGTACATATAACCTCTCAAGCAAAGTTTCCGATGAAAATCACAGGAAATCTATCCACATTGTTGAGCATACCAGTCAGCAAGAACCAGAACAACATCACCATGATCATCGTCTCTCATTAGCAGCTGGAGCTTTACAAACATATATCGAGACTGAATCAAAAAGTAGCCTTATTGCTGAGATACCTAACTCCAAGGTTTGTGAGACTCTCGATGATGCTCTCATCTTTGCTGAAGACGTTTTGATTGCTCTCTCTGATCCAGCACTCCTCAAGACGGACTCAAACGAACGATTTCCAATGATGCGCACTTCAAGTAGTAATATTAATGAAGTGAAGGCTATACTTGAAACTTTGTGCCCTAGTGCATCCTCAACTGACATCGATATGTTGTTTGACCTTCTGTCAATCGAAGAGTATAACTCTGGAGATGTTATATGGAAGGCCGGTGATGAAAGTACAAGCATGAAGATAATTGTAGATGGCAAGCTCATTTCAATGTTAGATGACGAGATAGGAGCAAGTGAAACTATATGCCCAGGTAGTACAATTGGAGAGCTTGGCGTTGTGAATGGTATTCATCGCCTGACAACAGTTCGAGCTGTAAAATCTGCCACACTATATAGTCTGAGCAAAGAAAATTGGCATGTATTAACTGAACATCATCCAAAGGTTGCAAGGTGTATAGATTTGCTTGTCATACGATATCTCAGTCATAGAGTTCAGCATGTATCAAACGGGAACATATGCGGCGAGCGGTCCCTTCCTGTGTAATGACACTACTCTCAACACTGAACTAAAAAGTAAGGTCTCGTACAACGATCGATCGGTATCCTTTAGCTGGGGATCTCAACTGCAGCCTTACACGAAACAAGACGACTTCTATAATCCTCTGAACTCACACCAGACTCATTCAATTGAGTCAGAAGGTAGAATAATTGAAGCAATATTAGAATTCTGGATATCGCAGAGGATACCAACAAGAAAAATTGTACGGTCGCTGTTATCCTACCTATGATTATAAATACTCAAACTACTACACAAAACCTAGCCCCATTTAAACTGCTTAATAAAATAAATACCCATCCTCTTCGTCGTCTTCAACATAATTCTCATCATATGTTCCTTCTAGCTTGTCATAGCCGTAACTAGGCAGAGCTTCATATGGTGAGGATTTTTTGTTGCAACTTCGACTGCTCTTGATCTCTTACTTGTCTTTGTCTTGCTTGCTTTCGTACTTTTAGTTGATGATACATCATCCGCTTGACTTTGCTTGCTATCTTTGCTAGATTTGCCACCGCTTCGTAACATCCTACTCTTGCCAGATTTACTTGAACTTTGCTCTGGCATGATACACATTGGATTGATCTCGCGTGCCTTGTCCCACATTTTCCCTTCCTGGCCACTGATTCTGTAAACAGCCATCATACCTTTATCTTCGTGGTCTAACATGTGACAGTGTTGGACCATTCTACCTGTGTAGTAATCGGATTGAAACCTAACTGTTACGGATGTTTCTGGGCTGTCTTGAAAGTTTGGTAGCTGTAATGTGTCGTGCCAGTCACCCACTTTATACCATGTAGCTACATCATCAGTGAGCGTTCCTCCAGGCTGGTCTGGTGGTTGATTGATATTGATTGAGATAATCTGAAATGAGTTTACATGCTGATGATAAGGATGGAAACTAGCTGCTCCCAATGTAATACCTTGGACTGTACCGACAGGGAAGTCTAGCACGAAGTTATCCTTGTTCTTGAACGGGAAGAATATATCCGGATCGCCACCACCGCCATTGCCTATAGGTCCGTAAACTCCACAAGTATCTAACGAAGTCTGTCTTCCAGGCCATCGACTTGGTGGTGGAGGAGGATTGACACAATGAAATACATTCGTGAAAGTAGTCGTGACATCACAAGGATCAATACTTTGCAGGTCAACAAGGTAGCATGGAGTTGGTGCTTGAAAAGACTCAAGATCAAACATCTCAGATCCTTCAGATGATGATTCAACAACATCAACTACAAAGATGGTTGGTTGAGTCGCTGGGTCGAATGCCCCGTAGCCCCCAACTAGTGGGATTCTATCTCTTCCAGCTATTGACATATTATGTAAACCAATCTCTGAGCATCGTATTGCGACATCAGCACGATTACCAGGACTTAGGATCACTGTCGTGATATCTCGAGGTGCATCATTGAGAAAGATACCGTCTTTAGCAATCAACTTGAGTTCACATGTTTCATTTTCTGATAAGAAGCCTAATGTTTTATCAATAGATGACATTGCCATTCGTAGACGATACCACTTATCTTGTTCCAATTGCACTATTGGTATGTACTGCATGTTCACCAACATTAATATGTCAGCTGTTGTCGATGTATTAGTTACCTCAAAGTTGTGATTAGTATAATTTGTTACATCATCTTGTGAAACGACAGCGGCAGATCGAAGATGTGGAACGTTGATATTCTGGAATAATAGTTTCTTGTCTGGCATGTTCTTAATGTAGTCTGGAACATTATAATCATCGTCCTCGTCTACAATTAACATACCGGCAACGCCTTGACCAACTTGTAACGCCGTAGAGCCATGGAAATGAGGATGATCCAATGTGTTCCAGGCTGGTTTATAAATGAGTGCATTAGTGTAAGTGATATGCAAAGAAGACACATGACACATGTACTTACCATATGATTTGAAGGAAACCTATACTTGAATTTCATTGAACTACTAGGCTCAACTTTTGCAAAGATATCATCTCCAGGTAATTCTCCAGATATATGAGGACCGTGTGTATGTATGTTAGTTGTGTTCGGTGATGAGAATACGTTATGTTGTTGATTGCCAAGTGGAGGATGAAGACAATTAATCAGCTCCAACTCCATAGTGCCACCTGGTTTAACATGAATAGCCGATCCGGGTGTTTGACGGTTCCATGTCCTCATAATTGTATTGTACGATGGTCCTTCATAATATGCTAGATTCAGACTTAGCTGAACTCTTGTAACTCCGTCATCATCGGGTACGATACTTTTCAATTCTTGAAGAGGTTCATATACTCCTGATAAGTCAAACGTTGGATATGGTTGATTACATACGCCAGTAGACCCAAAGTGATCGTCATCATCGATGTTCTGTGCATTGACCAATAAAGCGGTGTATGCAATTAGCATAAAAACGATGAAGTGATATTGATATGAAAGCATCTCTCGGATCTTCTTTTTCTCAAAAAACTATATCACGTCAAAGTATATTGATTGGTAATACAGAAGATCTATGACAGCCTCTGACAAAAGTATTTTTGTATTGCTGTAGTTTGTCTATTTGGATTGTCATGCATTGGAGAGGAGATGACTTTAGGCTTCTGTGTTGCTGCGAGAAAGGCAGTTATAATTTACGGTATCCTTTGGAGAAGCCTCTATCTAAGCATCTATACTAGACCTCCCCTCGTACTCTTTGTGCTCCTACTCTTTTTAGTAGGATGATCTATTCATATCAAGCTACTCTTCAATTGTACGAGCATAACAGACGAAAAGGTAGAGATAGCACATAGCTCACATCGCAGAGGATACCAGCAATTGAAACTATATCAAATTATTGATTCGATATGATCTTTGGTATGAATTATGTCAGCATCAACACTCTATGCCGATGATGATACACTTACAGCGTTTTCAGATGACGTCGGAGGACTCTGGTGTCGTCCTATTGCAGAATTAGAACATCCTCCAGACTCTATTACTTTTCTTAGAGACTTTGTTCATCCTAACATACCATGTGTGATTAATAATGCAATACCATCAACTCAGGATAATGATACACCATTGACAATGACATTGGATGATATTATAGATATAGTTGGAGAGAATACAAAACTCACGGTAGATATCACTCCCGATGGACACGGAGATTGTGTCAGAACTGTCGTAGAAGAAGAATGTAATAATAGTGATAGACATCATACGAAGAATACACCACAACAACATCGTATATTTGTAAAACCTCATGAACAAAACACCGAGATAAGACAATTTCGGGACATGCTTAGAAGATGCGGAAGTATCACAATATCATCTAACGATGTAACTGCGGGCGACCTCAAACATTATCCACTCTGCCATAATAAAGATCATCAAACAATAGAACATTTAGATGAAGAAAGTTTTAATGAGCCGGCGGTAGTATACTATTCTAGACAGAATGATTGTCTACGAACCGAGTTGTCAACATTATCAAAGTTATTTCCTCCAACGATACAGTTTGCTCAAGAAGCGTTTGGTACAGGATCTCCAGATGCTATTAATATTTGGATGGGAAATGAACGTTCGGTATCGTCAATGCATAAAGATCATTATGAAAACCTCTTTTATGTATGCTCAGGTCAGAAGGAGTTTATACTCTGTCCACCATCAGATGTTGTCTTTCTGCATGAGAGTGAGTTTGACACTGGTACGTTCTGCCCAACAGACGATTCATCCTGGGCTGTAGTGGCCGACAACTCCAATGATAAAGAAGATAGAGAACAAAACAAAACAAAATGGATAGAACCGAATATTAAGGAGTACATGGAAGAAGATAGTGAAAGTCACAAGTTTCCCCTACTATCAAAGGCACATCCAATTAAAGTGCTCGTTAATGAGGGTCAGATGATATATATTCCATCGCTGTGGTATCATCGAGTTACTCAGACATGTGAAACAATAGGTATTAACTACTGGTACGATATGAAGTTTGACAGTCTGAACTGGTGCTACTTCAACTTCTTGCAGAATCTCAGGAGAGGCGATAAACATATAAGTAGACATGTCTCTGAGTCTCACAGAATAAAATAGGGTAAACAACTACTAGTTCTCGCTTCTCCTTCGTTCAGCCATCGTCACATTACAAGCCATACACTTATTTGATACCTTTTCATTTTTTAAACGGGAGTATTTGATATTAAATGGGATGTAAATCTCACTGGCAGTGCGCAAACTCAAAGTAATAGTAGGTCTCTAATAAAGGAAGTCGGTATTCATATAATTAGTTTAGTACAAATATATAGATTTGTAAGCTGTCAGCGGTAGTTCGATGTATTGTACTGCAAATAAACAAAACAACAAAGAAAATTTCTTAAGGTAGTCCTCCCTACCATTGGATATTATCGGTATAGCTATTGTCGGTGGCAGATCGGTGTAACGAACAACCAATCTATATATAGTATACCTAAGATCATAGAAAAGACAATACCTCATGTCAAGTTTAGCAGCCACACAGGCTGATGGTATGTATATACCACCTGAATACTTGGAATCGGGAGCATTTAAGAAGAAATCACTGAATCAATTCAATAAATCCAAGGGTCATAACCAATTTCTGCAGCGTAACGTTTGTAGATTCGAGTTACCATTTGATGGATTCTGTACAGGTTGTAATGAAATTGTTGGCAAGGGTACAAGATTTAATGCACATAAAGCACATGTTGATGATTACTTTACAACCAAGATATATGAATTCACTACAAGATGTCGTAAATGTG